>Ga0318562_10000024_pt1 | contig 71865 bp, 65 predicted proteins | sample GRESIP066b5f18_FD_203688 | JGI IMG/M metagenome (GOLD analysis project Ga0318562, IMG submission 203688) | Tropical soil microbial communities from Luquillo Experimental Forest, Puerto Rico - GRE.SIPMG.066b5f18 | ecosystem: Environmental > Terrestrial > Soil > Tropical forest > Bulk soil... | reverse complement strand
TATAGTGTTTAAAAATCGCCATACACCATTTTTCAAGTGGCAATTTGTTCATGGTCATTTCCAATTTCGTTCCATACGCGCGGCAATAAGAGACTGGCGTCTAAAGTTTAAATCCCAAGAAGAAAAGACTTTTAGCAATGAATGGATGGCCGCATTATTCTTAGAGTCAGAGGAAAATAAATGGTTAAAAAATGACAGCTATGGCGCAATATTTCCATTGTCTCTCATTTACTCTAAGGATTTACTAAGCGCCGATGGTGCTCTTAAAATCGTATCCTTTGTGCTTTACAAAAATAAAGAAAATAAATCTCTTATACAATTTCAACCATTAGTATATCGGTGGATTGAAAAATCCATTCCGCTCAACGATCTTTATGCTGTAAATAAAGTTTCTATGATATTATATTCATGCAATGATTTTCAGCACATTCAAAAACTTCTCACAAGAAGTGGATTTGAGCATGTTAACCAAGAGGTTAATAAATATGTTTTATTAGAAAAGACAAATCCAAACGAAGTTTTGGCTTTGGCTGCTAAGCATGGTCTCAATACCGAATTATGCTTAATTTCAAAAAAGCCTGCTCAATGGACGAGCTTGAATCTGGATGGCAACAGAAAAATCATGGATGAGGCTTTGATCCATCTGGGCAACCTAACAAATTTGAATCTAGCAAATAATGCAATGATCACGAATGAGGCTTTGGCTCATCTTAGCAACCTAACGAATTTGAATCTAGCAAGTAATGAAATGATCACGAATGAGGCTTTGCTCAAACTTACTAATCTGACGAACTTGAATCTAGACGGCAACCAAAAAATCACAAATGAGGGATTAGCCAAGCTTACCAACCTAACAAGCTTGAGTTTAGCTTGGAACCAAAAAATCACGGATTATGGAATAGTGAACCTCAAAAACCTCACGAGCCTCTTTATACATAGCAGCAATATGATTACGAACAAGGGAATAGCAATTCTCTCAAAGCTGACGCGATTAAAGCTGGGCTGTAACAAGAGTGTCACGGATGTTGGAATAATCGAACTCAAAAACCTCACAAGCTTAGAAACATATCAGGCCGAAATCACGGATTATGGAATAGCCCATCTCACCAATCTGACAAGCTTGGTCTTAGATAGCGAAAAAATCACGGACCATGGATTAGGCCATCTCAAAAACTTGACGGACTTGAAGCTGAGCTGGAACTCAACAATCACAGATAATGGAATAGCCAAGCTTACAAATCTGACTAGATTAGAGCTCATTCAAAGCAAAATAATTACCGGTGATGGAATGGATTCCTTGCCAAATCTTAAAGAAGCAAATTTATATTTTAACCGAAGAATTACGCTGGAAAAAGCAGCCCTACTGCGAGCGCGAGGTATCGATGTCAAATTTAAGTTGTAGCGACTCGCACTCATAAATCTTCGGGCCCGCATTTATAAAAGAGACCAAAAGATGGGGTATTAACACTTCGTTTGGTCCTAATTTTGGGTGCGGGTCAAACCTGGAAGTTATCCATTTTGAAGCGGTCCTAATTTTGGGGTCCATTATATAGACCAATACTTACCATATTTTAGAATCTATCGAGAATTTGCGAACACGTTTGTGAAAAAATATTTAATTTAAATAAAAATAATTTAATATAAATCTGTATGAGGCTTTTTTCGCGGCTCATGCTCTGTTTCTTAGGGCACTGAGCGTTGTATTTTTCAAACATTCGAGTTATTTAATTTAAGTGTAACTCATCGTGCTGGGGCATCAAATGGACAAAAGTATTTTTAAAGAAGAAGAGAAGAAGAAAGTAGAAGTGGTACTTTTAGGACAGCGCCTGGCTCTCAAATCAGATCGTAGCGAAGCATATCTACAAAAACTGGCTAATTTTGTGGCTGACCAAATCGAAGATGTACGTAAAGGCTCCCGCAGTGTTTCAACCCATCAAAGCGTTTTGCTCATTGCTTTGAAATTAGCTGATATGCTTAAACAGCGCGAAGACGAACTTTTTGAGCTTAAAAATAATATTCGGCAAAAAGCTACTCTTGCGCTTTCTGACGTTGAAACAGCTTTGGGCGAATTAAAAACCAAAACCGACATAGAAGAAGCTCAGGATAGCAACATCACTATTTAATTTTTTGGTTTATGAATATTCTATCCCAAACCAAACATGATTTGCGTCAACGTGTACATAAAAATATGCGTTCACTCACTTCTCAATATAAAATAGAAGCAGGAATTCAGATTGCTCATCATATAGATCAGTGGTTATCAACGCTTACCATAGAGCTTTTTCACCGAAGGGTCGCGCTTTTTAAAAGCTTTTCTGATGAAATATCTACTGATGCTTTAGAAAATATACTTAAAAAATATAGTATACTACCCTCATGGCCAATTTTAAATAATCATCAAAACATGAAATTTGAACCAGATGGATTTTTTGATATAATTTTTATACCAGGTTTGGCTTTTGATCTCCATGGTCATAGACTCGGTCGAGGGCATGGGTATTATGATAGATACCTATCAGGCCTTGACCACTATCGCGTGCGCCCTATTCTTGTAGGCTTATGCCTCGATGAGCAACTTTTTGAGTCGGTTCCTATTGAAGAGCATGATGTCGTTATGGACTTTATTTGCACACCTCTTCATGGTGTACAAAAAGCAACTTGTGAGTAATTTAAATGACCGAATTTTTAGAAGCTCAAGATCAACTCGCTATTTTAAAGCGTGGTATTGTTAATATTGAAATTGAGCATGATCTGTTAGCGAAACTAACTAAAAGCAAAAATACTCGTACACCTTTACGCATTAAAGCGGGTTTTGATCCAACTGCTCCTGACCTGCATCTTGGTCATACGGTTTTATTGACCAAAATGAGACAATTTCAAGATTTGGGTCACCAGGTTATTTTTCTCATTGGTGATTTTACCGCACGTATTGGAGACCCGACAGGGCGCAATGTGACAAGGCCGCCGCTGAGTGACGACGAGATCGTCTCTAATGCAAGTACTTATAAGCGTCAGGTTTTCAAAGTCCTTGATGAGCGAAAGACTCTCATAGAATATAATTCCAAATGGCTTGCGCCTTTTAACTTTGATGACGTCATAAAATTAGCAAGTCGCTATTCGTTGGCACGTATGATCGAGCGCGAAGACTTTAAAAAGCGTCTTGAGGAAGGTCGTCATATTTCTATGCATGAGCTTCTTTATCCCCTTGTACAAGGCTATGACTCCGTTGCTTTACAAGCCGATGTCGAGCTTGGTGGCACCGATCAACTCTTTAATTTACTCGTAGGACGAGATTTGATGCGCCATTTTGGAATGGAGCCTCAATGCATTATGACCGTTCCGCTTCTGGAAGGAACCGAGGCACGTGTAGAAGATGGGCGTCTGGTAGGCGCCAAAATGTCAAAATCATATAATAATTATATTGGCGTTGAAGAAGATGCTAATGCTCAATTTGGCAAGCTTATGAGTATTTGTGACGATCTCATGTGGCGTTATTATGATCTTTTGTCACTTAAATCCAACGAAGAAATAGCAGCTCTTAAAGCCGGTCACCCCAAAGAAGCCAAAGTAGCTCTCGCAAAAGAAATTGTTGAACGCTTTCACGGGGCCGACATGGCACAGGCAGCAAAGCTTCAATTTGATAGTCTTTTTGGCTCGGGCAATAGGGCGGAAATCCCCCAGGATGCTCCTACTTTTAATTTTGCCAAGAGCGAAGAAAGTGGTTACCCCTTGCTTAATGCCCTGGTTGAAGCCGAACTTGTAGCCTCCAACGGCGAAGCCAAACGCCTTGTTCGCCAAGGTGGCATTAGCGTTAATGGGCAACGCATCGACGACATACAGTATGTGCTATCGGCTGGCGAACATAGTGTGAGGGCCGGCAAAAAGCGTTGGGCAAATTTTATAATTAATACTTAGAACGCCTTTATCATAGGCGTTTTTAAAAGCTGCACCGGCATAATTCATGCAGCCTGTGTAGCTTTCGATGGTTATTTTTGTGTATTACAACCACTATTAAGAGCGGTCATGAGTATGGCTTCATCGTTTACACGGTCGCTGTTTAGGGAGGTTTGATAGAACGGATTATCTACCAACTCATGAGTAAGAATTATTTTGTTTTTTAATTTTTCTATTAGTGCATTTTTAGTATAGCAATCCACTTTATCAAGATCTTTTTCAGTGGAGCAGTTCGGCCCAACTTGGAACTTAGTCATTAAATAGGTGCAGTTATTATTGCTAAGACTATTTTTCTCTACGAATTGATTCACCGATCCTGTGGTTTCCAGAGCTTGTATCGCATCATCCAAGAAGAAACTCCTTGATCTGTGTAACCGAGGGATTTTTTGATTGACTCTTACGTGGAAATGCAAACCAACTGTACCTGGGAGGTATGGATAATGAAAAAACATATCGACCTTTGCAACCTATTGCCATTGCTTTACGTCGCCGAACGATTTGAGGTATGGGTTGATTGATACACAATTAGCATCGCGTTGTTATGGGGATTTTGTTGCAAACTCACGCAAATATGAATAAATTGTTGGGATGAACTATGGTTTGTTTCATGTCAATTTAACTAGTGCCGTGAATAAATGAAACCTGAGCTAATAAACTCAGGCCAAATTTTTATACTAGTCGTTACAAACGGAATATACCAAAACTTTCTTCTAAGCTAATAAACGTTTTCGAAGATTTTGCTCGACTCATGACATACATCAAGTACCCATTAAGGAGCTGTTTTTTATATTCTTTATTACCAGTAAAATTCACGGCTAATGCATCAATGCGTTGTCGGATATTAGTAATTTGCTGGTCTCTCCAAATGGGATCATAATTAATTCCATTTATCTTGATAGGTGCAGCGGGATTAACTTCTTCATTCTCGCTTATAGCTATACCAATTGCTTGATCTTCTAGACTTCGTAATTCATCTGAAGGACAAAAATCTTCACATTCCTGATAAAGGGCTAGCCGCGGGCATGTACTTGTTGTAAGTTCAAGTGCAATTAAATTAACTAATTTAGTATAGTCGAAGGCAAATGAGTTAATAGCGAACAAAAGTATGCTAAAAAAAAATGAAAACGTTTTCATTGTAGAATCCTCAAATTTATCAACAGAATTATTGATTTAGTAAAACATGTTGCTGATACCTACTTATTAATCCAATGCAAACCCATACGGAGAAAATTTTTTCTCTAACGTCTCCTATGCGGTGTAGCTAGAAGGAAATAACTACTGATCTGCTCCCCAGAATCTGAATCGAAAAAACGCGCTGGATCGTAGGGTTTTTAATTTTTAATAATTTACTAAGGAAATGGATAAATACCTATAATGGAGTACTTATGTTTTTGAGGATAGTTTATCTCTTTTCTGTGTTATTTACTTTATCTTCCTTCGGCATGGAATCAAAGCGACAAATAATAGATAATTTTGTTCAAAACAATGATGTTCCTAATATAATATTATATATTAAAAGTGTCAAAGTTGATGGTGATGACTATAAATATGCTTGCATGTTTATTATTGATGACTTTGTTAAAAAAGCAGATATCAATGGTCTAAAAGACTTTATTGATCGTATTTACTGAGATAGCATAACTAAATATGCCAACAAATTTATTTTTGATGACTTTGTAAAGAGAGGTGATTTTACAGGGCTTGGAAAATTTATCCGATATAACCTTAAAGTTGATGAAGAAGATAAGGAGTACGCCATTAAACTTATTATTGATAATTACGTTGAAAAAAATGATATGGAAGAGCTTAATAAATACGTAAAATCAAATGTAGGTTGTAATACTGAAAGTTTTAAATATGCCCAGAAGTTTCTGCCCTCGCTTGCCACCCCTGTTATTCCGAGCAAAACAGTAATACAAAATCCCACTAGTGATAATAAGAAACTTGATCTTTCTATTTTTCAAGAGTTCTTCGAAGCTTGCAAGGTTGGGAATCTAGAAAAAGCCCAAATGTGCATCAAAAATAGGATCGATGTAAGTTATAATGATGATAGCTGGTCTGTCGCAACGGCACTGATGCACGCTAGTAAAGGTGGCCATGTAGATATTGTGAACGTTCTTTTGCGAAATGGAGCCAATGTTAATTCTAGAAGTAAGTGGGGTTTGTCTGCCCTATCGATCGCGGCTCAAGCAGGTCATGCGAATGTGGTGAAGCTTCTCATAGAATATGGCGCTATTGTTAATAGCGTAGATTTTTGGTCACATGTACCTTTGACAAAAGCTTTTGACGAGGGGCATTTAGATGTCGTTGAACTCCTTGTCAGATCAGGCGCAATATTAGTTTTACCAGGTCTCAGTTACGATTTACAAAATTATGAAATAGTTGGATGTACGCCAAATAAAATTGCCATATTGAAGCGTTAGAAGGGTTTGTTCCTGCCTGTGGCTAATTCGAAGACTAAAGCCAGGTGAATAATATCTATTAAATACGAGTTTGCGGAAAAAAATGGCGCTTCGGAGTTATAACCCCTTGTTACTGCATTGGAGCAAGAGGTACCGTAAACACGTAGGGCATTTTTCTTATACCGATTCAAGATTACTTAGGGCATCGTGATCCAAAACATACAGTACTTTACACGAGAATAGCGAGCGTGAGATTTGAAGGATGGGGCCTGTTGAAAAAGTCGAATATACCAACGATCGTCATCGCGAGCGCAGCGCGGCGATCCAATCGCAAAGCCAATTCGATCTGGTTCGCTTCACTTCGTTCGCGATGACGATCGTTTGGTTTTATAGATTTTTTCAACAGGCCCGCGATCGTTTTGGTGATGCTCAAAGCTGGATACAAAAACAACGTCGGGATTATCTTCAAGGGTGACATGGTGCGCTGTTCATATGTATTGGAAAACGCTTCCTGGAAAACAACGCTGTCCTGCGGCGACGGGGCTTCAATCCAGGGAAAACGCACAAAGCAAAGCTATGTCAGAGGTTCAAATCCTTTCCCCGCAACCAAAAATGATAAACCTCAGTGAAAACTGGGGTTTTTTCTTTTGAGCAAAGCAAAATATAATTAACCGTCTCGGTGGTGTAGCCCCCGAGGGCTGGTTCTAGCTACGGCGCATACTGTACTTTCTTTTTAGGAAATCGAGAATCTTTCTGGCTACGTAAATAGTCCACTATTTGCCGAAGCGCTTGAGTTGCATTATTTCCTTTTTGTGCAAGCAACTCCTCCGCCAATTCGTGCGGCAATTGGCCTTGAGGTGTACGAATATGGAGCAAAAGCGGAAATTTCTTCACTATCAATGGCACCACCTGGGAATTTTCTCCCCGAACTGCCTTATGCAAAAGGCTGTCCCATCGTAAATTCAAACGCTTCATGGTCGTCATGTTGACCATCGCGAACCCGCTATCATCGGGATAAAAGGATAGATTGGCCCTATTATCGTCACTCTCAATAGTATAGAGGTGCTCTCCTGTCGGAATATTCCAGAACTTAATGGTTTTGTCTTCGCTTGAACTAGCAAGTATCGAGCCATCTCGACTAAAGGTTGTATGCTCAAGCGTTTTTTTGGGCTGCCCTGGAATGAAACAAATAGGTTTCATATATGCGTCACATACGTTAATGGAGCCATCTCCCTTTGCGATCGCGAGCATTGATCCATCCGGGCTGAACGATATATGCAGTATGGTATGCGGTATTGATATATCTTCAGTCTTAACATACCCCCAAGGTCCCCACTCCGAGATGAGAGCAAGATGCGACGAGCCCACAAAATATGAGGGTCCGGAGTTATCAGGATTGAGGCTTATTCTAGAAACATTTTGGTGTTCATACGTTTTTAACAATGCTCCCGTGTGAAGATCCCAGATCTTCACGTTATTATCTAAACCGGCGCTTACGAGTTCTAACCCATTGGGGTTGAATGATAAATCCATTGCATAAGCAGTTTGTAGAACATGTCGAAGAGTACCCGTCTTAAGCTCCCATACATGGATCCTGCCCGAATCATCTACTCTCGCGAGCATTGACCCATCAAAACTGAAGAATGGAGTCCAAGAGAAACGTCTGAGTCCGGACAGGGTAAAGGATAAAATATGCTTACCTGTCTGAGCACTTCTTATCTGGATGTCGTCAGAAAAACATAGAGCGTATTTAGATCCATCGGGACTGATGGAAGTGTAACGACAGTCTGGGCCGTGGTCATGAATTTCTTGTGGGTTCATGACTAAACTAGAATGAGGCAAAAGTGCCATTACTATGTCTTCATACTTCACGCCCCAATCAAGCGGCGTTCTTCCTTCACGATCTTTGTGCTGAGGGCAAGCGCCATATCCGATCAACAGATTGACCGCCTCACGATTTCCTGCCCGAGATGCCCAATGCAGTGGCGTTAGCCCCTCTCGATCTTCGACTGAAATACCAAATTTAAGATCATCGATCAGGTATTTGATGATAAGTACATCTCCACCTTCGCAAGCTAAGTGGAGTAGATTGCGCTTTTGGACATCGATAATCTTTTGGTTCGCGCCGCGGCCAACCAGATCCCGAACTGTTTCTAACTTCCCATACCTAACTGCCACCTGAAGTGGCGTCATGCCATTTAATGTTTTGCAATCAACTGAAGCACCTGCTTGGCATAAGAGGTTTATACATTCTACATGCTTATAAGTTCCGCCTTTAGCAGCAAGACACATTGGCGTATATCCAGTAGGATTATCGCATGGAGCATGAACTGCGCTTTTTTTGCTATCGTTCTTATGGGGATTCTTTTGAATAAAAAGTCTCAAGTGCGTCGTTCGACCTTGTTCGACAGCTCGGTGACAAGCATTAAAGCCTTGAAGGTCGCATTGGGTTATAAGCCCATTGCCACCTAATTGTAGTGCAAGATACGACGCATTTTCGTCGTCAATTTTAACTGAGTTATGAAGTTTGCCTAAGTTTGAATTAGGGTCTAGTTGCTCCTCGATCTTCAAATCCAAATCATCAGGATCATAGGTTTCTAAAGACAAGGCTTGCTTCAGGCATTTTTGGGGAAATTTTAGACACGTCTCCATACCTTCAGTCAACAAAACCATATTGGCCCACGATTTGTTTCTAATGCCTTTTACCGCCAAAAGTTGAGGAGCAGGAGTAAAGGGTGCTAATTTTGTAGTGATATAGTTCGCTCGCGTGTAAGCCTTCGATTCTTTCTTAAAACTCTTCTCTATGAGTTCTCGCTGTTTTATGACCATTTTGTCTAATAACGGAAAACCAGTGGGCGGAACGAACTTACGTGCTACAGAATCTTTATAAGCAGTCGTGGTGTAGCGGATAACACTGTATCCGGATGCTTTGGTCAATTGCTGCTTAAAGTCACCGTTGGCATAGCGCAAAATATTCTCGAAGGCGCTCAAACAATTATCCATGTCGGCTAAAGTACACCGGACTATTTGACCGCTTCCTAATATACCATTGAGCTGGCCGGGATTACCACCTGTCTGGTGAGCCTCAACCTTCACTATAGTGCGCGAACCCATCTTTTGCTGCATTTTCTGCAATTTGCCATTCGCTTGGGCTTTTCCTGTCATGAAATTCACATCCAAAGCAGCTGCCAGCTTAAACTCTTCTTTATCTTCCTTCGATGCAAATTCAATACTCATAGTACCGATGAGGCTCGCTCCGTAATCAATTTTCGAGACAAACTCGTCGCCGCACCAATCTGGAATTGCAGCATATCCAGCTTTTAGTGCATCATTACCGTAGGAGCTTACCTTCAGCTTTGACACATCAAACGACTGGCTTTGACGAATCGCATTAAATTCAAAAAACCAGTTCATGCGTGTATCCGTCTTAGCATTTTCACGGGCATACTCCATGCTTGCGCTTACTTTAACAAAGGGCGCTTTAACTCCTGCTGAAAGAGATCCGCTAAAGGCATTAGCAATCCTTTCAAAGCTTGCTTCACTGGTATATTTTATGTCGCCTTTGGAAAAAGAAATGTCTACTTTGGGTCCTTCCACACAAGCAGCCATGAATTCCTGATGCCGCGAAGAGTCATAGGCACTGCCGAGCTGCAACCCTGTAGGCCAATCTCCAGGCAATTCTCGTGCATTGACCGATATTGTCAACAAGGCTGCAGATAAGGTTGTTAAAATAGTAAAGAGATTATTTTTGGTAGTTATTTTTTGCATTCAAGAAATATAAAGTTTGATTTCTCTTATTCAACAGGTTCCAAGGCATGAGTCTTATAGTTTGACCATTTATATTACCCCGGCATTTCTTAAACACTGGGGCGAGCTCGTGTTCATTTCAGCTTGCATGCTCTTCAAAATTATATTTTTGATTAACATGGATTGGGCCACCTTTTAAAAGTAAAGCATTGGCTTAATAGTTATATTCCGATAATCTAGGACATAGCTTTAAGGGTCCAGCTAGATTTCTGAAAAATAGATATAAAAAAAGCCGTATAAACTATACGGCTTTTTAATAATAAATAATTATACTTTAAGTTATGCTCTTAAACCAACGCTCAAATCTAAATTTGGGCAAATGAAAAGGCCCAATTTTAACCGATTGACCGGAACCATCTACACTCATCCAAACAAAATTCGCTTTACCAATAATGCGCGATTCAGGCAAAGCTCCCCAAAAACGACTGTCTTTGGAATTGCCGCGATTATCACCCATCACAAAAACAAAGCCTTCTTTGACGCGACAAGATCCCTCGCTACAGCTTAAGCCTGGCATACCTGAGAAGTTACTTGTAGGCCAGAAAGCACCCAACTGCTCAGCAGGACTTGCGTGTAAAGGCAAATGAATTTGGTGCTCAACATCGTTGATTTTTTCCACAGTCTTACGAGCTTTTTCTTCTCGCCATGTGCCACCTGAAGTTCCAAAGCCATAATAATCCATAAAAGTTACTATTTCTTCAGGCTTAATATGCTCATAAGCAACACCATCGACATAAACGACGTTGTTCAAAATACGTATGGTTTGGCCTTGAGTCGCTATAACACGCTTTATCCAGGCTTGACCAGCATGTGAACCCACATAGTCTGGAGCTTTAAAAACGACCACATCGCCAGGTTTAGGATGACGCCATTGAAAAATAAAATCAGGGTTGCTCGTAAAGGGCTTGGACATGCCGTAATAAAATTTCGAAACAAAAAGATGATCGCCTACAAGTAAAGACGGAATCATGGAACCTGAAGGGATTTGATAAGGCTCAATAATAAACTCTCTAAGCAATAAAGCACAAAGCAACGCCAAAATTAACGAAGGCATGCCATAGAGAAAACGCCAGTTTCGATCCAAAGAAAAGACCGCTTTGCTGGATACTTCAAGACGTTGTTGCGCTTGCGTGAGAATTTTTTCATGTTCACTTACAAGTCCTGCGCTATCCCATTCTTTATCAACTTTTTGCAAAGTATTTTCGGCATGAGTCAAAGCTGCATTAAATTCACCAAGAGCAGCAGCTCCTATTTTTCGTTTTTTCTTAGCGCTCTTATTAATAGCCGAAAGATGTTCTTTAGATTCTTCAACATATTTACTTAACGATCTAAAAAGACGCGCCCGAGTTTTAGAGGCCCCAGGAAAAATTTCCTGGTCAATGTAACCACCGACGTAGCGCACGAAATAATAAATAAAAAACAACGCTACGAAAATACCGAGCAAAATATTGGCCCCAGAGCCACCTGGCGGAAAGAAAATATTCCAGCCAAATCCCGTAATAGCGATGGCTATCGCTGCTGCTAATACTTTTCCTTTAGTTATCGTTTTATTCATCAAAACTCCCTAATCTATTTTTAATACACTTAAAAATGCTTCTTGAGGCACTTCCACTCGACCAATTTGGCGCATGCGCTTCTTGCCTGCTTTTTGCTTTTCTAACAACTTTCTTTTACGAGAAATATCGCCACCGTAACACTTGGCAGTCACGTCTTTTCTTAAAGCTGATACGGTCTCACGAGCAATAATCTTGCCTCCGATAGCTGCTTGTATCGCTACTTGAAACTGTTGACGGGGGATAATTTCTTTCATTTTTTCACACAAAGTTTTCCCACGACGCTGAGCAGTATCACGATGAACTATTATAGATAAAGCATCGACCGGCTCGCCGTTAAGCATCACGTCCACTTTGACGAGTTTAGAGGGACGATATGCATCAAATTCATAGTCAAGACTCGCATATCCGCGCGACATAGTTTTGAGCTTATCAAAAAAGTCAAACATGACTTCGCCTAAAGGGAGCCTATATTCTAGAACAACGTGCCTGTCGCTTACGTAATTTAAATCGAGTTGCTCCCCTCGCCGCTCTATACAAAGCGTCATAAGAGAACCTACATACTCGTTAGGAACATGGATACTTGCTCGAATATAAGGCTCTTCCAAACGATCTATATACGTAGGATCAGGTAAACGCGCTGGATTATCAATGCGAATTTTTTCACCTGACTTTAGATAAGCTTCGTAGATTACCGTCGGAGCTGTCGTGATAAGATTAAGATCAAATTCACGCTCAAGTCTCTCTTGCACTATTTCCATATGGAGCAAGCCCAAAAACCCACAGCGAAAACCAAAACCCATAGCTTTAGAAGTCTCAGGCTCAAAAATTAAAGCCGCATCGTTAAGCACGAGCTTATACAAAGCATCACGTAAATTTTCATAATCGGCACTATCAATAGGAAAGATACCGGCAAACACCATCGGTTTTACGTCTTTAAAGCCAGATAATGGCTCAAGACAGCCTTTTTCTACCGTCGTAATTGTCTCACCAACTTTGGCGTCGGTTACAACTTTAATATTAGCGATAATAAAGCCAACATCACCCGAGCTCAACATATCTATCTTTCGCGGATGCGGCGTGAATACGCCGAGCTCAAGAACGTTAAAAACTTTATTCGCATGAACCAGGCGTATGGCTTGACCAGGCTTAATAGAGCCATCTATTACTCGAACAAGAACGACAACGCCACGAAAATTATCGAACCAGCTATCAAAAACCAAAGCTCTTAAAGGCTCTGTATCAGTATCTAAAGGCGGTGGAATACGAGCCACAACTGCTTCTAAGACATCTTCGATACCAAGTCCCGTTTTACCTGATGCCAAAACTGCATCACTCGCATCGATGCCGATTATTTCCTCAATTTCTTCTTTGACGCGTTCAGGATCCGCACTGGGTAAATCTATTTTATTTATGACGGGTATAATAGCTAAATCATGCTCGAGCGCTTTATACACATTGGCAAGCGTCTGTGCTTCTACCCCTTGGGTCGCATCGACTACTAATAATACACCTTCACAGGCTCTTAAAGACCTGCTTACTTCATAGCCAAAATCAACATGGCCAGGCGTGTCGATAAGATTAAATATATAAACCTGACCATCTTTGGCTTTATAATTGAGGCGAACGGCTTGTGACTTAATAGTTATACCGCGCTCACGCTCAAGTTCCATTTTATCAAGAACTTGTTCTTTCATTTCGCGTGCATCTAAGGCACCCGTAAACTCCAAAATACGATCAGCCAGCGTGCTTTTGCCGTGGTCAATGTGAGCAATTATCGAAAAATTGCGAATGTTCGTATGAAACTTAGGCATGGATCTTCCTATGGTTCTTAATCGTGGGATTCATTAAATTCCATATAGTCTGGGGCTGATAATCCCAAAAAATTGAGGGCATTAAAAATTGTTTGTTTGACAACAAATACTAAACCTAATCGAGCTGCGGTTTTTATTTTATCTTCAGAAAGAATTTTCTCAGTGTGTCGATATTTAGTAAAATAGCTATGAAATAATTTTATTAAATCCTGGCAATAATAAATTACGCGGTGCGGCTCCAGTGCAAAAGCGGATTCTCTCACTATTTCAGCAAGCTCGGTCACACTGAGCAATAACTCCCTCTCTTCTGGTAGTTCTAAAGCTTTTTGCTCAGCAAGCGTAAAGGCCTCAGGATTAAATATGAAATCTGCAGCTTTGTTTAAAATAGTAGCCATACGAGCATGACCATATTGGACATAAAATACTGGATTTTCGTGACTTTGCTTAGTTAAGAGAGCACAATCAAGATCAAACTGGGTATTTGGCGCTCGCATAAGAAAAATAAAGCGCGCAACATCTTTACCAACCTCGTCAATAAGATCATCGATGCTTATCACTTCGCCAGCCCGTTTGGAAAACTTCATCTCATGGCCATCTTTGAGCAGTCTTACCATTTGGACCGCAACAAAACTAAGCTTATTGACATCATGGCCAAGCGCCTGCATGCCGGCCTTGATTCGACCAATATGTCCACTATGATCAGCCCCAAAGACGTCGATTATTATATCAAAAGCACGCTCAAATTTTTGATGATGATAAGCTAAATCAGCTGTCAAATAAACAAAGCGCCCGTCTTTACGCTGAATAATACGATCTTCATCATCGCCGAACTCTGAAGTCTTGAGAAAGAGCCCACCTGCTTGCATATGCGAAAATAAGGCAGCTTTGCTTTGATCTCGACGAATTTTATCAGCTGTCCCGTGAGCCTCGTCCGCTTCATAAAGCATATTACGATCTAAATAGAGCTTTACTATGTCTGTCAAACTATTGTTATTATGTAATACATGCTCTTTAAACCAGCTCTCTATTTTTATGTCTATATAATCAAGCGATTTTCTTATAATATCAAGATTAAAATCGACCCCAAATTTAATAAGCGGTTCAAGATATTCTTCTTCGGTCTTATTAAGCCACTTATTACCGTCGATTTTTTTTAGAGCATGAGCGATTTCTTTTATGTTCTCACCAGGATATTCGCCTTTTTCGATTATTATTTCTTCGCCGAATAATTCCCGATAACGCTTATGAATAGTACGCGCCAGCGTTTCAACCTGATTGCCCGCGTCGTTGACATAATATTCGGTCGTTACGCTAAAGCCCGCTGCACTCAGCAAACGAGCCAAGGCATCGCCAACAAAAGCTCCTCGCGCGTGGCCTAAGTGTAGCCCTCCCGTGGGATTAGCCGAGACAAACTCCACCAAGGCGGTCTTCTTTTCGGGCAATACGCTCGTACCATAGCGCGCACCCGCTTTCGCGATTTTCGGAACTATTTGACTAAGAGCCTGGTCACTCAGCGTAAAATTAATAAAGCCAGGGCCTGCTATACTAACCTGAAAATAGAGTTGAGTATTTTTGGCAAGCTCGTCCATAAGTAACCCTGCTATTTCGCGCGGCGGCTTTGCTTCAGCTTTGGCGATGAGCATCGCAATATTAGTTGCGAAATCGCCATGTTTGGGGTTTTTAGAGCGCATTATGCTCATACTTTCTGCTTGACTCAAAGCTTCACTATTTATGCGCTGAGCAGCAACAAGGCTTCTGAGGCTTGCTATTATATTTTCTTTAATCTGCTCTTTTATCATTTTGTCCTGCTCCTGCCTTCTTCTGGCCGCACCATACAAGATGACTCGCTTCACATCAAGCGCGCTTGGCTCCAATTACAATTGGAATATCAAATTAGATATCCAATAAATAACGCTGATCCCTTTGTGATTAATATTCATGCCCCAGGGAGCAGCAACTGCTACATAGCGCCCAACATACGACACAGCCTACCCTAAGCGGGTTTGCATTACACCTAGAAGAGAGGGGCATATTTATGAGATCTATAACTCATATAATTTTCGGCTTACTTTTGTTTGGCATAGGATGTGCCAACGAGACGGCCGACACAGATTTAACCACAGCGAAAAGCGAACCAATTACTAAAGCCGAACCAGAAGAGATACAGGTTGAAATTCTGGTAAAAGACGCACCGACGATGAGCAATTCCCCTCAAGTGAATTACACAACCTCGTCAATGCCTACTACAAGTACCTCCTACGCAAATCCTGTGATGACTCAAGGCACATCAATGCCCAACGCCGGATTTGGCAGCGTTGGTAATGGATTTGGTGCAGGTGTTGGCACAGGCGTTGGGCCTGGCACAGGATTCGGTGGTGGCGTTGGACCTAGCGCAGGGTTTGGTGCAGGCGTTGGTCCCGGTGCAGGATTTGGCGCAGGCGTTGGTCCCGGTGCGGGATTTGGTGCAGGCATTGGTGGCGCTGGATTCGGTGCTGGTGTCGGTGCTCCTGGCGGAGTTGTTGACCCCGGCGTTGGTGTCGGTGGTGTCGGCGGTGTCGGTGGCTTTGGCGGCGTGGGCCCAGGTTTTGGCTTAGGCCTTGGGGCAGGCTATGGACCAGGCGTATTTCCTGTTGTCGGTGCAGCAGTACCCCTCGTGCCATGGGCTGTAGGACCTTGGTTTGGTGGCGATGATGGTGGTGAATGGGATAATAATTGGGGTGATGATGACGGCGGATGCCAAGACAACTGCAGACCCCGCTGTAAAGGCAGGTGTAACGAACCACGAGACAACGGATGCTGCCACGACAAAAATCGTCCATGGCCCTCAGACGATGATTCCTCTGTATCTAAGAGATCCAAAAATATCGCCAAAGCCAAAGCTAAAGCTCGCGCTAAAGCTAAAGCAAAATCAAGAGCCTATAAAAAATAGGGTGTTTAAAACATGAAGCTTTTCGTATTATACAAAAATACGAAAAGCTTATAATTAATATTAAGAAAGAGAATTTTCATCAGGCGCTGTTACTGCTTTGCAACTTGGACAAAGCCATTTAATACCATCACGGCTGACTTTTTCTAATAAATAAGACGAATCACAGCTTTCGCACGCTCGTGCTACAGGCTTATTCCAGGAAACAAAATCACATGCAGGATAATTAGAACATCCAAAGAAAGGCTTACCGCGTTTAGTTCTTTTCGCAACTATATCGCCATCACAACCATCTTTGGGACATTTTACACCTGAAGGTATAGGCATCGTTGATGAGCAATCTGGATAACGTGAACAACCTAAAAATTCACCAAAACGACCACGTTTTAAAAGCATGCCAGAACCACAAGATGGGCACTTAACATCGCCAACTTCTTTTCTCGGCTCGGGTATTATTTTACCATCGACCCGTTTAAAAGGCACTGTTGATGAGCATTCAGGATAGGCAGAGCATCCGAGAAAAGATCCGTTTTTACCCCATTTGACAACCATGTGAGCATGGCATTTTTCACACAAAATCTCAGTCTTTTCTTCCATGCGCTTAATATTGCGCATTTGCTCTGAAGCTTGTTCTACTGAATTTTTAAAGGGCCCATAGAAATTACCTAAAGTCTTGACCCAATTTTCTTGGCCTTCTTCTATAGCATCAAGCTTTTCTTCCATCGAGGCTGTAAAAGCAATGCTCATAATATCAGGGAAATTTTCTATAAGCAGATCGGTTACCACACGCCCTAATTCGGTTGGACTAAAGCGGCCCTGGTTTTTCTCACTATAGCCTTTGTCAATAATTGTCGACATGATGCTGGCATAAGTTGAAGGTCGGCCAATGCCTTTTTCTTCCAGTTCTTTTACGAGACTCGCTTCGCTAAAGCGCGGTGGCGGCTGGGTAAAATGCTGCTCAGCTAAGACTTTACTTAAATGAACTTTGTCGCCTTGTACTAAGTCAGGCAGACGCGTACGCTCACTCTCTTCTTCGTCTTTAGCTCCTTGATCATCTTCGTCCGTTTGCTCTTTATAAGCTTTCAAAAAGCCTGAGAAGCGTAAGATAGAGCCAGTCGCACGTAACAAATAAGGGTCTTTAATGACTTCAATAGTTGTCTGATCGTAAACCGCATGCGTCATTTGTGAAGCAACAAAACGATCGAAAATAAGCGTATAAAGCTTAAGCTCTTCTGGTTTCAAAAAAGGCCTTACACGATCAGGAGTTAACTCCAAAGACGTCGGTCTAATAGCCTCGTGTGCTTCTTGAGCACTTTTTTTACTCTTATAAAAATTAGGCTCTTTAGGTACAAACTCTGAACCAAATTGGCGAGCTATAAAATTTCTCACTTCAGCTAAAGCGTCGTTACTAACACGGGTCGAATCGGTTCTCATATAAGTAATTAAACCGACAGCTCCTTCTTCACCGATTTCTACGCCTTCATAAAGACTCTGTGCAAGGCGCATAGTTTGTTTGGTGCTAAATCTAAAAGCCCGGGCAGCATCTTGTTGAAGTTTCGACGTAATAAAAGGCGGCCCCGCGCGGCGTATACGCTCTTTCTTATGTACGCTTTGCACCAAAGCGTCCTGATTATCCAGTTCTTGCTTTATTTTATTGGCAAGTTCGCCATTGGTAATATCAGCTTTTTGTTTGCCGATTTTTACCAACTTAACAACAAAGCGCGGGTCAATTTGGGCTTGAGCTGTAGCTTCCACACTCCAGTATTCTTCTTTAATAAAAGCTTCTATTTCGCGTTCGCGATCGACAACGAGCCGAACCGCCACTGACTGTACCCGACCAGCACTTAGCCCTCGTTGGACTTTTTTCCATAAGATAGGACTTATTTGGTAGCCTACAACACGGTCAAGAATACGCCGCGCTTGCTGAGCGTCGAACAGATGATGATTAAGATCATCAGGGTGCTTAAAAGCTTCGTTAATGGCTTTTTTAGTAAGTTCGTGAAAACGCACACGTACAATATTGGGCGGATCTTTTGGTCGTGCTTCTTTCACAACACTCGCAATATGAAATGCTATTGCTTCTCCTTCACGATCGGGATCGGGAGCAAGAAAGACTGTATCTACTTTTTTTGCATTTTTTTTAATATCTGCAATTACTTTATTTTTCCCTGCAATGGGCTCATAGTGGGGCGTAAACACGCCAGACTCGAGATCAACGCCCATGCTTCGCGATGGCAAATCAAGTATATGACCTACTGAGGCCATGACTTCAAATCCTGGACCCAAGTATTTACGAATGGTCTTTGCCTTAGCGGGAGACTCAACTATTACTAGTGATTTTTCCATATCTTAAATTCTTTGCTCTGGTTAAATACTATATGCATCAAAGAGCGATGAACATCTAAATCTACAATACATTAACGGCCTGTCAATACAAATTGTGCCCCTTGCTTGATAATCCTTCCAGCCAGCTCAAATTCAAGCAATTCTTTCTGCATGGCCGAAAAACTTTTACCTGAAAGAGCCAAAATTTCGGGCATCGATAAAGAATTTCCATTATTCTTTATGAGCAAGAGAAGCTCCGGCAGTGACTCTGAAAGCACAGTGTTGGCTATCAGGTCAGTAGCTTTCTTCTGCTTTTTAGGAGCCTTAGTACCATTTGTCACTATGGCTTGGGTAATTTGCTCGAAATCTGCGATGGCGCGGGCTCTTTCATTTTGTAAAAGCATATTGGGCACATATGATAAAGGGTTATTCACAGCGCCAGGAACCGCATAAATGGGAATCTTTTGTGTCTCAGCAAATTTTACCGTGTGTAAAGTACCAGAGCCTTCACGTCCTTGCACGACTATAAGCGCATCGGCCAAAGCGACAACATACTTATTTCTTTCAACAAACATATATTTAGCCTGGGGAAAAAAAGGCCCAAAAGGATAAATAATAGCCATGCGATCGTGATCGTACTCCCGCGCTATATTTTGTGCTTTATCACGCAAAGAACAAGCGAGACCTGAAACAACACATGTCGTACCATGTTGATTAAGTGCACCCTGATGAGCTGCATGATCAATGCCCAAGGCCCCACCTGATATAACGTTGATATTTCGAGAAGCCAGATGGGAAGATAAACTTCGGCTCCAGTTAAGTCCATTTTCACAAGCGTCACGGGCTCCAACAACGGCTACCTGGGTCATTTTTTTCATGCAGCTCGGATTAAAGCGACCAAAAAATACGAGGGGAGCGTTAGGTATTTTAAAAAGTCGGGTATTAGTTTTATCAAGAGGCGTGCATAAAAAGCCTTTTTGGGAATAAAAATAATCAAGTTTTTCCCGCAGACCGTCCCACTGTTGAATAAGATGAGGAAAAGTCTGGATCTTATTTTTTATTATATCTATGAATAAATCCGACTTAAGCACTTTAAGCGGGCCACCAATATTTTTTATAAAAGACCAATCGCCACTATAATTTCCCAAGGCAGAAATAATTATGAGTGCTTCTTCATTGTTTTTGATCTGCGCCAATAAAATATCAGGATTAAACAAAATAAGCTCCTTTGCTCATCGGTTTGATAAACTCATGGGGGTTTAGTATGAGCATTCAAAATAGTGCCAAAGAAAATATCCTGTCGACTATCGGTAATACGCCTATTGTATGTCTTAATAATATTGCACCAGATTTAAGCGTGAATCTTTATGGCAAATGCGAGTTTTTAAATCCCGGCGGATCTATTAAAGACCGCATTGCCCTTCATATGATTAACATGGCCGAGCAAAGAGGTGAGCTTAAGCCCTCTGGTACTATTATTGAAGCCACAAGCGGTAATACCGGTATGGGTCTTGCTATGATCGCAGCGCTACGAGGCTACAAGTGTATTTTTATAATGGCCGATAAACAGAGCATGGAAAAACGCCTCGCACTCCAAGCCCTCGGAGCAAAAGTAATAGTCTGCCCTACCGACGTTGCTCCAGAAGATGAACGATCTTATTACAAAGTAGCCGCGCGCCTTGCACGGGATACACCCAATAGTTTTTATGCCAACCAGTATTATAATCTCGATAATCCCGCCGCGCATTATTACAGTACCGGTCCAGAAATTTATAACCAATGTGGTGATAGCTTAGATTTTTTGGTTTTAGGTATAGGCACCGGCGGCAGTGTCTGCGGTATCACCAGATACCTACGGGAAAAAAATCTTAAAACCAAAATAATTGGCGTCGACCCGATAGGAAGTATCTATCATGAGCTTTTTTACAATCATCGCATGAGCATAGGGCATTCTTATCTTGTAGAGGGAATAGGCGAAGATTTCGTACCCGGTACAATGGACCTAAATTTATTAGATTATATTATACAGGTCGGTGATGAAGAAAGTTTTATCATGGCCCGAAGACTCGTACGCGAACAGGGTATCTTAGCGGGCGCATCTTCTGGCTCGGCCGTACTCGGTGCTATAAAATACTTTCAAGCTCACCCAGAACCCTCTCATGCTCGCAAAAAGAACGCTTTAATAATTTTAGTCGATTCTTCTACGCGCTATTTGAGTAAGTATTTAAACGACGACTGGATGAGAGAGAAAAATTTTGCCACTTAATTTTTAATCCTCTCAAAAGAAGTATTAGCAATATAAGCTTTAATTCCCTCTGAGGTCAGAACAAGAGAATAACTGCCTCTATTTTGGAGAATTATTATTTGAGTATTTTTTCTCAAAAATCCATCCCGCGATCTGGCTTGCTGAGGACCATCAATATAATAAGGAGTGTCTTCTGAAATACTATGAGTATAGATTTCAGGGAGCTGATCAGACATATGACTAATCTCGCCTGAATTTTCTGGCAAGGGGAGATTTTGGCAACCGGCTAAAAATATAACCAGAAAAATTAAGCTCATAACTTACCCCATCTTTGCTTCGCGTGAATAATTATACTCTAGCTTAAAAATAAAATGCCGGTGTAAACCGGCATAAAAATCAAGATTAAAATAAATTAGCTCACATATAAATCAGGTATCAAATCTGCGCCCTGCTCATAGCTATAGCTATTAAGATTAGTAATACCAGCTCTAGACATAACTTCTTCGTCGAGAAAAAGATTACCTGTTATCTTGCCAGGTTCCTGGCTCAAGATCCATTCAGCTGCATCAGCAATAATTGCAGGCTTGCGGCTACTTTTTTGCGATCCTTCACCCATCAAGCGCGTAATGGCTGCGGTATAAATAATCGTCTTGGGCCATAAAGAGTTAACACTTATTTTATCTTCCCGAAATTCTTCAGCCATCCCCAAAGTACACAAAGACATGCCATATTTTGACATAGAATAAGCCACATGAGGCGCAAGCCAACGAGGCTCCAAAGAAATAGGGGGCGAAAGATTTAAGATATGCCCACCCTGCTTTTTTAAGTAAGGCACACAGGCGCGAGACATCAAAAATGTCGCCCGGGCGTTAATGCCCATCATAAGATCAAACTGCTTGGCCTCGGTAGACTGAGTATCGGTCAAATAAATGGCACCAGCGTTATTTATTAAGATATCGATAGTCTTAAAGCGCTCCAACGTAGCGGTAATTAAGGCCCCATAGGCATCGGCATCACGAACATCGAGCTGAAAAGGCAAAGCCTGCCCACCCAGACTTTCTACTTCTTCAGCGACACTCATAATAGTACCGGCAAGAAAATTATGAGCTTCTTTAGTTTTTGCCGCTAAAACAACTTTGGCGCCATTTCGAGCAAGTTTAAGGGCCATTTCGCGACCTATTCCTCGACTCGCACCGGTGATAATTGCGGTTTTATTACTAAAAATCCCCATTCGCGACCTCCAATTTCTGACACACTATGATCAGAGACGATCTGATATAAACTTACCTAGCTCACAAGGACAAATATGAAAACAAATAAACTAGGCTTTGCCACTAATTGCGTTCATGCCGGTCAAAAGCCTGAGGGCCTAACGGGCGCTGTTATGACACCCATTTTTCAAACGTCTACTTTTGTCCAAAGCTCACCCGGTCAACATAAAGGCTATGAATATTCACGAAGCCATAATCCCACACGCACAGCGCTTGAAAAAAATCTGAGCGCCCTTGAGCACGCCCAATTCGCGCACTGCTTTTCATCCGGTTGCGCAGCGACGACTATAGTAATGCTCGCTTTAAATCCTGGCGATCACGTTATTGCCATGGACGATCTTTACGGCGGCACACGCCGCTTATTTACGCATGTTTTTCAACGCTTTGGCATTAAATTTAGTTTTGCCGACCTGAGTGATTTAAAAAATCTCGAGAGTTTGGTTACGCCACAAACTAAGATAATCTGGCTTGAATCCCCTTCGAATCCCATGTTGAAATTAATAGATATTACAGCCGTCGGGCAATTGAGCAAAAGCTATAATATAGCCCTGGTGGTCGACAATACTTTTGCAACGCCTGCTTTACAAAATCCCTTGCTTTTAGGGGCTAAGATAGTCACTCATTCGACCACCAAGTATATAGGCGGACATAGTGATGTGGTGGGAGGCGCTCTTATGACTAACGACCCACACTGGTCTGAAAAATTTGCCTATTTATCCAATGCGGTCGGGGCTATTCCAGCTCCCTTGGATTGCTTCTTATTATTGCGTGGCGCTAAGACCTTGGATATACGTATGAAACAGCATTGCGAGAATGCGCTTCACATTGCTAAGAACCTATCCGATCACCCTCAAGTGAGCCAAGTTTTCTATCCCGGCCTCCCCTCTCATCCTCAGTTTGAACTTGCAACTCGTCAAATGGCAGGAGGCTCAGGCATGATTAGTTTTATAGTAAAGGGCCAAGAGGCACAGGCTCGACAGATATGTGAAAGAACGAAGCTCTTCGCCTGTGCTGAAAGCTTGGGCGGCGTAGAGAGTCTCATTGAGCATCCAAGCTCTATGACTCATGCAAGTATTTCTCAAGAAATGCGTCATGAGCTTGGAATTGTTGATGGATTGCTGCGTTTGTCGGTAGGAATTGAAAATAAAGATGACCTCTGGCGAGACTTAGAGCAAGCGATTCAATAGTCTTTTGCAGAGCACACTATTTTGTTCAACAAAGAGCTCTTGACTAGATCCGTTCTTTGTATATACTGGTTTTTTTAATAATCGCATTCATGCTTAATATCTTTTTAAAGCGTATTAATGCGGTAAAAATCAAAATTGGAGAATGAAAATGTCAGTTAAAAAACAAAATAGGCGCTCACTCATTTCTTTTAAAGACATTCAAATCGCTTATCTTCTTGAAGATATTTCAGGCGTAGAAAAACTCATTAGTGGCAGAAAAAACCCAGGCCCATTGTTGCGTAGAGCTCTAAAAGAACTCGTTAAAGCTGGTAAGAAAACTGAGAATTTGGAAAAATTCATTCTGGCTAATCACGGCACCGGCACCAGAGGTCGTTCTATACCTGTTTCAGGCCAAGAAAGAATTTACCGCGCTCAAAAACTCGCTGCTGGTACTGCATTTTTGCGCCTACCGCTCGCTCCTTTGGGTACTCTAAAGGGTGGCAAAGTAAGAGTAGTTTTTGAAAACGATAGAATCGTTGTCAAAAACGAAAGCAAGTAATTAATATTACTGCTTACTTATAAATAGGCGCTCAAATAGAGCGCTATTTTTTTTGCTCAAAAGCTCTTTTTGCTCGAATATTATTATTTCACAATCAACATCATGACCTATTTTATGCAGCCTAATTATAAGTTCTTCATATATATAATTATGAGATTTAATAGCTTTTTTATTATTAAAATTACAAACTTGCTCAGGCGTTGAACTTACCTGACTGAGATTTATAATAATAATTTTTGATTTTATATCATAAATATCTACCACATGATTAACCAGAGGCACCACGACTTCAAGCTTATTTATTTGAAGCTCTAAAGGCCTATGAACGCCGTTAAAAAGACACGGGGGACCATGATGGGCAGCCGGCCTGATAACAACAGAAATTAAATCACCACCAAGCCTGAGAAAGCCCTCTTCTGGGGGAAGCCAATGACCTGAAACCATAGGCCTTTTAGCCTTCGGGGGACAAAAGCTGGCTTGTGCATGAGAAAGGACAAGTGCCCAAATTTTCTTAATAAAAATAACCACTGTACGACCATGTTTTGATGGTGTATGTAGATAATACATAACCACTGCGGTTAAATATTTTATAACTCAAACATCTTGAGCCACAATGGCTCTTGTGGCAATGGAAAAGAATATGCAATCACAAAAGGACCCTAAATCACTTTGTACGGAAGTCATACGTAAAGATTTACAAAACATGATAACAGACGCCCTCTTGGAGCGTTTTGCCAAAAGACTTAATGCCGGCGAAGAAATTCAGGTTCGTGCCCTTACAGGCTTCGAATGTGCTTTTTTAGAAGTAAAAATTGGTACCGATGTCAGAACCCATCTTTTTGAATTTTTTACAAAAAATCTTCGGGGAGATGAGCTTGATGGAGCATTAGGTCTCCTCGTTGACTATGCCGACGGCGTTTTGGAAGAATTTTTTCGTTTTAAACGCAACCGTTTCTTTCCTATCGATTTTGTCCAACGTGAATATGATGGACACGCCGTTTTGGCCCGTCATGAATTAATAAATTCCAAGGCTGATCAAATGGCCGATGAACTTATCAAAAAGAACGATTAATATACTATTTTCTTAATTATGGGTCGATTTATACCAACGACCCATATTATTTTGTTATTTTTTCATTAACGTGCGTTGCAATTTTTGCTTTATGCGAAATGAAACAACAAGAATTTGGCAGAATCATTAATATGACTGAAGGAGAAATACTTTATGAGTGAGTTAGAAGTAATTGCCACGTTTGACACCCCACAAACAGCTCGAGCAGGCACTAAGTTGCTCAACAGCTGGTTTTCATGGGTTATGGAAGGTTCAAACGACGATATTGACGAAATAAGCGAAGCTTTCGATGATTTTGGATTATCGTTTGATGACTTTTCACTTGATCGTGATACGGATATTGATTGGAGTGAGATTCCAGAAGCACACCTAGAAGGCAATAAAATTGTCGTGGGACTTGATTCTAAAACAGGCGTCGATACAGTTCGAGAGTTATTTGAAGCCATGGGTGCCTATGATGTAACCGTGGTAGGAGAGGAAGACTAACTGATGCACAGTGTATACGCCCTTAGGCGTCGTCTGCCCCAGCTTTGGTTGGGGGCGTGTACTATCGCTACAAGCCTATTTCTGAATCTTGGATGCAAAAGTTGCGGTCTTCAACAACAAAATAAGACCAAACAAAATACTGACGAGCAAAGCTTGTGTGTTGAGCCCCTTGTGCCTGCGGCAGAACTTCACCGAATTATAAAAATGCACTGTAAAGCCTCTAAAGAAGCTCCCATCATGCAGGCTTTCTATATTGATCAGTCTATTCCTCGGGAATTATTTTTACATGATATTTTAACCAGTGATTCGAAGCTCAATCAATGTGCCCCAGGACCATTTTTATTTAGCAACGATAACGAAATAGATACTGAATCTAAGCGTTGGCAACTTCCTGCTACACCGAACTATTTTGTCCTACAGCTTGATGAAAGCAAGGGCGATGAAAATTTTTATATCGCCAACCAGAACGGCTTTCCCCTTAAGTGCCAATCTTTTAAACTCAAGCAACAGGATATAACAACACTTGTGCTCGTACCCAAGAGCAAACTAGATGTCGCTAAATCTTATTACTTATATTTAATCCAGAAAAATAGTGAATCGCGGCTTGTATGGATACAGCCGCTTGTCATTATGGCTGAAAAAAACTAACTAACGAGGACGCCGGACGACTTGAGCCGGCTTGAATTCGACCTCATCGTCATCGTCATTATCTTCATCTTCATCATGTTCATCAGCACTTATACGCCCTGCTACTAATTCTTGAACAAAAAGCAAATCCGCTGGCGGGAACTTACGTTCTGCAAGCGTTGCCAAATCAGCCCATTCCATCGCTTTCACATCTATAGCGCGAGGGGTGCCTTGCAGTAGCTTACATCTGAAAATTAGCAAATGCACTTCACGAGAACCATAACCATGCCGAGTTTCAAAGCAGCAGCGACCTATTTTCGCCGATACTCCAAGCTCTTCTCTTAGTTCGCGCTCTAAAGCTTCTTGATCTTCTTCACCTTCTTCAACTTTGCCGCCAGGAAATTCCCAAGTCAGCCCAAGATGGCGTCCTGGCCATCGTTGAGTTAATAGAACCTTGTCGTCTTTTCTTATCAAGGCTGCAACAACACGGAACTGTTTCTTTTCGCCTGTATCAAGTGGAGTTGATGTCACAACTGGTTACCGCCTTTACGTAGTTTCTCAAATAAAAATAGGGCCAAAGATCCTCTGGGAGTTAAAGCAAAAACACCTTCGCCTCCAAAAAAACCTATTTTGGGCCCAAAACCCAATGAATTACCAACAACTTGCCAAAGATTGCCATTTCGCTGATCGAACATGGCCATGGCACCTAGGCTGGTAGCCATAATTAGCCCACCATCGTTTAAAAGCAAACGAGATGGTAGGCCGTTAAGGACTCTTTTGGAGCCAGGATTAAAATTAACGAAGGGAAATCCATAGCGAGCACCTTTCGTCTTTAACTTATTAAAATCCTTCTTCCAAATAACATTGCCTCCCATCGACAAAGCCATAAGGCTCTGTGAAGTGGCGGCATAAACGCGCTCGCTATCTGCAACTAATTGCTGAACTTCGTTAATATTAAAAGTACTAACAACCTGACCACTGCGAGGATCAAGTCGTACAATGCCACGATCATAAGACGCTACCCAAATGGTCCCACCTAAATAAAGCATGGGAGCAACTACATCTGGAAAAGCACCTTTTGCTCCTGGCGTACCCAGCTGGATATTATGCTGCATCTGTCCATCAGCAAATTCCAGTATTGACACAAAACCATCAGGGTGAGGTACCGCCAAAATATCAGTGCCTGCAAAGCTATGATCGTTTTTCAAAAAAAGAATATTTGAATAACTGGCAAGCTTAATGCGTCCAGGATTAACCGGTCGTTTGAGTTGCCAATACTCATTACCCTGTTCTCTGTTTATCCTATAGACCGTCGCAAGCCCCGTCGAAAATACGACACTATCGGCTATTATTATTAAATCATTGTTAATTCTACTATCAGCCTGAAAAGAAAATATCTTCTTAAAACTAAAAGCATCATAACCTACGATCACTCCCTGATCAGTACCAAAATACATCTTGGTGCCATCGGGGCTAAAAACTACGTAGGTAACAACTCGTCCGACAGTCGGTATTCGACCAAAAATACGCCCAGAATCCGCATCTAAAATATGCAGGTAATTATCTCCTGAGCCCGTGAACACCAAACGTCTTGATAGCTCATAAGTTGGCGCACCATCAACATTCCCCACCCATTGCATGCAATTATTTTGCTCGGACGGGGATGTTACCAATGAAGGCAAACAAGGACCACTCATCATTGGCTGCGCCAGATATTTCAGAGCAAGGCCACCCGGCTTGGCAGCCTTAGACATACTCAAACAACCTGGCCAACTCAGGCACAAGAGCGCAAAGATGGCCAAGACTATTTTATAATTCAGCGTCACGTATCTTCCTAATACTAGTTACTAAAGCGACCCTTTTAGACGTTTAGCATTCTTCTCATAAATGGAATTAGGAAACTCTTCTAAGAGCCTCGTTACATAAGTTCTTGCTTTTTCTGTTTCGTTAAGGTCTTTAGATAAACGAGCGGCTTCCCAAAGAGCTAAATCTTTACCAGCATTATGCTTAAGCTCAGCGACACTCGCAAATCTCGCCAGAGCCTCACTTTTTTGGTTATTACTTTCTTCTGCATAACCAAGTCCGATGAGAGCCAAAGGATAAAGATCGTCTTTTTGGGAAACTCTCTTCAAAGCTCCTTGATAAAAAGCGACAGCGGCTAATGCGTCGTTACTTTGAAGTGCCAAATGGCCGGCCCATAAATCAGCCAAGACTGTAACAGAAGCTCCTTTGTATTTTTGGACTAATTCACTCAGTTCTTTTTGCCCCTCTTTATATTTTTCCATGTTCTCAGGCGCAGCCTTAGGTAAATTTTCCAATTTACGAACTATTTCTATATAGGCACTCGAAGCCTGCTCAGACATGCGTCTTTGATAATAGTAATAGGCACCTACAGCTCCACCAGCAAGCGCTAGCAGGAGCACAAGTGCTACAACCGTAGGCTTGTGATCCTGAATCCATGTAATTAACTCAAAACCCTTAGCCTGGTATTCATCTTGAATGCCCTGGGCACGCTCTTGCTCTCGCAGTATGCGGGCTTCTTTTTCTTCTGCTGTCTCTTCTTTCTTTTTATGAATAACTACCATGTACCCATGCTTCCTGCGCTCTTAATAAAACGCTTTAGAATACTCTTTTTGCCATCTTAGAGGATGCTTTCACGCTCGTCACCCCCTCTACACTTATCACTCGGTTTCTTACCAACAAAGCAGAAAAAATCAAGCTTTCCACGCTTAGGCTTTTTTCTTCTTCATGGGTCTTGTAAAAATTCTTCTAATAATACATGAGTATCTCAGATGTTTGGAAAGCGGCGGTGGTGGAATTGGTAGACACGCTACTTTGAGGTGGTAGTGGCCTAAAAGCCTTGGGAGTTCGAGTCTCCCTCGCCGCACCAAGTTGAAAAATAAGATTAAAAAAAATAAAAAACGCTCATACGAGCGTTTTTTTTTATTCTTGGGCCTTGAGCGCTTCGGCTTGAAAAAAAGTTCTTAACTTCGTAATCAAGTCATCTAGATCACCAGCAAAAAGCTTAGGTAAGTTATGAACAGATAGTCCTACACGATGGTCAGTGCAGCGATCCTGCGGAAAATTATAGGTACGAATCTTTTCAGACCGATCACCACTACCGACCATGCCCTTACGTTCGGCAGCTCGCTCTTTATCAAGTTCAGCTTGCATTTTATCATAAAGACGAGCCCTTAAAACTTTAAGCGCTTTAGCCTTATTTTTATGCTGGCTCTTTTCGTCTTGACACTGAACTACTAAGCCAGACGGTATATGTGTAATTCTAACAGCAGAATCTGTAGTATTAACACTTTGACCACCTGGGCCACCTGAACGAAACACATCTACCCTAATATCTTTTTCTTCGATTTTTACGTCTACTTCCTCAGCTTCAGCGAGCACTGCAACAGTGCAGGCTGACGTATGAACACGTCCCTGAGTTTCAGTTTGCGGGACCCGCTGTACACGATGAACGCCTGCTTCATATTTTAAATTAGAATAAACGTCGTTTCCGGTAATAGTCGCGGTAATTTCTTTAAAACCGCCCTTACTACCCTCGGAAGTGTTCATTATTTCCACTTTCCAGCGTTTAGTCTCGGCATAACGAGCATACATACCAAAGAGCTCACCTGCAAATAAGCTCGCCTCGTCACCACCTGCCCCTGCCCTAATTTCTAAAATAATATTCTTTTCATCGAGAGGATCTTTAGGCAAAAGCAAAATCTTGATCTGCTCTTCAAGCTCGATATTCTCAAGCTTTATACGATCAATTTCTTCTTTTGCCAGATCTTTTAGATCAGCGTCACTTTCTTTGAGAAGTTCGTTATTTTCGGCAAGCTCATTCTCGTTTTTAAGCAAGCGATCGAAGACTTCTACGATAGGTTCAATAGAAGCTCTTTCCTTGCCAAGTTTGAGCATGGTTGTTTGATCAACCCCGGGTTCGCTAAGTTTGCTAATAATATTTAAGTAGCGTTCTTTTATACTGGCTAATTTATCATGCATTATGGCTTTTGCTGATCCTCGCTGGGATAGTGCCCACGCAGTACTTTTACGATGACGTACAAAGCAAAGCACGTGGGAACTACGATAACAAAGAATAGGGCGAAAAATGGAAAGACCTTATCAAAAAGGCCGGGCGCAAACAAACGCTCTAGGCTTTGCGACATAGGTAACTAAGCTTTAGCACTTTGTTGATATTTCTTACGGAAACGATCAATGCGGCCTTCAGTATCAACCAGCTTAGCTTTACCAGTAAAAAATGGATGGCACGCTGAACAAATGTCTATATTATAAATTTTGGTCGATTTAGTTTCATATTTGGCGCCACAGGCACAAGAAATATTAACTTCGGTATACTTGGGATGAATATCTGCTTTCATGTCTTCTCTCGTTTAAATTGGACGCCATGATTTTAACTATTTAGCTAATCTTGTCAACGATAGTATATTTTACCTGATTTTTCGCTTAGTTAAGCAGCTTTCCACAGGCATATTGCGTGCTTGTGCTCCGGTGTTATTAAGAAAAAAATAAAAGACATACAAAGACATACCTAGAAGAAGAAAAGAAAAAAAGGACTTATGACCGTGACTGCCCCCCACAACGCGACTTTTCCAAGCCACCGTTTGCGCTCAGCTTTTTTGCAATTTTTTAAACAACATGGACACCATGTAGAACAAAGCGCGCCCTTGATACCTCATGATGATCCAACGCTGCTCTTTGTTAACGCCGGTATGGTGCCCTTTAAGAATGTCTTCACGCAAAAAGAACATCGGGCTTATAAACGTGCGACTTCCAGTCAAAAATGCGTGCGCGCAGGTGGCAAACATAACGATTTAGAAAACGTCGGTCAAACCGCACGTCATCATACTTTTTTTGAAATGCTCGGGAATTTCTCTTTCGGTGATTACTTCAAAGAAGAAGCTATCACGCTTGCATGGAAATTTCTCACTGAAGAATTAAAATTAGACAAATCTCGACTCAGTGTAAGTATTTTCGCAGGTGATGATCAAGTGCCGGCTGATATCGAAGCTGAGAAAATCTGGATGGAAAAAATAGGTCTTCCCGCAGACAAAATAAAGCGATTAGGACGCGCAGATAATTTCTGGCAAATGGGTGACACAGGTCCTTGCGGCCCTTGCACTGAGATTCATTATGATCGCAGAGATGACATTGTTGGTTTTGGCACCAGCGACAACGACGATCGCAATATAGAAATATGGAACTTAGTTTTTATGCAATATGAACTACTTCCTGATGGCACGCTCAAGCCATTGCCCGCTTTGTCTGTTGACACAGGTATGGGTCTTGAGCGCTTAGCATGCGTTGTTAATAATTTGCCAAGTAACTATGATACAGACCTGCTTCGACCGCTTATTTCGATAGCCGAAAAACTGAGTAAAAAGACTTATAATTCCTCGCCAAGTCTTGACGATATGGCCATGCGCGTCATTGCCGATCATGCACGTGCTACTGCTTTTTTAATCGCAGACGGCCTCACTCCCTCAAACGAAGGGCGTGGCTATGTTTTACGTCGTATTATGCGCCGAGCTATTCGCTTCGGAGCCTATTTGGGTCTTAATGAGCCATTTTTTCATAGCGTAGCTTTGGGGGTATGCGATAATATGGGCGCAGCCTATGGAGAATTGCTCGAGGCTAAAAGCCTCATTGAAAAAGTCGTTTTTCAAGAAGAAGAGTCTTTTAGAAAGACGCTTGAACGCGGTCTTGCGCTCTTTAATACCCAAACCAGCATGCTTAAAGCGGGTGATGAACTAAGTGGTGAAACGGTTTTTAAACTTCATGATACTTATGGTTTTCCACCGGATCTTACCGAAGATTTAGCTAAAGCTCGCAACTTGGTTATTAACTGGGCTGAATTTGAAGCTGCTCAGCAGGCTCATGAACAAAAATCAGGTTCTGGTTTGGGCCTCAAAGGCATTGAAGATATTTTTCTTAGTTTGGCAGAGCGCTTGGGTAAAACTGAGTTTTTAGACGCCACCCCTGAAGCCGAGTTGGTAGCAGAGATTTTATTATGTGAGAATCTCGAAGTTAAAGAGCTTTCACAAGGCCAAACTGGATTTTTAATAGCCCCCAAGAGCTGCTTTTATGCTGAATCGGGCGGACAGGTTGGTGACACCGGCATAATTAAAGCCGATGATTTTGAGGCCCAGGTAACAGATACCAAAAAAATCGCTGGCCTCACGCTTCATAGTATAATTATTAAGCACGGCATATTAAAGCTGGGCCAAAAATTAAAAGCCTACGTAGATTGGCCACGTCGCTTGGCAATCCAGCGTAATCACAGCGCCACGCATCTGCTTCATAGTGCACTAAGACAAGTACTGGGTACTCACGTTGTGCAAAAAGGCTCTCTCGTTGCACCGGAGCGTTTACGTTTTGACTTTGCGCATTTTGAAGCAATGAATGCAGCGCAGCTTCAAGAGGTTGAGAATTTAGTTAATAATTGGATCTTAGCCAACGAAAAAGCCGTTATACATACTATGAGCATGGAGCAAGCAAAAATTCATGGGGCTTTAGCTCTTTTTGGCGAGAAATATGAAAAACAAGTGCGTGTTTTAGATATGGGTTCGCATTCGATAGAGTTATGTGGTGGTACTCATTGTTCACGCACGGGTGATATCGGGTCATTTCGCATTGTAAGCGAGGGACCTTTAGCACAGGGTATAAGACGCCTCGAGGCTGTAACTGGCCTAGGAGCTCTTAATTTTTCACGCCAGAACGATAATATAATTAAAGAACTTGCGAAAAAATTAGATAGTACCAAAGAAGATTTGCCCAGACGTCTTGATCAGGTTATTGTGCAACTTAAGAACGCGGAACAAGCGCTTAAATCCAACATCGCTGATGTTATCAAAGATCGAGCTCAAAAAACAGCTACGCATGCTCAGTCTATTGGTAAAGCAAGCTTTGTGAGCGAAATAATTAACGACTTTGATAATCTTGAAGATCTGCGCCTCTATGCTGATTTCATTCGTAGCGCCCTTGGCTCGGGTGTGGTCGCGCTCGCGCTTAAGCAGGGGCATCACAAATGCTTGATTTTAGTTGCTGCCACCAAAGATCTTGCTTCAAATATTCATGCCGGTAAAATAATCGCGCAAATTGCACCAATAATTGGCGGTAAGGGCGGTGGAAGACCCGATTTTGCCCAAGCTGGTGGAAACAATTTTGGAAAAGCTGCACAAGCGCTTAAACAAATTGAAATGCTCGTAAGAGAGAGCCTGGAAAAATAAGCCAAAATAAATAGATTCTTGATATTTAAGGCATCAGTAAAGGAAAACCGATGCCTCAAATAATAAATAATCAACCACGTCTTTTGCCACAAACTTCTACCAATAGCGATATAATAACTACTCCGGCAAAAATAAATTCTGAAGCAGAAGATCGGTGGCTCAACATAGCGCGTCACCCTTTGCGCTCTATTGACAATACGCCCTATTTCTTATCGAGAATCGGCCAAGCGCGCCAGCCCCAGAATCTTGAACCACGCTTCAATAGGCATGGCTACGATAAAGACAACCCTCAGGATGCCCTGGTTAAATATGAGGCCACTCATCCCATAAGTTGGTTGGAAAAAACTTGGAACGAGATTACTGACTTTATATTTAACTTATTTACGGTCTTCGTACCTAAAGCACTTTCTCTTAGCGCTGGCGTCGAAAAACAGCGTATCGATCAACAAGTTGTTTTAAGTGTCGTAAGAGATGCAGTAGACAAATTTCCCGAACTTAAAATTCGTATATCCAACGAAGATTTTGATCGCTTAAATGCTGAAGATCAAATGCTTTGGCATGAAATGATGTCGATCATTCGCCAGGCTCAACATGACTATATTGCTAACGAGCTTGCTCAAGCATATCCCGGCCATATTGATCAAAATGCGCCAATTTTTCTCTATACAGGGGGACGCGCAACGGGGCTCTTGCGTGTACTTTATTGCTCGGTTGATGAATATGTCGCGCTTTATTGGAGTGATTGGGGCCTTAAAAGCACGGATTCAGGCTCCTATAAAGCTCATGTTTATGATTATATAACCGAAGGTCAAAACATAAATTGGAGCGCAAATCCGGATAATTTTAACCCTAAAGATCATGAAATAACCGAGCCAGGCGAATATACTTTTCTTGGGCGAGGAGATCGTAAAATCTGGTCATTTGAAGGTCCCTGTGGCATGGTCGACCACGGTATAGGTGATGTTATCTCTATGTCTAAGTTTGCTATGGTAAGTAATTTTTTCTCAACGCTTAACATGGAACAAGTAGCCAAGCTTATAAGCACTCAAGCTAAAGCTATTGCCCATGAATACGCCCAGCGTATTCGGGATATTACAGGTGAGGTAAGCTGCGAAGTAAAAAATATATCCCAGGTTACCCAGGAAGAGCTTAGTAAAGCTCAAAGCTATTTTGCCGCTATTATCGAAAAAGCTACTAAACTTGGTAAACTTGATAATACAGAAGAAAAAATAAATACACATATAAATCTTAATATTTCATAAAAATCAACAAAATTTATCTATTTATAAACGCTTAAAACTATTTTTTAAAACCCATCTAATTATTTGCTTGTGGCTAGCAACCCATGAAATGATGATCTCATATCCATGGATGGGATCTCTATGCGCAAAAAAATTGGTATCTATTCGCTCCTGCTCGTAGCAACTAACTCTCTAGCTCTATCCAAGCTTGATAATGAGCATACTCGTGTAAGCTGGCATGAGGATATTAGAAAAACTCCTAAACTCGTTGCTGAGCCAAGCTCACCAATAATTAACTCTCTTGAAGAACTTAAAGCTTATTTGCATAAACATCGAAGTTCTTTTAAGCTTAAAGATCATCTAAAAGATCTTATTCATATTAAAACAGTAAAGAGTATCAGAGGAACTCACTATTATTTCCAACAAGTACTCAACGGCATAGCAATAAAAGAAGCTGAAATCATTGTTTCTGTCACGCATAACAGCTCACAAATATATAATATTTATAATAACACTATCCCTGCTGAAATATCTAAGAGCAAAGCTCTTAGTACTATGAGCATGGATAAAGCACTCGATATAGCTTGGAAAAGTCTCAAAGTTCATGGTCCCTTGCTCGAGCCCACCAAAGCAACACTTGAGTATAGACTCATAAAAAACAAACTCATGCTTGTCTATGTTACTCACATCGCCACTGAAGCTCCTTTTGGACATTTTGAGCATATTATAGATGCCACCAATGGCACGATATTGGCCAAATATGATACGGCGCTCACGCGAAAGAAACAAAGTAGCTGGCCTACTTCTATCGAAAGCTACGATGGTCCATTATGGGAAAGAAAGACAGCTGAATATCAAGTAAATTTAAAAGCTAAGAATATTAAATCTTCAAAAAAAGTAAAAAACTATGAAAGTGATGGAAAAGCTTGGCTATTCGACCCTGATCCGCGAACGACGCTCAAAGACAGGACACTTGACAATTCTTCGCCTCCCGAACTATTTGAAAATGCTTATGTGCAAAGATTACTTAAGAATATTACTTTCACAGGAAACGAATATACTTTAGAGGGGCCATGGATAACTATTGTTGATTTTGAGCCTCCTCATAATGCCCCCAGTACAACCCTTGATGGTAACTGGACAGCAAAACGCGGCAATAACGCTTTTAACGACGCAATGACTTATTTTCACATTGATCAAAATCAAAGATATATACAATCACTAGGTTTTAGCGGCGATCATGGAATTCAATTTGGCAGTATTCATGTCGACAGTGATGGCCTCAATGGCGCAGATAACTCTCATTTTATTCCCTATAATAACTCTATATCTTTTGGCCATGGGTGTACTCCCGATAACGAAGATGCTGATGTTATTTTACACGAGTACGGCCATGCCATTCATTATTCGATAAATAACAACTGGAATGGTGGCGACACCGGTGCAATGGGTGAAGGATTTGGTGATTACTGGGCGGCATCCTATAGTATTAGTACTCCTCATGGCTTTGATTATTACCCCAACGAAATTTTCTCATGGGACGGTCATGGCGCATATGATCAATGCTGGCCCGGCCGAATACTCAATGCTTTTGATGCGCGTTATGATCCTTCTTCTAGCTATGGCGCTCACAGCCCCATACCTGGCGGTTTTCAGTCGGACGAACTTTGGTCAACGCCATTGTTTCAAAGCCTTTTAAGCTTGCTTGCTTTAGGTGTGGCACGCGAAGAAGTAGATCGTATTATATTAGAAGCTCACTTTGGGCTCGGTGCAAATTTGAAGATGCGAGAAATGGCACAAATTATCGTACGCACTGCTCAAGCGCTTTACCCCAATGGCCCTCACGCTGATATATTTAGAGAAAAATTTATTCATCATAATATTATCGATATTCCTAAAGCACATTTGGCAGCTACAGGAATTACGGTAACAAACGCTGGAAATAATAATAATCCTGATCCTGGTGAAACCGTAAGTCTCTTTATTCCCCTTATGAATCAGGGAAATCTTTCAGCTCCTCGCGTACGAGCCGAGCTGAGCTCAAACACGCCTGGGGTGCATATATTAAGCAGTAATGCTGATTACCAAGAAATAAATATAGGAGAACAAAAGATTAATCAAAATGCTTTTATACTGGCCCTCGCCCCCTCCATAAGTTGTAACCAAGCTATAGATCTTCAACTGACAGTCAATTCTGACCCGGGGGTCCTAAAAGATAGCGTACTTAACTTAAGCTTACCACTCGGCACTCCACGGCCTAATCCCAACTTCTTTGTGGCGGACGCCAATCTACCCATTCCAGATGCTGACCCTCATGGTACCCGAAGCCGTCTTAATATAGCCAATACTGGTTTGCTTGTGAAAGCCTCAGCTTTAAGCATAGACGTTGATATTAAGCATACTTTTAGAGGTGATCTCAAAATTACGCTTATCTCACCACGTGGTACACGCGTGCTCTTGCATAATAGATCAGGTGGCCAAGAAGATAATCTCATAGGAAACTTCCCCAAAACACTTAAACCGTCGGAAGATTTTTCTAAGCTTGAACAAGAGCCCCTTGATGGTGAATGGTCTCTTGAAGTTATCGATAACGCAAGGATGGACGTTGGACATCTTCAAAGCTGGACCCTCAGAGCTGAATTTGAACGGCACTGTGAACAAGGCTTATAATTTTATGGGGCCTTAAGGGCCCTATTTTTAACTAAGCCAAAGCAACGTTAGAAATATCTATTCGAAAATATTTTAAATTTATGCACGAGATCCAGCAAAGCGGCTTTTTTCCTAGGTTATGAATTAAGCCGCTTTAATTCACAGCCCCGCAAGAGGAGATTCCGCATGATGCCAAAGCTCTTCGCTGTTATTATATTTATGGCTTTAAATCTTGCTGCGATGCAACAGAACTTACCAAAAGACTATTATCACTATTTGGCTGTGGATAAGCAGATTTTACTTTATGACATGCAACGCGAAAGCATGCATACAATTCTTCCCGAACTTGGTAATAAATTAATACAGCTGCTCAGCCAACTTAAATCGCCACCACGCCCTATCCAGAGCATTATAAGTAGTGCTGCAAAAATAAGATTTGAATCGCATTCAAGACAATACAGCGGGCTTTATACTTCTGGATCGCTTGGTTTTATTAGATTCGCGCTCTCGGCTAATTTCGAGCCCATGATTGAAATAAAATTTCTGATCGATGAATCGCCTTCCCTTAATCTTAAATTTCAAGGCTCAAAACATGAGCACCTACATGAAAAAACTCTATTCACGCATGAACTCAATGCGCACGCCTCTTTTGTCGATGAAAATTTACTTTATCATCCACAATATGACACCATAGAGCATCAAGTTAATAACTTAGCACTACGCTCAAGTAATGGCCGCCTCGTTTTTGAAATAAATATCCCCAGGCATCTCAACTTGGTTCCGTCAGAAACGCTCAAATCGATTATGTTAGAATATTCTGCACGTGATTTTAGAACCGCTTTAGCAACACTTCCACCAGGATCGCTTCTTTACGAGGTTTATACCAATACTAATTATAGCGATTTTCCCTGTCATATTGCATCTATTGTGCTTGATTCAGAATTTATTGCTTCTTCAATGGGAGACCTACGATTATTTAGCTAAATTTTTCTTAATATATTTAAAAGCACTAATTTACACTCAAGAAATAAAGCGATCCACCATCCCAGGGAGTAAAATTTTTCATAGTATTAAAATATCTAAGACTAGCAGGACTCAAAGTTATCTCTTTATCTTGATATCTATATTTTTTTATAAGTTTTTTAAAAACTTCATCAGCCTTGTATTTTATTTGAATCTTATTTGATACTGTTATGTCTTTATATAAATAGGCCAAGGTAATATGAAAAGGCTTGGGGATTTTGTTTTCAACATTGAATTTTCGTCCAAAGGCATAAATTTTTTCTACGCTCGCTGCGCTTGGAGTCACAATAATTCCCATTGTGTTTTCTACGTTAATATACGCAAGCTTTATCTGAGGCCTGATGTCTTCTATTTTAAGCGCCTTATGAAATTTCTTGAACCAGTCTAATTTTTTACCCAAAAATTCCTTCCATTTGTTCTCAAAAGAACTTTTCACATACAAATTATTTGTTGTCATGTGATAGCTCTCTACAGGCAATAAAGCATAATATTTTTTAATTTCCGGTATTTTATTTAATTCGTTATAAAGTTCTTTAAAAAACTCATGATCAGTCATAGCTATATCCGCAACTGCAGTAAGGCCCGAAAATCGCTTATATCTACCCGTCGGACTTACTTTATTAGAATTTCTATTGGGATAAATTTCAGACTGATTTTGTGTTTTTGCGATAATGTTGTGGGAGACAATATTTCTGGTACAAGCCGTAAAAATAAATAATATTAAAAACCAATAATAATTACCAAGCATCATAGCAACTCCTCCGTATTAATTTAAACATAATATACTACGGAGCAATATTAAAAACTAAGCCTAATTTATTTTTCAATCATACTACTAAGCACTCATGCGATATGCTAATCGTTCTTGAAAGTTGGCATGGTTTTTTAAATACGTAAAATCCAATATTTTATCAAAACAAAGCTCACGCGGTAAATAATGCGTCACAATGACAATACCGCGATTATTACGCTCGGATTTTATGAGTTCAACAAGGGCCGCAATAGATACATGATCGAGCGCTGCAAAAGGCTCGTCCATGAGCAAAAATGGCTTTTGTGCAAGAATGGCTCTACTGATGCCAAGACGATATTTTTCACCCTCGCTCAAATTTTGCCCACGCTCTTGAACATAAAAATCTAAACCATTTTTTGCCCGAAAAAGATGGGCAAGGCGCGATTTTTCAAGCGCTGCCCACATCTGTTCTGTGGTGACGTTAAAATTACAACCAAATCGCAAATTATCGGCAACACTGCCCTCAAAAATATAGGGTTTTTGTTCAACATAAGAAGTCAAAGACGTCGAAAGTAATAAATTAACGTCATCGACTACAAGAGGGCGCAAGCCCGCTAAAAACTCCAAAAGCGTTGATTTTCCACAGCCCGAAGGACCAATAATTCCAAGAATTTCAAACTTATTAAGCCGCAAATCAAAAGCAGGAACTAAAAGATCATGACCTAAGTATTTGAGTTCTATACGCTTAAAATCGAGCATATAATCTGATTTTATAATATTTTGAGAATTTTTATTATCACCAAAGTCATAAATAAGATTGGCAAGACGCGCGCCTTTGGTAAAAAACATGCTCCAATCGAAATTACTTCGATAAAAACTTGCCACTGACGAGAAAAAAATACCCATATAAAAGGGATATACGAGAGCATCGTCAAAACTAAGCGTTTGCTCTTTGAGTCTAAATAAAATTAATGCGAGGACCGAAGTCATGCCAAGTAAAATAAAAAGTTCGTTAGTGCCTATGAGCGATGCAAAATTTCTCATAGTCTTAAGACTTTTTTTGTTAATTATAGTAAGTCTATCGCTAAAATTCTTTTGAACTAAGTACTCGCCACTAAAAGAGCGTATTGTACGCAATCCTTCAAAGCTTTCCAAAAGTTGCTGATAAACCTGGCCATGAAGGCTACGAATTTCGTCTAGAGCCGGATGCATTTTTTTCTGTATAGTAATATTTAAAAAGATAAGGGCTACAGCAAGCGCAAGTAAAATCAAGCCAAATATTCCACCGTAATAAATAAATAAGCTACATGAGCCCATAAACATAAAAAGATTTTTTATTTGGTCAGGAAAAGACAGTGTTAGAAAATCCTCGGTTTGAATTAAATCTCCCGATGTACACGCCACCCACTCACCGCGATTAACGCGCTCTAGTTTATGCAAACTGGTAATAGACAAAGCGGACATGACTTTTTTTCTAAGTGTCGATTCAATCTCACACCTCAGCCATTCCCGCGCATAAATAGCCAAAGCTGTGGCAAAGAACATACAAAGAGCAATTATGCTACCGAATATTAAAATTTTATATATTTTATCGTCGCTGTTATTTTCAATGCTCTGAAAAAACAGGCGATAAAGCTGAGGAGGAGCAAGCCCAACAGCTGCCCCAAGTAAGATAACCAGAAAAAATAATACATATTTGCTGCCCATTGAACATATGCAATCTTTAAGCAAACGCAGGGCGAGCCCTCTATTTATAACTTCTTGTGCATGTCGCATGCTGCTTTCCTTGGGGAATTCTTAATGTACTTTACTGCAACAAGAGCTTTTAGGTGCACGCGGCTTGCACAGACCTATGTCAGCTAAATCGTCGTAGCACGAGATAAGAGATTTTTCAGGGTTAGTACTCTTGAGCTGATTATTTAAAAAATTCTCAAGTTCATCGTCAATTTCAAAAGAACGAAACTCAGTTACTTCATCGCTTGCTACAAATAAGAGCTTGACGCTTTTTTTTAGGGGCAATTTTAATTTTGTATGAGCAAAATCATCAATCTCGACCAGCTCGACAAGCTCAGAGAAAAATTCTCGCACGTCGTATTCTAATTTAATTATTTTAAAGTATCGCTGCGTCAAAACGCTGCAAGGCGAAATTGTGAGCTCAGGAAGATAATTATGATTAAAAGTAAAGACTGTATGAATATAACGCATAAGACTTGGCATATACGCTGGAGTGTCGTTGCTAATAAACTCAATACCACTGGGTTCTGTTATTAAATATTCCGTAAATTTGAGCACCAAATCTTCATGAATAACATGCTTACTTTGAGGCTCAAACTCTTTTTCCCACAAATCACTCATGGCTTTCATGTTAATAAGAGGACCTAAGAAATCCAAGGCCTCGCGAATAATAGTCCAGCGTGCTAAAAATAACTCTTCGCTATATGCTTTTAGACGTTGCTGGTTAATTATATTATCCAGCGTAATTTTTTCATCAGCACTGAGATCAAATATAGTACTAAGTTCTTTAGAATCTTTGATATTTTCAACATCAAAAGAACGAAGTACATAGGCAAGAGCAGATTGAAAATTCTGTAAACTCATAAAGCTCCCCCTGCGTTTTGCATATAAGCTAAGAGTTGGTGGCTTGTTTGAGTTCTTTCTTGAGATTTTTTTAATGCCCGATCAGCGCGATCTATTTCAGCCATCATAGGGTCAAGACCCGGATAGTTGCTGGTACGCTCAATAATTATGGCCTGTGGCGTAATTTTTTCTAATACATGATCAAGTAAGGCCCAAACGGGCTCTGGCACTGCTTCGTTATGAGCATCTTGCAAAGTCCCATACTTATCAACGTAACCACCGGCTAGATGAATGGACGTTACTTTATTTATTTTTACTTCTTCGAGCCAACGATGGGGATCATAGTTGGCATTTCTACTGTTACAGTAGAGATTATGTAAATCGAGCATTAAGTCACACCCTGTTCGATCAAGAATGCGATTAATAAATTCAGGTTCACTCAGCTCGTTTGTTGGATAGAAAAATTTATGTGCCGTATGCTCAAGCGCAAAAGGTACTGAAATTACTTTTTGAATTTGCTCGATTTTTCTTATTACGACATCGGCTGCTTTTATGCTCCATGGGATGGGCGTCAGCTGACCTATTTCTATGCCACCTGATTCGGTCATTGATAGATGCTCACTAAAACTAACCATATTGACCTGAGCGCCAACTGCTAAAACTTGATCAAGATGCTTTCTTTTCAGAGGTTCATCAGTACCCAAAGAAAGCCCTACTGCGTGAATTAAAACGGGAGTTTGCGCTTTTGCAAGCAAATCTAAAAAATACTTTCTGTGAGGACGATCAACAAAATTTTCTGGAATTAATTCAAAGCAGTTAAACTCGATAAAATTATCGGCAAGTTCCTCTTCTAGGCCTTCCGTCCATTCGGGGCCTGCTCCAAAAATAGGCAATTCTTTATGTTTTATTTTATTCACAATTTCTCCATGAGTAAAAAATAAAAAGGAGCGGCATAGGCCACTCCCCTTTATTCTACTATCTTCTTCCGCAGCGGTGACCGCAGCGATGGCCGCAACGAGAACCACAACGACTTCCACATCTATTGCCACAGCGGCTTCCACAGCGATGGCCACAGCGATGATGATTGGTTTCTTCGACTTTAGCCGAAGCGAACACACTAAACTCTTTGAGCATAGCAATTACCTCCAAACGAATAGGCCCGGTTTATGGGCTTACTCTTATAGTTTGGAGTTAGTGTTTTCGGCGTGCTAAAAGATTAGGATTTTTTTAAATACTCATAATGCCTACGAGTTTTAAAACCCAAATTCTCTCAAATTATATTAAATTTTTGTTAGTTTCATAAAATCGAGCTGTTGATTAATGACCAAAACCACCGTAGTTTTTCCTGTGGTTTTGGTCGCTGCTGATCTAATATGCTTGCTCAAGAACTTTTATAAACGTCTTATTATTCGGAGAAATCGTGAAAATAAAAATTATACTAGTAGGATTAACAGTTTTGAGTGTGAACTGCTTGCACGCCATGTCTTCTCAGCCGGTAACGCGTTATATGATTGATGCAAGTCCACGAATGTTTGTCAAACTAGCAGTAGGCAATGATAAAGATGGTGACAAACGGATCTATTATCGCTCTACTGGAGATTCTATGTCATCCGGTTCAGCGTATATTTTACCGAATCTATGGACACGCACGACAGGAGAGGTTTGTGGCCAACCTTCATCTTTAGGCAGAAGAACGATTATGAAAGAAGCGCATCCAGTAACAGAGCTTTGTATGGATGAGAATCTCGACTTTTGGCGACACAGCGTCGACAAGGCCGTAGAAAAGGTTCTGCAAACGAATCAGCGAGCAGTTAAAGAATTATATGACCATATGAAGCAATATTTTACCAAAAATCAAAACTATGCCAAAGACTTCCAAGTCGATGATCAAGATCAACCTCGCCAATACTTGGTGGTGTCCCTCTTTAAAGGATCACTAGACTTTGACGATGTCGTTACTTCGTACCGGTTGTCTGCATTGATGAATGAAGAAAACCATTCTTTCCCTCAAGTGAGGGCATTTGATGCTGTTCGCAAGGCTGCAGCTGCATTGCCACCCTTACAGATGTCATGTGCCGAGAATACTGCAATTGACCGGACAGGAATGCTTCCTAAAATTGAACTTCCTGTAGTTAAAAATACCATCTCGTTAGGGGACTATCTTACTCTGTAGAAGCTAGGATATCGGCATGACCGTAGTTGGTTAGTATAGTTGTGTTTTTTGCATTGGATTGCTTTTTGAGCTGAGCGATCCTTCGCAGACTGAGACCTCACGAGTTTTAGCCTCCGGGTCTCTCTCTGGACGATCGAGAATTACGCCCTCTTTTAATTAAAAATAGAATCCATAATTTTTTGCGCCCGATTAAACAATAACGCCTCGCTCGCTACGCCAGTCGGTGCCTGTAATAAATTTTCTAACTCTTCTTCTTTAAGCCACCTATGTACGCCCGCTTCTATGAGGGCATTTTTAAAATTTTTTCCCGTGGCCAACGCGGCTTTTTGTACCAGATCATAGGCTTCACTGCGCCACAGCCCCTTATCTAACAGGGCAACTAGCACCGCTTGAGAGGCGATACTTGATCCGGCATCGGCAAGATTAGAGCTCATGCGTTCATAATCAAGCACAAGGCCTGTGATAATTTTAGTCATGCGCATGAGAGCAAAATCTATGAGACTTGTGGCGTCTAGAGCAACAACACGTTCGACCGAGCTATGAGAGATATCACGCTCGTGCCATAATGCTTGATTTTCAAGAATGGCCATCGAATATGATCTAACCAGACGCATAAGACCCGTAATATTCTCGCATAATATAGGATTTTTCTTGTGTGGCATTGCTGAAGAGCCCTGCTGTTTACTCGAGAAAGGCTCACATGCTTCTCTTACCCCGCCATGCATGAGCAAGCGAAGCTCAGTAGCCAATCTTTCAAGACTGCCTGCAAGAATCGCAAGCGCAGTAAAAAACTGCGCATGGCGATCGCGAGCAACTATTTGCGTAGCAACTGTTTCTGGCTCAAGCCCCAGAAAACTCAAAGCTCTGCTTTCTATTTTTTCGTCACTAAAAGCATAGGTACCCACCGCGCCTGAGAACTTGCCTACTGAAATTACTTTAGAGGCTTCTTTTAGACGCATATGCCCACGTGCGAGTTCACATAAATGCCCAAGAAGCTTTATAGCAAAAGTCATAGGTTGGGCTGCTTGGCCATGCGTGCGTCCTATACATAATTTTCCGCGGCTTTCTAAAGCTTTTTGCCATAAAGCATCGAGAAGAACATTAAGCTGATGACACAGATAATTATTTGATTTTTTAAGCTGTAGGGCAAAAGCCGTATCAACAATATCTGAAGACGTCAGACCTCGATGAAGCTTTCGCGCAGGCTCACCAAGCTCGTCTTCCAAAGCCCGCAAAAAAGCGAGTACATCATGCTTAAGATAAAGCTCATGTTCGCTCACACGACAAGCAAAAGCATCCCAATCGATATTTTTTTGCTTAGTAATAAAAAAATCTACCAAAGCTTGATCATGCTCTTGAGCTTTAAAATGCGCTATTTCAACGTCAAACCAGCAGGCATACTTAGCCGCTTCGCTCCAAATCTTGTTCATAGCCTCGCTTTGATAGCGCGGGATCATGATACGCTTACCGACATGAGTCCCGTCGAGCCAAAACCAAGCGCTCCACGTGCTGATTCAGCCAAAGACTCGACTATTTTTGCTTCGGCTAAGCATACTGGCGCAATAACCAACTGAGCAATGCGCATGCCAAAAATTACCGTAAACGCTTCTTGTGACATATTGGCAAGAATAACTTTAATTTCACCGCGATAATCAGCGTCAATTGTACCAGGCGAATTTAAAACCATGAGGCCATGCTTAAGAGCTAAGCCAGAACGACCACGCACCTGGCCCTCCAAACCTGCACTAAGCCCAAGACTTATGCCCGTGGGTATCAAAACGCGAGAGCCTGGCGCTATAATAAGAGCTTCCTGCTCAGACGATGCCAAATCAAAGCCTGAAGCCAGGCTTGATCCGCGTTTGGGCTTAAGAATCTCTCGATGCTCAGGGCTTAGATTTTTGTCAACAAAGCTAAAATTTATCTCATGCATAATAGTTCCTAGTTTTCTTCAAAAAGGGCATCAACAAACTGATCAGCATCGAAATCTCTTAGATCCGATGCTTTCTCACCAATACCAATAAAACGAATGGGCACTTTTAGTTCATCCACAATTCCAAGCGCAACACCACCTTTGGCAGTACCATCGAGCTTAGAAAGTACCACTCCCGTGAGCGGAGTTGCGAGCGCAAACTCACGAGCCTGTTGAATAGCATTTTGCCCCATAGTCGCGTCTATTACCAAAAGAACTTCATGAGGCGCACCAGCATGGGCTTTGTTGACAACTCTATGTACTTTCTTAAGCTCTTCCATGAGCTCTATTTTTGTGTGAAGTCGACCAGCTGTATCACACAGTACCGCATCAACATGATCGCGCTTGCCCTGGGCAATAGCTTCAAATAAAACCGACGCCGAGTCGGCCCCTTCTTTACCTTTTACGACTGAAATACCTGAGCGCTCTCCCCAAATAGAAAGCTGCTCAACAGCTGCTGCTCTAAACGTATCACCCGCACCAAAGATTACGCTCTGGCCTTCAGAAGCGAGCTTAGCCCCTAATTTAGCAATTGAAGTCGTTTTTCCAGCTCCGTTAACACCAACAAACATGAAGACCCGCGGTGCTTCGCTCACGATAGGAGCTGCGGCTTGGCCGCTGCGCAATATAATACGCATTTCTTCTTTAAGGGCTGCTTGTATTTGAGCTTTATCGCTGATCTTTTGGCTTGAAACCCGCGCTTTGAGATTATCTAAAAGTTTTTGCGCTGTTTTTGCACCGATATCGGCCGTAAACAAAATAGCTTCCATTGCTTCAAAATCATCATCACTTATTTCATGGCCGCGAGAAAAAAGACGCGTTATTTTCTCAATAAAGCCACCCCGTGTATGCTTAAGAGCTGCCCCTAAAGATTTTTTCCCTTCCGCCTCTGGCGTTGGACGAGGCTCTGGCTCAGAAGGAGGAACAGAAGGCGTAGGACTTGGCTCTGGTTCGGGCTCTGGTTGGGGAAGCGCAGGCGTTGGACGAGGCTCTGGTTTGGGTTTAGGTTTAGGTTGGGGTTTAGGCTTAGGCTGAGGCGCGGGCGCAGGTTGTTCAGGCTCAATTTGGGGCTTGAGCTTTGCCTGTTCACGCTCGAGCGCAGATTTTGATTCAACTAGCTCAGACTCAAGTTTATTCTCTGGAGTTTCTTTTTCGACAGGAGGCTTCTGTGCTTCATGAACTATTTTTAAGAGCTCTTTACGCCGCTCTTTACGGCTTTTAATTAAAAATAGAGCCCCACTCCCAACAAAAGCCAAAAAAATTATGAGAAAAACCAAAGCCAAAACAAAACTCGTTAAATCCTGAAAGCCTAGGGCTTGAATTATTTGATAAAATACAGAAGTGGGTGAGCTTTCATTCATCGCAACGATCCTTGGTAGACTATAAAATTATTAACACACGGCCTAGCCAAGCGCTCATATCTAGTGCAAGCACACTTGCCAATGGCGTATTTTATGAAACAAGAACAAACTACCGAAACTCGCGGGCTTTATTTCGATTTAGAGCCAATTTTTTGTGAACTTAACCAGCGTTTTTTTGCTGGCCTCATTCAGGCCAGACTAAGATGGGGGAAACGACGGACTATTGCTAATAAGCGTGCTATTCGCCTTGGATCCTATCATCCAAGACACAAGATTATTACTATTAATCCCTGCTTAGATCAGGCCATGGTGCCGACTATTTGCTTAGAAAGAATTCTCTTTCACGAAATGGCTCACCAGTATTTTCCACCTAAGAAATCCCCTCAGGGAAAAAACATGATCCATTATCGCGAGTTCAACGATTTCGAGCGTACATATCCGTATTTGAAAGAAGCCGATTTATGGCTTAAGGCCAATCTTTCCCGTCTTTTATGTTATTAGATTGTATTTTTTTTTGTTTGCGGGGTTGACCAGAATAGAAAAAACTTTCATACCTATAAGAGAAGAGCGCGGGAATAACTCAGTGGTAGAGTGTAACCTTGCCAAGGTTAAAGTCGTGGGTTCGAATCCCATTTCCCGCTCCAGATTTATTAATATATTATTTTTCTTTAGCAACTTGAGCCGATTTGTTCTTGTTGCTTTTTTTTTGGGGAATTTCGGTGATCGCATTCGTTGAAGGCAACGTCTTATTTATCGAACCCGGTTGGGCGGTTATAAAAACGGGCGGTGTTGGTTACCAGATTATGCTCAGCAAAAAAGATCTTGAGAATCTTCATATAGGTCATAACGCGGCAATTTTTGTTTACACCAACGTACGAGAAGACGCCCTGGAGCTTTATGGCTTTATGCGTCATCAGGATAAGCAGATATTCCAACTACTCATCGGTGTTTCAGGCGTTGGTCCAAAACTGGCTCTTGTTATAAGCTCGGCGCTTTCGTCTCATCAATTAGTAAACGCGCTTATACAAAAAGATTTAGCTTTGCTTTCAAGCATCCCGGGTATTGGCAAGAAAACTGCCGAACGCTTGTGCTTGGAGCTTAAAGATAAAGTCTTAAAACTTGAACTTTCGAGTATTTTTAGCCATGAAGAAGCAAGCAATACAGCGAGCCTCACTCAGGCTATCAGAGGCCTGGGCTATTCTAAAGAACAAAGCGATCGCGCTATAGCGTCAATAGCGCATGATGACTTACTTCAGCTGCCTTTGGAAATTCTCGTAAAGAAAACCCTCGCCTATCTGACGGGAAAAAATCCTCATGACCATAATTGAAGAAAGCCAAAGCCATCAACCAAGGCGAGCATCGAGTCTTGTTCAAAATCTTGAAGGCGCTCATGAGCAAAAACTCGAAGAATCATTGCGCCCCCAGCAATTCAAAGATTATGTTGGGCAACATACTCATGTGGCCAATTTGAAAATCATGGCTCAGGCAGCTAAAGCTCGCCATGAAGCCATGGATCATTGCTTACTGCTTGGCCCTCCAGGCCTTGGCAAAACTACTTTGGCAAATATCATAGCCAAAGAAATGGGCCGAAATCTCTTCATCACTTCCGGCCCGGCTTTAGAAAAGAAAGGTGATTTAGCAGGCATTTTAACTAATCTTAAACACGGCGATGTACTTTTTATTGACGAGATTCACAGGCTTAATTCTATAGTTGAAGAAAATCTTTATCCAGCCATGGAAGAATATCGTTTTGATATAATCCTTGGCGATGGCCCCCACGCCCGAGTCATGCCTCTCAAACTTGAGCCCTTCACGCTTGTTGGCGCGACTACTAAAACAGGCTTGCTTACTTCGCCCCTGCGCGATCGCTTTGGCTTTTCTGCGCGCCTTGATTATTATTCGCCACAAGAAATTGGCCTTATTATTGCACGCTCAGCCTCTATCTTAGGCATAAAGTTAAGCCCTGATGCAGCTGAAGAAATCGCTCGTCGTTCCCGCGGTACACCGCGCATAGCTAATCGTTTACTAAAACGTATGCGAGATTTTGCTCAAGTCTTGGGTGATGGAAATATTAGCTTAGAAATCACGACCAAAGCGCTCAATAGCCTCGGTGTAGATAGCCAGGGCCTTGATCAGATAGACAACCGTATATTAAGCCTCTTATGCACCCTCAACGAAGGTGCACCCGTAGGCCTTGAGACTATAGCTGCGTCTTTGAGTGAATCGTCTACGACTATTGAAGATGTCTACGAGCCCTATTTATTACAACAAGGCTATATTCTTCGCACCCCTCGCGGACGGCAAGCCACCCGAAAGGCTTTTGCGCATTTGGGACTTTAAAGTTTTTATGAATTTTTATTAAATTCTTGAATACAAGCAATTCCTGAAGCAAACATAGCTACTTTAAGCTCTTCAAGTATACGCTCGATAAACTCAAAAAGTTCGTCTTCACCCTTCATCGCAGCAGCAAGCATAGGTTGCGCCATGGCTACCAAGTTGCAACCTAGTTTAAGCGCCTTCGCCACGTCTAAACCACTTCTAATACCGCCTGTAGCTATGAGCGGAATGCTTTTATTCACCTGACGAACGTTTCTAATAGACTGCGCAGTTGGTATTCCCCATTCGCCGAATACCTGCCCAAGACGCCGATACTTTTCTTCGCTTGCACACAGAGCTTCGACTTTAGCCCACGAAGTCCCCCCTGCTCCCGCACAATCAAGCCCCGCAATACCGCAATTAATGAGCGCTCGTGCCGAGCTCTCGCTTAAGCCAAAGCCCACTTCACGCGCAAGCACAGGAATATTATATTTGTATAAATATTCTACGACTTTACTAAGAGCACTTAAGATACCTGCAAAATTTCTATTGCCGTGAGACTGGCAAGCTTCTTGCAGAGGATTTAAATGCACAAAAAGCGCATTGGCTCTGATCATATCGACAGCTTTGAGCGCATGCTCAGCATTCATGCCATTTACGAGTTGAGCCACACCAAGGTTGGCGAAAATAAAAGTCTGAGGGGCATAAGCTCTTACCTGAAAACTAGTACGAACACGAGGATCTTCCAAAGCTAAGCGCTGGGATCCAACACCAAAAGCCAACCCAAAATACTCTGCCGCTCGTGCCCAACGTTCGTTAAGCAAAGCACCCAATTGCATACCGCCTGTCATCGGGGCAATCATGAGCGGTGCTTTTAGATTATGATTAAGAAACTTTGTCTGAATAGTAATTTTGTCAAAACTCAAAGCAGACGCCGCCTGATGCTCGAGCTCAAACAAATCAAAACCTGAGCTTTTTTGATATTGAGACTCAGGACTAAGACAGGCTTGCACATGTCTTAACTTAGCTAATTTACCTGGTTCTTGTTCTTTTTCTGTAATCTGCATAGCTTCGAGATTACAAAATATTTGTAAAATTTCAAAGTAGGGTTCCTATCTGCCTGTCCTCTTAATTTTAGTTATAAGCCTAATTTGTTCTTATACTAGTTGATAAGCTAAAATATTAGGTTATTTTGGATCAAATTTCATGCTAAGCTCATTGAGCCACTATCTATATTTCTTATCTAATACCATATATTTAACTTACAAATTATTAACCGAATATGAGCAAATTATTTTTATTGAATATTTTTATAGTATTTTGTTTGAACAACTGGGGCATGAAGCGTGGTAATTCGGGCGAGCTCGAAGATACTCCAGCACAAAAAAACCGACATCAGTGCATCTGGAAACTAAAGTAAAAAGTTATCGACGGCGGCATTGATACTCTTTACTGTTATTCCTCTTGGGAATATGAGTTAAAGTTCCCTGCATCCGATAGTTATGTCGAGGGCTTGCAATTTTATCCATTTCGCTTTCATGTACGCAAGTCCTTGAAAGTCCTTTATTGACCTATCGAAAAATAGATGATCATCTAAAATAATGCGTGAATTTCATCTGCATATTCCTATAAGAAACGTTACTTAAATAAAGTTTAGTAAAACAGATGATTTACCGAAGTTTATTCGCCTATTTAATCCTGGAGTGGAATCATGTTTAAATATTTTTTTATATTCTTTATGAGCTTAAATATTTCATCCGCTCTAAGCGCTGCAAATTTAGCAAATTCGGCATCGGCCCACTATTTGCTCGCATGGTGCAAATCTCTAACTAACGTCAATAAAATAGCTGGGCTCTGCCAAAATGACAAACTTCTTAGCAGTATAAACATCGATGATGAAGCAAACTCGTTTAAAGAAATATTGAAAACCATGTTATGGACTCAATATCAGACCGACTCGAAACAGATTTTTGAAACATTATGGGAGATGATTAAACGTGAAGCTAAATATGCCGACAAATATTACGTAATTTACACCGCTTATCCCAAAAAAAATGAGGAAATTTATTTAAATATTTGTTTAGATCAGTTTATTAAAAAACAAATTAAAGACATCGATACTTGCCTAATCAGTAAAGTATATAGAGCTGATAAGGACTTAATATTCAGCTCACTTGAGGATGCCTTTAAGAACTATATTTATACCAATAAATTCATAAACGATCATGACAAAATCATGACAGATCAGTTTTTATCGGCAAACTTAACTATTTTTGGCAATAAGAAAACAGCAGAAAGCAGCATGGATAGATTTTTGTCTTCAACAAAACATGACATAGACATCGAGAAATATTTGCCCAAACTCTCTAATCTGGATGCGCCAGAAAAAGTTATCAATAAATTAAAGGCTATTGCCAATCAAAATACTGCCATCATGCGGCAAATATTTATTCGCAAGGAAATAGCTCCTAATGTCGGCTATGTTTCTACTTATTATGGTTACCCATTCTATAGCCAATTCATTGATGTAAAAAAGGACACTTCTAACACGCTCGCCAATTTTCAAAAGGGCATATACAAACCAAAAGAAGGGGGGCCCTTTTTTGATTTGACGGCAAAACAAGCCCGTTCAGTCTTGAGCATCAATCAGGTGAGTGAATTGCAAAAACTTAAAAGCAAATTTAATGACAATGATAAAATATTGCCTGCTCCAGATTTATTTAAAATTGGCACTCCTGATGACAAAGATGTACAATTTCGTATAATGTATATACCGAAATATTTTCTGAGTGATGATATCTTAACCTTTGATAGCAATTATTATCCCAATCAATTTGCTCAAGAAATTAAACCAGATTTAAATCAGCCATTTACCTGCCCCACCGTAGAAGAAATTATTGGTAATCCTGCTTATAATACCCAACTTAGCTTTTTCATAAAAGGAAACGATTCCACGCCTGATTTTAAAGTATTCAATACTTTTTATGATCGCCATTCAACACTTGGCAAATTAGTTTTTCAATCAATAACACTTAGTGAAGAGCTAGGAAGCCCCGCTATGTCATGCAATTATGACTATCAGCCAACGAGCCCAAGTGCACTTTCCAAAACCCTCAATACACCAAGAATTACTGCTGTTGCATCGACCGATTCATTTAATAAATTAAAAACCAAAATTCATAAATGCACTGGCAATCCATCGCAGATCGAAGGCCGAAAAGATCCGAAATATAATACATATTTATCGCCCAACAATAACCCGAAAGAAACTGTAATCAAATGCGGTAAACTATTTTAAAAGAGTGTCTCTAAACTGCTTGGCCGATGGGCTCCCCATAGGCCCTAAGTTTTTAAATGATAACCGTGGCACGATTGATAAACTCGCCCCCCCCCCCTGCTGCTGGGTGAATTTACGATCCTGAATAAAGAGCGGATCGGATAATGTAATCAAGCACGAAAGTGCAGAATCTGAAATGTGAGCCAAGAATCTTCATGATAACCGAATTCAGATGAACGCTAGAGCCTGGCCTGATATAGAGAAATTCGCTCGTCCGGTTCTTAGAGGGCGACTCTCGGACGACCGGAGTTGGCTACTCGACAGCCATGTTCATATAAGGCCAAAAATAGTTCAAAAACTAGCGGAGAAAAAATTTTCGTTCCAGCGTTTTGATTTGTCACCATTCGTTCAAAGACTGATCCTGCTCGATTTTTTTAAACAAGAGAAACCATTCAATTGTTGCGAAAATTATCCTTTGAAGAATTCAAAACAAAATTTCAAATAAATAATTGCATTGCAGGATCAAGCGTGTTTGCATGTTTATAATAATCATTTGCATAGCATTTTAATTTATCCAAAATATCATCAATATTTTTTGGTGAAATTGGATCATCGGATTGCCCATTATAATCAAAAAACAAAAAATTTCTGATTATTGCTCGCAGCAAATTATATATTTACCGGCATACTTAGGTCTTCAGTTATCAACCGTCGAATGAACTGATTTTGCTCTTTCATGTATTATTATGACTATAGTTTAAGTGGTACGGCTTGCGTCTTGCCCTAAAAGGCGGCATTTTTAATAGTCACTTTAAATTTGCTATCCGCCCTGCTAATCAGTGGTATAAAATAACATTTTCGCTTCAGTAATTCGCTCTGCACAGCGATAGCCATAACTTTGATTTATGCTGCTTAAACCTCGATTAGATGAAGAGCGCGGTTTTCGCTGCTCTTTATCCCATTGCTGTTCATTATATCTTTCTTCATTCCTTCGCGCTCTCTCTTCTTCTATTGCTTTTTTTAAACTGGCAATATCATCGTAACAATACGCACTAATCCCCATTTTAGAAGCTTGTTTTCGCAGTTTTTCCAAGTATAATTCTTGCTTTTTATCATGAACTTTTCTTTTTAAAATTTCTAAATCTAATTCTCGATCGTAATAGATTCCGAGCATATCTGCATCGTTTTCTAATTTTTTTCGATATGCCTCTTGTTTTTGCGCCATTCTCTGACGTCTTTCTTTATATTGTTCGGGCGTCTCTTTCTTGCGCACTGGTCTTGTGGCTTCGCCTTGAGCTTTTAGCTTACTTGTCGGCATGGCTGTTTCCATAGAATCCAGCTCAAAACTCAAATTAATCATTGCATGTGATAAATTTGGTATAGTAAGAAATAAGCCCACAAATATCAGGTGTCTTTTGTGCATTAAGCCTCCGCTTTAAATATAGAGCAAACTAATGCTCCTAATAATTTTCGCAATGACTTCTATCTACGTCAGGCTATAAGCATACTAAAATCTCACTAAGCTATTGCCCAGCTATTGCAGCAGCTTTAACGGGCGTTGAGCGAGCCGCTGTTGAAGCTTTAGGCGGTGCTTTCGAACTCTTCACAAGTGCTTTAGCTTTGGCTGTTTTCGTAACTTTGGGCGGCTGCGCTATGGCAATATAAGCTCTGGTTATTTCATCGAGCTCGGAAAATAAATGCGCCTCGGAGCGAATATTAAGCATGCCTTTAGGTTGATAATCGGCTTTGGCTTTGAATTTCTTGATAAGAAAATCTTCGTTGAGACCATGTTTTCTTGCAATCAACGACAAACTTTCTTTGCCATTTGCACGGTACTTAAAACTTATCTTCTCTTCGGCCTGAGCTCTTCGTGCCTTGGGTATTGCTTTGAGTTTATTATAAAAATGTTTACTTTTGCCAAAAGGCACACGCAAAGTAAAATTCGATGGAATTACTTCATGACCTTCGAGCGTACGCTTGCTAAGACTGGGATTAAAACTTGCAAGCTCTTCTTTAGTAAAAGCGCGAGCGCTGATAAGATCAGTAATATTAACGGGCTTAAGCACCTGAACTATTTCATAACGCCATGGAGCATCTGGCTTTATTTCGGGAAAATATTTTTCACGTTGGTTATAAACATCGAGAGCGGCTAAAAACTCGGTATAATAATTTTTACAAGCAAAGCCAAAAATAGGACTCTCATGCTTTTTAATTATCTCTTCGATTTTTTGGGTACCAAGATTATTCACGGCTCTGAGCATTCCCGAGTAGCCGTAATTATAGGCCGTAATTGCTAAAGGCCATTCACCAAGACCTTCTTTAGCTTTTTTTAAAAACTGCGCCGCAGCCAGGGTTGAAATCACCGGATCCATGCGCTCGTCGGTAAATTTATTAACAAAAATACCTAATCGTAAAGCTGTTTCCTCCATAATTCCCCATTGGCCTCCTGCACCAGCATGGGAAATTACCGGGAAAAACATTGATTCAACAAAAACCAGTGCAACAAGATCTTCCGGAAGACCTTGTGCTTTTAAAATACTTCTCATTTCGTCGATAAAACGACCGGAATTTTTAAGTCCTCTCGCAAACTGACTTCGTAGACCACTTTGGCTTCTAAGTCTTTTCGCTAAATCAGATTTTTGTTTTATATTTTTACTCTTAAGCAAATTAGTAATACGCTCCCAGTCGTCTAGTAAAAACTCTGCTTTCTTTCCTAAAGCTATATGCTCAAGAACGCTTTGTATTTCTTGATATCTCTTTTGAACTTCGCTTTTGAATTTAGGAGCGCTCAGCTCTTGATGAACACGTGGCAAATCAAGAACAGCATATATCAAGCTTTGATCGTGTTGATCATGAAAAATTACTTGATTACTGTCATAGAAACTATAAATTTTGGTCCAAAAATTTATCTGCGTCAACAAACTTGGGGGTCGCTCAAAAACCTGCATCCAGGCTTCGTTGCTTATAGTAAGCGCAAAAAAAACGAGCGTAATTATTTTTTTCATAGGATCCGATAATACAAAAGCTTGAGCAAAATGACCAAAATTTAACTCTAATCCCGGGCTTTTCATATTTCTTTATAGCAAATACCCTCGCTCTATATTCGATGAAAAGATTCTTGGCAATATTATGCCCTACAGTTGGAACCATGATACGACGACCAAAAGATTATAGCTTGCTCATAATTTTTTCATTTCTGATTTTTTTGCCAAGCTGCATACGTTCTTGTGCTAAAGCAGACAAACAAAACAACGTCATAAATATAGCCGTAGCAACACCGCCAGAATCGCTCGATAGTCGCTATGGAACCTCGGCTGTTGCAAGTAGGATATCGGATTTAATTTATGCGCCACTTTTTAATATCGGAGAAGATCTTCTACCTGAACCGTTTTTGGCAGAAAGCATAGCTGCGCTGAGCAACAAAAGTTTTAAAATAAAGCTCAGAGATAATCTTAGTTTTCACAACGGCACTCCTCTAAAAGCCCAAGATGTCGTTTATACCTATGCACAACTTAATTCACCAGATGTCGCTTCTCCCCATGCCGAGCAGTTTGAATACATAAAAAGCATAAGAGCTCTTAACGAGCTCGAGATTATATTCGAATTAAAACGTCCCCATGCGCCTTTTTTGACCGATTTATGTAATTTAGGAATAGTGTCTCAAGACTCCTGCAAAGACCGCTCCCAAACATGCCGTCACGAAAACAATGGTTCAGGGCCTTATAAACTTGCTCACTGGGATAAAGCCAAAGAATCTCTTTATTTGGAGCCTTTTAGTAATTGGTTTGAAGGCGAACCGAAGAATAACTTGTTAATACGGGTTGTACGTGATGAGAATACTCGAATGCTCGAACTTATTGGCAAGAAAACTGACTTGATCGACAGCGATATTTCACCAATAAATATGCAACAACTAAAAAAACAAAGCCATTTACAGATTTCTGAAGTACCTGGGCTTGGTTATTCCTATATAGCTTTTAACTTACGTGGGCCTCGTGCAGAAGATAAGCCTGGCTCTGAGGAATATAAAACACGTCTGGCCTTAGCGGATAAGCGTGTCCGCAAGGCTATAGCTCATGCTATCGATGTTGACCAAATAATTCAGAAAATTCTGTTCAATACCGCCCATCGCGTTAGTGGCCTCACGCCAAACGGTCATTGGGCAAAAGATGAAACTTTAAAATCACCCCAATTTGATCCAGCGCTCGCAGCTTTAGAACTAGATGAAGCTGGATTTAAAATAGAAGAGCCTGATAATATGCGCTTTAAACTAGTCATTGCAACGACCACCGATCGCACACGTCAAAGCGTCGCTCAACTTTACGTCGACTTTCTTCGTCGCGTAAATATAGATGCGAGCGTCAGAATTAAAGATTGGAGCGCATTGTACCAAGATATGAAGCAAGGTCGTTTTGAATTATTTAGTGCCAACTGGGTGCCCGTCATGGATCCTGATTTATATTATTGGGTTCATCATTCAGCAAGCATTCCTCACGACAACAAAGGTGGCGGCAATCGCCACGCTTATATAAATCCGGAAGTTGATCGCTTAATCGACATGGGGCGCTCTACTATGGAGCCAAAAAAGCGCAAAGCTATTTATCAAAAAATCGAGCGCATCATGCTTGATGACATGCCCTATGTGCCTTTATGGAATGAACATCGAATTGTTGTTCAAAACCATGAAAAATTAAGGGGCTTTATACCTGCTATTACCGGGTCTTTACTGGGCCTGCGTAAAGCCTATATCCAAAACTCTCAAGCACTGAGGGCGACAAATTGATTAACTGGCTTATATTTTTACTTTCACTGGGCTTAATCTTTTCGACTTTGATTTTGCCATCTCGTAGCTTATTTGCACGTTTTTTGTCCTTACTCGCTGTGATGCTCGGCGCAACGCTCATAGTCTCTGGGGCTTTACGTTTGGTACCCGGCGATCCAATTGATCATATCTTAGGGGAGCAAGCTCATTCTACATCGAGAGAGCTCATCGCTCAGGAATTAGGGCTTATTAACGAATCTGGAGCGCCTCTTAGCTTTGTCGATCAATATGGCAAATTTCTGGGCCATCTCGTTAATAATAATCTTAAAAGCTTTATTACCCGACGAAATACCCTCGATACTGTACTCGAGCGTCTGCCCTATACTATAGCTTTGGGCACTGCTGCCATGATAGTCGCTCTTATTTTGGGGCCTTTACTGGGGATCATGGCGTCTTTTTTTCATCACCGATGGCCTGATCATTTATTGAGCCTCTTTGCACTTATTGGCATTTCTATCCCCAGTTTTTTCCTGGGGCCCTTGTTGCTTCTTCTCTTTTCTCTTCATTGGGGGCTCTTACCTATTAGTGGAGCTGATAACGGCATATCATCGCTTGTTTTACCAGCTTTATCTATGGGAACTGCTCTTGCGGCCATGCTCGCACGCATGTCACGCGCAAGCATACTCGAAGTATTATCAGAAGATTTTATCCGTACCGCTAAAGCCAAAGGGCTTGCGAGTAGGCTTATCTTCTTTAAACATGCTTTAAGAAACGCATTGATTCCTGTTGTTACTTTAGTCGGCTTACAATTTGGCGCGGTGCTTGCGGGTGCGGTTATCACTGAGAAAGTTTTTAACTGGCCCGGAATGGGGCTTTTGCTTCTTGATAGCATATACCAACTCGACATGCCTATGGTACAGACCTGCGTACTCTTTATTGCGCTGGTCTATGCTGTAGTTAATATGACGACCGATATATTATACGGCCTGATAGATCCACGTATTTCTATGGGAAAATCCTGATGATGCATCGTCTTCACAAACGAGCACTGCGCCATTTTTTGCTTCTTTGTGGCATTGCTATTCTTTTGCTCCTCGTGCTCGTTGCTTTCATTGGTCCCTTATTTATGGGCGATGAGGGCATATATCCACAGCTTAATAATCATCTCATGTCCCCTTCCACAGGGGGCCGCTTGGGTTTTGGTATAAACGGCATTGATGTTCTCACGTGGCTCGTCTACGGCGCCCGCATGTCTTTGTTTATTGCTCTTCTTGTCACCATTATTTCTATAATTATTGGTACTTTGTTGGGATCAATAGCAGGTTTTTATGGCGGAAAAATAGACGCTTTTTTAATGCGTGTCATAGATATTTTACTCGCCTTTCCGGGTCTCTTATTAGCTTTATATCTTGCAGCTGTTATGCCTCCGAGTGCTTTTACTTTAATTTTTGCCTTATCGCTGAGCGGCTGGGTATCATATGCGCGCCTTGTGCGTGCGCGCGTTTATGAAATTAAAAATCGTGAATACGTCGTCGCTGCTATCGCGCTTGGTGCACCCGTACGACGCATTATTATTCGTCATATTTTGCCTAATATAGTTGGTCCTCTTATAGTTCAAGCGAGTTATGGCCTCAGCATTGTAATTCTTGCCGAAGCCGGTCTTAGTTTCTTAGGGCTCGGCCTTCCACCAGGTACTCCTTCCTGGGGAGCATTGCTTGATCAAGGTGTAGCCAATCTTTTTAGTTCTCCCTATTTGGCTATTTTTCCGGGTCTTTGCATCGCTACAAGTGTATTAGGATTCAACTTTCTTGGTGATGGGCTCAGAGATATTTTGGATCCTAAAGCTGCTTTGGACTAATTGCTCAGCCATCTTATTAAATAATTGAGTTTGAACAAGTTTAATATATAACGGAACCAGGTCTTTTTTAGACATAAGCTGGTAGCTTTTATCAAAAAAAACGCCTCCACCCATAGTTGCTTTAAAATCATAATCAAAAAGCATACCTTCTTTCTTAGAAGACATATTTTTATGCTTATCATGCTGTGCACTAAAACCCAGAACAGATGCGAATATTTTTGATTTATTTTTTATATTCCAGATATCTTCGTCCGAGCGTTCAAAAAGCGAAAACCTATAACTTAAAGTTGGGCTCATAGAACTACGATTAGGCAGAGAAACTGCGCTTCCCATACCAGTAACAAAACCTAAAGACGGACCCTTAAGCCTAAAACGCCGCCCCAAAGGAGTGTAGCATTCCATGCTGTATTTCCCTATACTAATACCTAGGCCTGCAGCTAATATAAATGACATTCGATTAGCATAACAAAGAGTATCTTGATTAACGTGCTCTAAGACTAATTTTAATAAGATATCCGGTGCCGATAAATTTTTTATCGCTTCTATTTCTTCTACGGTCAAAGCACGTGCTAAAAATAAATCCGACGGCTTTTGTTGCTCGTATCTTTCAAGAGTGGCCATGCAGCTTTTATTAATTTTTTCAAAATCAGGTTCGTGAGTCTGTGAAATATTTAAATATTCTTTAAGATAATAAATTCCTTCTTTTACAGAAAAGAGCCCTCCCCACTGGCGTTCAATAAGCGTAATTGGGCAGTTAAGAATTCGCAAAACTATGCTTGTGGCCTGGATTTCATCATGAAGCACCATGGCTTCAGGGCCGCGTTTATGTGTGAGGGCTTCGAAATAAGCAAGAGAATCGGCAAAACTTGTTTGAAAATAAAATAATACAACAGCAAAAAAATATATTTTCATGCTCGAGACTCCCGGCCATTTCGATTTTACCAATTATACCTAATTCTTAGGCACTTTGGCCGAGCTCTCGAGCGTATATGATTAATAAAGCTACAAAATTCCGCGAAAAATATTCTTACTTTTTTCTTTAGGAAATACCCACTGGATATCTTGATCAATATCAAAAGAAGTAACGTGGAATACCGCTTTTATTTTATCAAATATATATATCTTATTATAATATTCATAGTCTTCCTCTATTTTTGACGTACTACGAATATTTATAAATTCCAGAACTTCATTTCTTTGCAAACCCGAGAGCAACGCCCCTAAGCCGCGATCCCCCAAATTCCCCATTAAGCATATATTTTTTAAAGATCTATTAGTGCCAAAAATATCAGCAAGAATTACTGCGCAATTAAAATCAGACTTACCAAAGCTAAAATCAAATTCCTCTATCACGCTATGCACTTTAAGCGCCTCAACTAATTTACAAACAGCCTCGCGCGTTAAGACATCTCCCGAAATTATGAGCTTTTTTAATTGCCCATAACAAGCAAAAGAATTGGCGAAATTAATAATATCATTCGAGCACGTCATATGATTAATAATGCCTATTTCTAATCCATAAAAACCTTCTTCATGCTCAAGCAATTTCGCCAAGCTTTTTGCATAATCTTGGTCTTCATTGCCTAATTGCCGAGGCCTTTTTAATACTATGTTGCCTTTAGCCGTATGCAATATTTGCAGCACTATTTCTCGCGTAAGTTTCTTTGCACAGGCCTCATCTTCACCTTGCACCTCTTGAGCAAAAAGCGCGGGTCGTATAAAGCCATAGGCTCTTTGACGTCGCACATAGCTTATGCTCTCGCGCTCACATAGAATATCTCCTCGTTCTTTTATATCGAGCTTTTCATCGACCGAACTTGGATCCGCCGCAAACAAATAAGCCGGAGCAATAATAAACAGGCTTACTAAATATTTCTTATACATAGAAACTCGCAAAGTTACTTAGAGGGGGAGATCCCACTCTTATTATTAACAATATTTTTCAGACGCTTGGTTGCATATCCATTTGACCTGCGCTTAACGTATTTACTAAGAATAAGTTCATTCCCCTCCAAAATTTCTTTATAAAATACCTCAGGCAGCGTTGTTTCGTAGTTTTCCGGCAACATGAGTGTCGTTTTTAGTATCACTTTCCCTAAATTATTTGGTGCCATTGCAAAATTGCGAAAAGCCAGTGCAAAATCCCTAATACCAATTAGATTAAAACTTCCTTCGAAACTTGCTGAATATATCTGCATATTTGTTTGCAAAGCCGTAGCAAAATCAGATAACGCTTCGTTATCGAGATTATAAAAACTTATTATTAATTCATTGACAGACGAGCATTTTCGTACTGCTTCTGCCAGTAATAACATCGATCGTTTATCGATATTATCTCCTATGATTTTGAGCTTTTTTAAATTTTTTGCTTCCACCAATGCATGAGCAATATGATCGACACCTTGAGAATCACCTACGAATAAAGCGAGAGAAATTATTGTTTTCTCTTTTAGCACAGCGCGCATTATTTCTTTAACAACAGGCTCGAGAACAGATTCTTCTATGAGTTCTAGGGCTCCATTGAGCTTCGCCTCTTGCACTTTGGCTTCAAGATCTCGCATGGGCATCGGCGGGTCCATTGCTCTGAGACTAAAAGAAAAGCACCAATAGATAGAACACATATAAAAATATATTTTATGCATTTTAAACATTCCCAGATCTTGGATTTGACTTATAAATAACATTATGTATTTTAAAATCAAGAGCTTGAAACCCAATCAAGAACTGCTATGTTAAAATCTATATGAAGAACATTTTTATTGTCTATGCGGTCTTATTTGGCGCGTTCATCGGTATAAGCTTGCCCTTGCCACTTTTGGGTCCCTTAATACTTTCTGAAGACTCTCCTTTTAGCCTCGCTTTCGATCAAAGATATCTTTTTTTATCTTTGGCTCTCGCTGCTTTTCCTCTCGGCAATCTCATTGGCGCACCCGTTATGGGTTATATTTCAGATCGTTTAGGAGAAAAACTATTACTACTCCTCGGCCTCTTAGGAGCAAGTCTTTTCTATGTACTCTCAGGTTTTGCTATTGCCCAAGGAAATTACTTCTTACTGCTCGCCTCTCGCTTTTTATGCGGACTTTGCGAAGGCAATGCAGCCATAGCCCAGAGTTATATAGCCAAAGATGCAGATCCTGCACAAAAGCCAAAGCTTATGGGCAGCATGATCGCAGTGATAAGCGTAGGCTATGTCGCAGGTCCCCTCATAGGTGCCTTCTTTACCAATGCCCACTTAGTTCCCTATGCTTCGATGGCCTTGCCTTTTTATTTTGTGGCTGCGTTTCTTTTGCTTACAGCAGTTTTTGTTGCGATTCGTTTCAAAAACACAAGCCACTTAGGTAATAGCTCGGTTAGTAGTCTGAGCGTTGGTTTTAAACAACTTTTTCAACAGACTATTTTTACCCGCCTGATCATACTTACGATCCTCCTCGCCATAGGCCGTTCGCTCTATATAGATTTTCTCTCAAGCTATCTCAAAGTACACTTCGCCATGACAACAGATCAAAGCACATGGCTGTGGGTATTATTGGCCATAATTTGGGGCGCTACAGCGCTATTTTGTGATTTCGCGAAAAAGCGGCTGAGTTATGAAGCAAAAATGACACTGGCCTGCGTACTGGCCGGCACTTGTGTAATTTTTCTAGCTTTTAGCGATTCCATCCTAACAACGACATTACTGAGCATACTAATAGTATTCGGCCTCGCTCTGGCGGGAGCTATAAACGCTGTTCTCGTTTCAGATTCGGCCTCAAAAGCACATATGGGATTGGCTATGGGCATATTAAGTTCAACATATTTATGTGGTGAAGTCGCCGCCTGCTTTGGTGGTGGCTTTTTGCTCAGGCTCTCAGACGAAGCCCCCTTTATCATGAGTGGGAGCTTCTTATGGGTAGCATCTGCAGGTTTTTTGTTATTAGGATGGCGTGCGAAAAAACATCAACCAATTAGAATATGATTAGAATAATAATTTAAATTTTCATTTATTTTCATCTATCTTATTTATGTCTTTGGGTTCTTCTAGTTCTATTTCTAAATCTACGCTTAAGTTGCTTTGATGACGTTGGTCAAATTCTGTTTGCATGGCATCACAAAGAAAACCCGATAGTCTTAAAGACCTCGATTCTGCTGAGGAGGCTGAGGCTTGCTTTTGCTTTTTATTTTCTTCCAAAGCGCTTTCCTCATTTCGCTTTCTCTTGGGTCTTCTCTTGGGTCTCTTTTCTGGCTCGCAGAAAGCTTCAAGGGGCTCTTCTTGCTGTGGTGCGCCCAAATGATGACTGCCTTCTTTATCATAGGAAATATAAAGATTATTAAGAAATTTCGGAGCTTCTCGAGCAAGCCAATGGTCTAAAGTCTTTACGAATCCCCATTGAGAATCAATAATATGACAGAGCTCAAGAGTATCGCCTGGGCAATAGAAATTAAGTAGTCCGCTGTAACTTTTATTTTTAGATATTACATAAAGAAGCCCAGTTCTAAATACAAAGTTAGGCAACGTCGAAACAGATTTTAGGGGCATTAGACTCAAATATTCTTTTAACGTCTTCGAATCGCCCTTTACGACAACAGGATCCCAGAGCGTTATAAAATTTTTCTGAGCTTCCTCTTCTAAATCAAGCTCTAATATTACAGACTCCCAATTGGCCGTTTTCTCAGTCTTTAATGCCCCAAAGGGATCTTTTTCCTCAAAATTTTCTTTAGATCTTTTTATTTGTTTTGGCTTTTCGTTTTGATTATTGGTCCACCAATAAAAACTTTTTGCGCACTTATTATTATATTCATCCCCTCTAATATCTTCAGGATTAATCTGGGTTATCTTTTTTTTTAAAATATCCTTCACACGACCAATCGTGATCTTATTTACAACAGGAACCATAGCAAAGGCTCCAACTGGAGATATAATACTCACCAATAATAATATTAATTTAAAATCATAACTAGTTTTTCTCATCATAGATTATCCTATTTATAAAATATAAAAATTTTACAGAGCTCATGTTCATAAATTGCTCGAATGGTTTTGAAATCTAATCCCAGCTCAATAAGAGAATCCTTTATCAAGTACAATGCCGGTTATACTTCTATCATGCCTTTTTACGACAATGCTGGATGGCTTAGCCCTTAGAAATATTAAAGAAATAATAATATATTATTTAACAAGATATAATTTGAAAAAAAATAAGATCACACAAAGCATAACATAAATCAAATCATTAAAATAAAATTGCAAACCAATTTTCCGGCCCTAAATAGGCTATTTAGATGGAAAACATATGGCTAAAAAAATTTTAATAACCTTCTTATTTATATTTTCGCTTATTCATCAACAAAGCCTTGCGGGAAGCCATAGTTATATAGAATATCTGGATGATTTAGCTAAGATCAGCAAAACGACAGCAGACCGGCTCAAAGCGGCTGCTGACAGTATTGCGACAAAGACGGCAGAAGCACGGATTGCAACAAGATATGGCATCACAAGCTATGATAACTTTCTTAATACAGTTAAGAACGCTGAAAATTTCGGTAAAGATAAAACAAGAGCCCTCACGGTAATTGACCCCAAAAACCCCAATATAACCTGGGATAAAAACAAAACGCACGTCTTAATGGTTTCTTGGATGCCTGACTGGGCCGCTGATACTTTCTATAAACCCTATTTAGATAAAGAGTTCACGGTTGCCCGTGATATGTGGGTTACGGTGAGCCCGGAAGTTAAAAACTTCATGAAAAACTACAAGGGAAGCACGCCTATTCATTTTCGATTACAACAGCTCTTGGGTCTACCAATTAAAGAGAGCAAAAATTATTTCGTTGAGTCGTGGGTGAAGCCCGCAGATTTAATACGACCTTGTATTAATAAAGAAGTCAGTGACAAACAATGTGAGCTTGATACTGCACCGACGAAGGCCGTTGATCCTGAGCATCAAGCATGGTTCGACAAGGAAAAATCTGGCAAATATTCTGGAGCATATCCATTTCCCTGGAACCGCCTCGGTTATACTTATGACACGGCAAAATCTCCTCTCGAAGACAAGTTCGGCCTTAGTGAATTTGTTATTCTTCCCGGCAAAAAAATCATCATCAAATCAATAACCCCAACAGAGAAATATGCCCAATAGCTTGCAATACAAAGATAAGTTATTTTACTAATCGTTGACAATATATTTTTTGTAATTTACAAAACATCAAATTTTAATATTCTCGTCGTGCGACTAAGCATAATAGACGAGAATATTATAATTAATTTTTAATTATTATTTTAGGATAAAATTAAGTGAATTTTAATTTTTTTTTAATTTCTTTTGTTGCTATCTTTTTATCAGCATACGCAAAAAGTGCCGAATTCTCTAGGTCTTACGGGCCTTTCCCCTATGAAATAAATGGGATTCTCGTTGGTGAATATTACGAATATGATAACAAAGACAGACGCTATAATTTTTATCGCGACCAGGACGGAAACACTGCCTTACATCAAGCGATAGTTCTTAGTCATGTCCCATTTATCAATAGCCTGCTCGAATCCGTCGCTTGCCTGCCGCTCCTCATGTCGGTAAATAAGCACGGTGCAAAACCTGTTGACATGTGCTCGTGCCCTATAATTAGGGCCCACCTTCACGTGATAACTCATGATCGTTTAATATTAGAAAAAACCAGGACCGTATGGCGACTCTTACCAAAGACGCGCGTCACAGAGATTAATAATATTTTGTCATTAAAAGAATATATAAGCTCTCTTCGTGACTATCAAATGCCAATTTTGCTTATTCTGAATTTTGATTATAAAGCAAATGCTTCTCATAATAGAAGGGCTGATTTTCTGGTTAATTTCTATTTTCAGCATATAGAAACAGTTGTTTCAGACGCCTGTCCGAACCCGGTACAAAGATTTGAAGCGTTAAATAAATCTTCGACGGGAACGGGCTTCTATGGAAAAAAAACACCCCTGCATGATAGTTTTAATTTAGGTGAAAGCCATTTTGATATATATTCAAACGATAAATTTTGCTGCGCTAAGAAGAACACCGAGCTTAGCTATGACAGGCCCATTATCGCAGCTTATTATCTTTTCGGAAAGAAAATAAATAATTTTGGCACAATAATATTTGTCACGGATAATCTTCTTAATACTTATCGCTTTAATGACGATGCCTTGCTACTTGGATTGGCCGAAGAATCGATAAAGCCATTCTTACTGGAAAATAACTAGTCTTGGGTTACGCCTCAATTCATGAAGCTCGCGATGCTTCCAAGTTCGAAATATGAAAAGGACATCGCTACTTGAGCCTTGAGCGCCCTCAGTACGCTCTGCACTTGTAGCGTTGTTTCGGGTAAAGCATCGAGATGAAAAAAATCTATATGATCACATTTTTGTGGCTCATTAATTAGAGGTGTGCCTATCCAATTTTTTATTAAAAACACAAAATTAATATATGGTTTTTCCCGTTCGCTGCTATTTTGATTAACATGCACAAGAACCAATTCATCCGGATCGATAATAAGACTAGTCTCTTCGCGCAACTCACGCGCGGCTGCCTGGTGCAAAGTCTCACCTTCTTCAAGATGCCCGCTCGGAAAATCATACAAACCATCTAAGTAGCCGGTACGATAACGACGGTGCAACAAAACACGTTCATTGTGATCGAGTAAAACAATGAATACCGCTGGAATTATCTGATATCTTTCTCGCTTCATTTTGATCTAAACCTAGTAACACACCAAAAGACCAGTTATAGAGGCAATTTCAGCGCTGTGAACTAAGGCACGCAACAAAATAAAATCTTATGAGTGATTTTCCTGAATAACTTTGTCAAGAAATTTTAGAACTATATTATTACATTCTTTGAGCGGATACCTTCGTCTATGCTTGAGAAGCTGTGCGTCCTTGAGTTCGTCTTTTAGGGTTCTTTCGAGCATTTCTCGAATAGAAATCTTGCGATCCTCAGAAAAAATTTGCACCCAACTTGCACATAAGAGACCGCACGACAGACTCATGGTAAATCCAGCATCAAGGCCCGCTCCCAAGGGAAGCCAAACAAATGCTCCTGCAAGGGTGCCACCAAAAAAGCTTATCCCTAAATTAAATTTTTGCCTGGAACGCTCGTCATCTAGGTAAGAATATTTCAAACCAATATATTTGGAAAATCGTTGTTCGTCTTTTAAAAAATCTTGAAAGTAATCTAAATATTCTGATTCTGACGTCCATTTTTGCCTGTCATAATCATCTATCTTATAACCAAATTCTCCCGCGAAAGTTAAGCTGTGCAGGCACAGAGAAAGTAAAAATGCTTTGAGAACTTTTGAGAAAGTCATTGTTTAATCCTCAAGATTTTAGAAGTGTACTGGCGGAATAGTTAGATGATAGATCTTGTGTGCTTTATAAGCTTTCTTAGATTCAGCACTCCATCTTACGTCTATGCTTAGATCAGGCATTAATTTAAGCATAACGAAATTTCTATGGGCAATGAGCGTATGGGCTTTGTGAAGCTTAAAAACACGCATAGCACAGCCATTTTCGAGTTTTCGTTCATGATGTGCCATAGGGCCAAGAGCTCGCGCTGTGGCTTTTTTCACACAAATATTTCCTACGGGAGACGATATAATCTGCCAAATTGCATCTGCCGAATTATCTTCGATTCCAATCTCTTTTCGATAAATTTTCCCCGCACCTCCCAAATGAACATCGCCACCAATAAAACTTACGCGCATGTGCTTTCTGCGTGCGAAATCCTGAAAAGCCAAGATCATAGCATTACGCTCCTGCTTATGAGCCCTATGACACCAGCCATCTTGCCCGTCATCAGCAAGCTCGAAGAGGCCAAAAGAATTTTTGATTCCGGGTCTCTTACTAACAATATTATTTAACGTTGAAGAAGACTCGGCAATATTAATTGCCTTCTCTAATATTTTAGTAGAAGCATAGACCACTGGTACAGCCAACATGACGAGCACGTGTTGGCAATCTGGGTCCAATTTTTCTAGTGTCTGAAAAATCATATCCCAAGAGAGCTTAGAAACTATTTGATCCTGAGTGCGCTCTGTACGTGTATCCACACCTAAAATTGCAAGCTTGTTTATAACATGCAAAAAATGATACGCCGGCAACCCTGATCTTTCAGCCAACAGCTCGTCAACGCATAACTGATGCTGAATAATATAAACATACCAAGCGGCTATTGACCGTATTTTGGACATTACGGGGCTATTTTGTAAGTAAGGCGGATAAGAGCCACAGCCATCAAAGTAGTCATGGTCATCGGGCTGAGCAAGAATAGGTACTGATGCCATGGTCTCTTTAAATTCTGGCTCGTTATAATGGCGAACATAATGATCAAAATAAAATCTCTCGACTTCTTCGATCATCGAATCCGTCATAGGCGCATAGCCCAGCTGTTCTTTAAAACTAAGCCACTCTTGTAAAGAAGGGAGGGCAAAGACGCCAAAAGTCTTGCCTAAAGAAGGCTCCAATGGGCCTGGACTTGAGCCTGAAATCAGGCCATCAGCATAAATCTGATCGCCCCCACCAAGCTGTAGTTCAAAAGGTTCAATAGCGTGGCGGCAATTGACTTCAGCCCACATCCCATTGATTCCTCCTACACTATGTCGATCTGCTTCGCTTTGATAGCCATTACAAGAATGATAAAGAATATTGGCATGCTGTCCAAGAGCTGGAATATGAAAACGATGTGATATATCTTCGCCGTCTAACTTATATTTAATTACTTTCTTGTCTTGGCCCTGCTCAAGCGTCATCTCAAATTTTACAAAATCATAACCAAAGCGAGAGCCCAGGATCTTTCCTAACGCTATTTCTTCATGATCAGGATCAAAAAAGAAGTGTACATATCGCTTATCTGGGAAGCTCTTTACAAGATAAAGCGCACTAACTTTCCAGCTATGATTTTCCACGTCAGTACCTTCAAAATGAAGCAAGGGGCCCATTTTTATTTCTGCAGCATAGATTAGGGGCGCTAAGAATACTAACACCCCCATGAATCCAAGTTGTTTTATTCTGCAATTCATTAAGTAAGAACCTCCACCAGGTTTCTTTAAAAAAACACACATGATGAAGTCTTTATTTTGCTTAATTATAATTATCGAGGATAACAGGCGCCTTCATAATGGCTCCAAAAACAATGATAGTCTTGCTCACACATATAATGACAATGATGATAACAATGGTGATGGTACTGTAATTTTACCGCACCTTGGCAGGCTAAGTTTTCTTCGTCCCACACACATTTGCCACCGGACAACTTTTGGCATGCTGTTCTCGTATTAAATTTTTGGCAAGAATCTATAGGATGAGCGACACCTGCAAAAGCGAAAAGATAAATCCCTAAAGCAAGTGTCGTTATTATTGGATATTTCCGCATGAGCTTTCCTGTGTTGTTCCAATGGACTATTTAAATAGTGGTAAACTTTTCTAGAATTTACTCAAAAAAATAGCTCGCTGTTATTCACAGTTTTTAAAGCATGCTCGTTAAGCTATCTACGTGCACGACGTAATTTTCTATATTGTCGTCGATTCTCGGCAGTATATGATAAGTCACGATCAGTGATTATATTCTTGTTTTTACTCAAGATGCTAATTACCTTATAATTATCTACTTCAACAGCTATACTTAGACATTCAAGAATCCCTGATTTATTTCTAGGCAAATAAAAACCGCCGAAACTAAGTAATTTCTCGAAAAGATCTCCATTAAAATCGTATCTGCATGCAAAGCTCAGCGCTGTTTCGCCATCTTGTGTTTTAAAATAATTTGGATTCAGCGAGAACTCTTCGGTATGTGCAACAAATGCACTAAGATTCATCATTTCTAATAGATAACTAGCATGCTTCAGCGCATCTTTCATCGTCGTATCTGCACCAATGAGAAAACCAGTGAAAATCTCATTTTGTGGACGCCAAAAACGAAGCAAATCTTGCATAGCGTTTGCTTGAGAAGCCGAGATAACAAGAGAAAGCAAAAGCATACGCACATAAAATAAATTCATAATTAAATCCGTATTTAAAAATATTATGTCGTGAAACGTAGCGAAATATTTAAAAAAATGAAGCGAGAAACAAAAAAAATATTTAAGTTCTTATGAAATGCCTCGAGATACCTGAGCGTTTTTTGTCTGTAGATCTTTGGTAGAACAAGGGGTCTAGTACTTTGAAGATTAAAAAAAGTATTTTGGGCTATGAGCCAGCTTATCATAATAGGGCATTTTTAGAGAGTGACGATGGCAGGAGTATTCGTATACTGTCTGAATATTTAGAGCCTCTGTTTCGCCTTCGCAAAGAAGGCATTCATGAAACCGTTGTTTTTTTTGGTTCAGCACGCCTTTCAGAACATGGCCCTCTGGGCAATTATTACCAAGATGCACGCCTTCTTGCAAAACTGCTTTGTGAATGGTCATGTAAAGAATTTCCCGATTGCAAACGTTTTACTATTTGTTCGGGTGGTGCTGGCGGTATAATGGAAGCGGCCAATCGAGGAGCTGCAGATGCTGGTTGTAGTACTATTGGACTAAATATTGGTTTGCCTCATGAACAGCGCCCAAATCAGTGGGTTACGCCTTCGCTTCTCTTTGAATTTCATTATTTTTTCATGCGCAAGCTGTGGTTTTCCCATCTTGCCCGAGCACTCATTGCTTTTCCAGGAGGATTTGGGACCATCGATGAATTCATGGAAATAGTAACACTCGCCCAAACTCAAAAAATTCAAAGCGATATCACGATTATTCTCTACGGTTCTGAATACTGGAATAAAGTAATAAACTTCGAATATATGGCCCAGCAAGGAATGATTAATTCCAACGATATTAAACTTATTCATCGTATTGACGACGTACAAACGGCCTTTGAACTCTTAAAAAATCGATTACCAACGGCCAAACTTCCTACATGTCCCGAAATTGCCAAAGCTAATTTTAGTAATATAAAATAATTATTAATTCACAAAATATTGGTCTACTTGAGCACCTAGACTTTTCAAAATATTAAGCCATTTATTTATACTATTTTTACATTTATCTTCTGCATATTCAACATATTTACGAGAGGCTACGTTTAAAAATTTAATATTTCCGTTTATTAAACGAAAAGAGCTTCGATTATTTAATTCATCTTTTTTGAGTTGTACAAAAAGAGCTGCAGGCGCCAGGCCTTGATTATTAGTTATATTAAAATCCGCCCCAAGACTATGTGCTTTTATAAGAGATTTTTTTATCTTTAATTCTGGATGAAGACGCAATAAAACATGAACTAAAGTCTCACCGTTTGAGTTCTGAATATTTATTTCATGAGGATTTTTCTCAAAATAATTTTCAAGCCCTACTAATAAGCCTATTTTTGTCATAAAATCGTTCTTTTTGCAGAGAATATCCAAAACTTCATGCGGCTGCATGTCCATGGCAAAATTACTAAAAGAACCAAGATATAATAAGCTTAAGATAAGAGCAAAATAATTTTTTTTCATAAATTTTC
>Ga0318562_10000021_pt1 | contig 74690 bp, 61 predicted proteins | sample GRESIP066b5f18_FD_203688 | JGI IMG/M metagenome (GOLD analysis project Ga0318562, IMG submission 203688) | Tropical soil microbial communities from Luquillo Experimental Forest, Puerto Rico - GRE.SIPMG.066b5f18 | ecosystem: Environmental > Terrestrial > Soil > Tropical forest > Bulk soil... | reverse complement strand
CTCATCGTCAGGAATCACCACCCATTTCAGGTCAGGTTTTCCAATGGCCGAACCCAAGGCTGCTGCAATTTCATTGCAGGTGGGTTCATCACTGGCTACATAGCGGATTTTTCTTCCCACAAGCGGCGTCGTAATCTCGTCGGCCGTGGAAGCTGCGATGTCAATTGGAGAAACCCAGGGCAGCCTGTCTTCTGCGCCATAGTTCGATGAAATGTAGCCAGCCTGTTTGATCATCCGGACAAATCCGTACAGATTGTAGTAAAAGGCAGTTGGACGCATATGTGTAATGGCTACCGTGTTTGGCAGGGCCCCCAGAATATGTTCAACATCGTGGTGGCCCATGATAAGACCGCTACCACTATTTAAATGTGCTCCGATGCTGCTTAGGTGAACCACCCTTCTGACGCCGGATTGTTCAATGGCCTTTGCATAGTTTTTACCAATTTGGTGACAACTGGCCAATATATCATGTTCCGGATCCAGATAATTTCCCGGTGGAATCATACAATAGGCGGCGTCTGCACCCGAAAAGGCTGATGCTAAAAACTGGACATCATATACCGAGCCAAAGGAGCCCCTGGCACCCAGGGATTCAATGTCTTTTTGTTTTTCTGGTTTACTGCTGATAACGGTAACCTTATGGCCTTTTTGCACCAATTCTTTTGTCAGCGGCTTGCTGATGTTTCCTAACGAACCAGTTACTACTATTTTCATGATTGATGAGTTTTAGATCTAATGACACAAAATTGAACAGAACCGGGCTTGTTTTTGTATCCTGATCTATGATTGTTGTATCCAAAACCGGGTTTGTCGATTGACCGCCACTTTCCGGAAGCTTTGCCATTATTTAAAAAAAATGTACCTTATCTGTTAGGAATCCGCCTATAGAACTCTCCTCTGATCAGCACATGTGCCTCTGCTAATGATTTGCCAACCGACCGACTTTTTGCATGAGAAATTTGAAAAGAATTTCCAAGTCATTTTTTTTGGCTTCGGCCCTTGGCCTGGGAATTCCCTGTTCCGGCCAGATAAATTCACTTGAATTTATCGGACTTATCGATAGTGCAAGTTCATATACTGCCAGCGGAAAATGGAGCGAGGCGATGGATCTTTGGAAAAAGGTAACTCAGGTAAACCCCCTTAGGGCGGATTTTTGGTTGAACCTCGGAGATGCCTCCTATAATAACAAACATTACCAAGGTGCGACTCAGGCATATAAAATGGCTTTTACCCTGGGGTCGGAACTGCCCTGTTTCCGTGCCATGAATATTGCGCAATGTTATGCGAAACTTCGCGACAGAAGCAATTGTTTTACCTGGCTTAAAACTGCGATCAGCCAGGGATACCCCTATTTGGATGATCTGCTGCAGGATTCTGTTCTTTCGAAATACTACGCCTATCCCGAATTTAAAGAGTTGCTCTGGATGAAAGGCAGGTTTTCTTCCAGGACGGAAGGCTGGATTTACGACCTTGATTTTTTGGACTGGCAAATTAAGCGGGTTGCTTATAACCCATACAGACGCTATTCTCAACATGATTTTGCCCGGGAGACAGCAAGAATCAGGCAACAAATCCTCCGGGGCGCCAGTGATATGCAGGTTACGAGTTCCTTTGTAAGGCTCCTGGCTATGGTCGGGGACGGACATACCAAGCTGTATGCATTCTATGAAAAAAAGAAATTGAGAATGATGGTACCCCTGTTTTTGCAGTTCTTCAGAGACGGTTTGTTTATTGTAGCTGCTGACAAGTCCCACGCGGATCTCGTTCAATGCAAAATTGACAGTGTCGACGGGATAGCAATTGATAGTGTTATCCGGAAATTGGTACCCTATATTAATTTTGACAATAGCAATTGGATCAACAATGCATCCATGGTCAGACTTCAAAACCCGGCTTTTCTGTACTCCATCGGACTGATCCGTTCTCCGGAATATTATTCGATTTCGGCTTCCACACCTTTCGGACAGAAAGTTACCAGGAGAATCTACGGGGTTGAACGGGATTCATCGACTATCCTGGATTGGACAATTCCAGCAGGTTTTGTGAAGATGAATGCACCCGGCCTCCTAAGGGAAAAAAACGGTGACAAAAACTACTGGTTTGAATACCTGCCCAATGAGAAAACGCTATATTTTAAGTTTAACAGGACATTTGATGATCAGGATGAATCGCTGGCTTCTTTTAGCCGGAGAATGATTAGTTATGTCGATTCAGCAGATGTAAAGAAATTTGTCATTGACCTCAGGGATAATTCGGGAGGTAATGTTTTTTTGGTTGATTCATTGGTAAAAATCATCGCCAGTAACAGAAAAATAAACAAAAAGGGGAGTTTGTTTTGCCTGATTGGCCCCATCGTCTTTTCTGCCGCCCAAATGTTTGCTGTTTTTTTGGAGACCGGTACAAACGTCATTTTTGCCGGGGAACCTACAGGATCAAGCCCGAATTTTATAGGGGAGACGGGTTTATTTCATTTACCCTACAGTGGTCTGGCAGGAAGCATATCCAATTTATTTTGGGAGTATTCCGGGGCCTATGACAGAAGAACCTGGATTGCTCCGCAACTGCTTGTATACAGTTTTTTTAATTCCAGGCTTCAGGGAAGGGACGAAGCCCTGGAAGCCGTGCTTTCCTATGGAGGCACGTCGAAATAATTTGAAAAGGTCATTTTCTAGTGATGTACCTGACCTCATTGAGCTTCCCGGGTGATGGAAACCCGGGTTTAGGGTTCTTTCCTACTTTCCGGTTTGGAATCTGGATGCTCGTTTTTCGCCTGGCGACCTGGCAGGGAAACCCTTTGGTCTCACCGGCTGTATCAACAATACGGCATGATTTGGTCATCAGGAATACCTGAGCATTTTTTGGATCCTGAGGCGGTTATACTGCTGCAGCAGGATAGGGCAGCCATTGTACAGGAGGTTTGCGGTCATGACCCATATGGCAAGGGAGGTATTTCCCAAGAGAAAACCGTAAATGGAAGAAAGCAGGAAAAAGACCAGACAAAACCAGTGAAAACGTTCATACATGGCAATGGTGTTTAAATATTGTCTGGCTTGTGAAGCGTTATTTACCTTCTTTTTGTGTTGAGTAACGCCTGCCGCACGTGCCCAGTCGCCGCCCTGAACCATTTTCCTGATAATCCGTACTCCCCATTTTTCATACTGCCGTGCTTTGTCAGAGAGCTGAAACCGGTCCAGGATCTTTCTGGGCAGGAACACAACGATCAAGCTGGCCCCCAACATCAGATAGAACCAATTGTTCATACCCAGGCGGAACCAAAGCAGGATTACGGGATAAAAAGAGAGTGCCGTCCAGAACAGATTAATGGCCTGGTCAAAAAAAATTTGTTTCAAGCTGCCGTTATTTGAGATACGCTTCATAGTACCAGGTTAGTCTGATGTCTGAACAATGGCCGTCCTGGGATTTGAATCCAGGATGAAATCCCTGTCGTCATCCAGAACCGCCAGGCTTGTGCTAATCAATCCTTTTACTGAACATGTGCAGGGGTCCTCTCCAGAATACTCCCTTCCAGGAGTTTAAACTTTTTAAAATGAAAGATTTCCACAAAACCGCTGTCCAGGAAAAGTTGTTTGTGCGTCGGATTGGCATAAAGGAGACGAATGGTTCGGGGATTTACCCGTTGGCTTTTCAGGATATTATTGACCACTGGTCCGACGACAACCTCGTCAAACGGGTTAAACAGGAATATGGTCGTGATTTCCGGGTCTATCTCATAGGTCAAGGCATCGGCCTGTTCAATGGTAAACCGGGCGGATGGATTTCGGGAATGACAAATCTTGACTGTTTCTTTTGCATAATCGCAGAATTCCTTCGAAAAGTCGATCCCTTTCAGTTGGTTAAAGCCGTAATCTGCAGCAACTACCAATGCCCTTCCCTTTCCGCATCCGATGTCAAGGAATGTCTTGTTAGACGGGTATTTGATGATTTCATTCATCAATCGTCTCAGGACATAATAGCTGGTAGGCATGTACAGTGTGGCGTGGGAAATGTCTATCCCTTTCCTTTCCAGTCCTTTTAATTCATCTTGCCCGGTAGTATGGATTCCATATTGGCGCTCACCCCTGATTTCATGAAAAATGGTGATTGTTGCAAAGAAGGGATCCCAGTGCCAGGCTACATACAGGAAATAGTGCAAATATGGATTTACGTGCATACTGCAGGTTAAAGACCATGCAAGGGATAAGGAGGGGAGTCTCATCCATCGGGTAAGAAGATACACAACGTCTTTGACCAGGGTAACCCTTGAAAAAAGGGAATTTCAAACCTGATGGAAATATAAACAAAAAAGCGGAGTGTTCCCTGAGGTTTTTTATCAGCATTCCCGGGCCCGTCCCGTCCGCTCCAATCACCCAAAATGCCTGTGGGGAGACAGGTTCCGGATTTACGTTTTCAGCAAGGCCCCGGGTAGATCCACTTTCTGGTTAATCACTCATACTGGAACAAGGGGGCAGTCCTTCAAAGGAGTATTATATTGGGTCTGCTCGGGTAGCATTTTCCTGCCGGGTACCCGGCTCAACTGAATTGGGATCATTCCTCCAGATATTCACCAGCCATAATTGCGGATTGACGGCCGGGGGACTCCGGGAGTATTTTTATCTCAGGAAATAAGCGGTCATCTTCCGGAGAAGATCAGCTTCGGGAGATGCCAGGACTTGTCATTCATCTCATCAGCTTCAAACCTATTGAATTATAAAACTTCGTCCATGCATGGCATTTCCGGGCATTTACTGGATGATGGTATTTGTACTTGCATTCGCCATCTGCAATAAAAACACAGCTTCGAGCGGACGAGGGGGGATCATGCGCCTTCAAGCTGCCCTTATACAGAGCTTCAGACACTGGAAAAGCCGAATACTTCGTCCTGGAAACCGGTAAAAATTCTTACGTAGAAAAAGTAGTCTATACCAATGTAGACCACAATGACACGATTATGAACCCGAAAACACCATGGGACTGGAGGTCGAGCGTATCAACATCAACCTCCTATTATATATTTAACGGCACCGGATATGTGGATAACGGTGGGCTCATGATCGCTTACATGACTGTCTGGGATCATAACGGGATAATCCTGAACAATACTTTTGACACCTGCAGATGATCTTACCTGCTGGAAAAATAGTTTTTCTCCGGTTCAGATTTTGCCCTGAGAAGGAAAGTGCTGAATAGATCCCGGCACTAGGCGGAATGGATTACCCTGAAATAAACCTTTCCTAATTGACCAATATCAGGGGTATCAGCGACCCACTCTTTTTTGCAGGTGTTCCGGGTACCGTGCACCATGGATCTCCACCTTTGACACGGCACTGTTGATCTGCTTGAGATCTGCTGCTGACAGGGTTATTTCTGCGGAAGCAAGATTTTCTTCCAGGCGGTGCAATTTGGTGGTACCGGGAATCGGAACCATCCAGGGCTTTTGAGCCAGCAGCCAGGCCAAGGCTATTTGAGCGGGTGTAGCCTCTCTTTCTTTCCCAATCCGGCCCAACAGGTCCACCAATGCCAGGTTGGCTTTCCGGTTTTCCTCAGAAAACCTGGGGACAATATTGCGGAAGTCATTTTTGTCAAAACTGGTTTTTTCATCAATTTTCCCCGTGAGAAATCCTTTACCCAGTGGACTGAATGGGACGTAACCAATGCCCAGTTCCTCGCAGAGCGGAATTATTTCCTGTTCAGGTTCTCTCCACCATAGAGAGTATTCACTTTCCAGGGCCGTAACAGGCTGGACAGCATGCGCACGCCGGATGGTTTTCGCCCCGGCTTCTGAAAGCCCGAAGTGCTTTACTTTCCCTTTCCGGATCAAATCCTTTACGGTGCCTGCGACCTCTTCTATAGGGACATCCGGATCGACCCGATGCTGATACAACAGATCAATCACGTCTGTCCCAAGTCGCTTTAGAGCGGCATCCACATACTCAAGGATATGTTCCGGTTTGCTGTTCATGCCGGACTGGTCTCCGGTGGGACCAAACGTGAAACCAAATTTGGTAGCTATCACGACCTGCTGGCGAAAGGGAGCCAGGGCTTCTCCTACCAATTCTTCATTGACATAGGGTCCGTACGCTTCTGCCGTATCAAAGAATGTCACTCCTTTTTCATACGCCGAGCGGATTAACCTGATTGCATCATGTTTATCGATGGCGGGCCCATATCCATAGCTAAGGCCCATGCACCCAAATCCGAGTGATGAAACTTCAAGGCCACTGGTGCCTAATTTTCTTTTTGTCATATTTTGAATTTTGGTTTGTATTAAATATCAAGTTTTGGTTTCGGGGCAAATCGACTACCCCCTGGTCCCCATGATCAAAAAATTTGCCTCTTTTTATTTCGTGGGAGGGCATCGTCGAATCCAACCATTGGCTATCCAACTCCATAGAATTTCAATCATCCGGAGCGAGGATCCGGCTGATCCTTCTGGGAAAATGTTTTCCTCTGCGGTCCCGCGGGTTTATTCCGTGCAAAAATCGACAAGAAATATCTTCTTCCGGTTATACGGATTACTGAATTGGCTACCATTATTACTGATTCGGGCAGTGGGCGTTGAAGGGCTATATGCAATCCAGTAACTTAGAGTCAGGATTGAAATATTCTGATATGGAGAATTTGATAAGATTTGACTGCATCAGCCAGTATAATGATTTCAACAATCAAGAAACCCTCCACCCGCTGGTTAGTGTCGTTGATTTTACAAAAGCTGCTCCCAAGGATAACCCGACCTGATCCTTTTCAGATTATCCCTGCTAAAGATAGGCGAAGCCAATCGATGGTATGAAAAGGGCCGGGCAGCAAGACCAGCCCTTTTTGAGGCTAAATGGGGCCTTTCCTTCAGGATAGGATTAATGGCCGATGATAAAGCCTGCATTAGGTCTTACTGCCTGATTTTTCAAATGAAGGACTCCCTTACCTACCCTTCGTTTGCTACAGGAACTCGTTTGGTGCGATTCCAATTGATCTTCCTGCTGGCAAGGATGGCCATGGCAAGGATAATGAAGAGGCCAATGCTTCCAATCGCAGAGAAGGGTATTCCAACCGGATTAGGACAAAAAAAAACCATACGGGACCAACAATCCTGATTGGTAGAATCCGGTTAATGATAATTCTGGTGATTTGACGCAAGAGGAATGAACAACCAGTAAATTCCTTAAAACAAGTGTGAAAGTAATACCATTGATTCTCTTCTTTCCATTAATCTATACCAAAAACCAAGTGCGAACTTTTGGAAGATCAGATTCCCGCTAGCTAATACTGATTCTGAAGACCAGGATTTGCTCATCAACGGCTTACCGGCGTCGCTCATAGATCTAATTTCTTCAATCAGAATGAATTGAATGAGAATCGACCCGTTGCATAAATGCGATTGCAGAATCTCAAAGGAATAGCGATCAGCCTGTTTATGCTGAATAACCTGAAGCAGAAGAAAAGGTCATATTTTACGGAATCATGGGTAAGGCCAACCGGGTTTGGCAGAGTTTTATTTTCCTTTTGATCAAATAGCCGGATATTGTACAGCAGGTCGGTTGGCGGGAATAAATTTCCACCTGATTAATTATGAATCTTATTTGAGAATGTTTATTCCGTTCCTTTTCCAACAAAAGTGAATTATGAATCAAACCGTAATTTTTGACCTGGATGGAGTCATCATAGACAGCGAGCCCATCCATTTTGAAATTGAAAGGCAATTGTTCAGAGATTTGGATATCGATGTACCTATGGAAGAACATCAAGGATATGTTGGAACTTCATCGCTGAACATGTGGGAGATGATTGTCAGAAAACATGAGGTGTTGGTTGACCCCGGAGAATTGACCAAAAGGAACAGTGAGATCTATTTGAAATACCTTAATGAATCGGAGCTGAAACCCGTTGCCGGGGTTGCAGAGCTTGTTGAAGAACTTTACGGAAACAATCTGAAGCTGGTTGTTGCTTCATCGTCCAGTCGGGAGGTCATTGAAACAGTACTCAACAGATTTCGGATAATGGATTTTTTTATGGCCGTGATCAGCGGAACGGAACTGTCTAATTCCAAACCCCACCCGGACATATTTTTGAAGGCCGCCGGGCTGGCTGGTACTGAGGCCAGAAGGTGCGTTGTCATTGAGGATTCAGAAAATGGAGTCAGGGCTGCCAGGGCGGCCGGGATGAAGTGCATCGGATTTTACAACCCAAATTCCGGGGCCCAGAACCTGACCGGTGCCAGTATCATCGTTCATTCTTTCCAGGACTTGAACACAAACAGGATTCAAAACCTCGAATAGCGTATCTTGTCCGGTATATTCAGATCTGAACCAGCTTAAAAGCGATTCATCGATGACCAGTAGCCAACACCAACATGAAACTAAACTGCGACGGGTTTTAACACTTAAAGATCTTATCATTTACGGCATTATTCTCATCCAGCCGGTTGCTGCCCTGCCTTTGTTTGGTCATGCCAACGACCTGTCACGCGGCCATGCCGTCACTCCCATCCTGATCGCCATGGTGGGCATGATCTTTACAGCCATCAGTTACGGAAAGATGGCAAACCTCTACCCCGCGGCAGGATCTGCCTATACCTATGTGAGCAAAGGACTGCATCCGTATATTGGATTTGTGGCCGGATGGTCGATGTTTATGGATTACCTGTTTCTTCCCATCATCTGTGTAATCTACGGAGCCATCACCGCAAATCACCTTATCCCGGTTGTTCCCTACCATCTGTGGCTGGTTATATTCGCTGCCATATTCACCTTACTCAACCTCAGGGGCATTAAGATGGCGGCTCTGGCCAACTGGGTCATGATGATTGTTATGACCATCGTAGTCTTTTACTTCATGATTGCGGCGATCCAGTATATCGCTGTCAGGAATGGTGTTGGAGGACTGTTTTCAACGCGTCCTTTTTATAACCCTGCCGAATTTTCATTCAAACCTATTGCCTCAGCATCTGCCCTGGCTGCCCTCACCTACATCGGCTTCGATGGAATAACGACCCTGTCGGAAGAAGTCCAAAATCCGAAAAGAAATGTACTTCTGGCAGCGGTCCTGACCTGCGTCATTACCGGGATATGGAGCGGTGCCCAGGTCTATCTGGCACAAATGTCCTGGCCGGACTGGGCGTCCTTCACCCAGGGATTGAGCACGGATGCCGCCCGAAATGATGCCCTGGACACAGCCATCATGACGGTGGCGCACCGGGTAGGAGGGCCCGCCCTGGATATCAGCCTGACCATTGTGCTTCTTGTCGCAGATATCGGCTCAGGTATCACAGCTCTTACAGGAGCCTCCAGGCTGCTGTACGGCATGGGCCGGGACGGGATCATTCCGAGGAGATTTTTCGGACACCTGGATACCAAATACTATACTCCGAATTACAACATCATTCTAATCGGAGTGATTACCCTGGTCAGCTCCTTTTTTTTGAACTATGAAGAAAGTGCCCGCCTGATCAACTTTGGGGCCTTCTTTGCCTTCATGGCTGTGAACATTGCCTCTATCAGGGAATATTTTTTTAGATCGCCGCTAAAGTCGGTTAAAGGATTTTTCGTTGATTTTTTGCCACCAGCCATTGGCTTTTGCATCTGCCTGTTCATCTGGCTGAACCTGCCTTTGAAAACATTTATCATTGGAGGAACCTGGATGCTGGGCGGAATCACCTATTTGGGAATCTGGACAAAAGGTTTTCGAAAACCAACTCCTGTTATCAGTTTTTCCTGATCCGATAAACAGACGATATCCATCGCGTGAATCCTGAATAGCTGTAAATTAGTATACATTTAAAATAACCTATGTATGCCAGGTCCCGGCGCTTACTGGTTCGGAGAAGAGGAAATGAATGCAGTGATAAGAGTCATGAAATCCGGCCATCTTTTTCGCTATGGCAGCGAGAATGACCCTGATTTTTTGCATACGGTGGCGAATCTTGAAAAGTCATTTGCCGCGTACTGCAGCGCTAAATTTGCCCTGGCCACTTCTTCCGGTACCTCCTCCCTGATCGCATCCCTTGCCGCCCTGGGACTGCAGCGTGCAGATGAGGTCATCGTGCCAGCCTATACATTTGTGGCCAGTTATACATCCATTATTTTCTCGGGTCTGGTTCCGGTACTTTGTGAGATCGATGAAAGCCTCACCCTTGATCCGGCAGACATCGAGCAACGCATCACCCCAAGGACAAAGGCGATCATGCCCGTACATATGCTGGGTAATCCCTGCGATATGACCAGGATCATGGCCATCGCAAAAAAACACGGGTTGTTTGTCCTGGAAGACTGTTGCCAGGCCGCCGGGGCATCCTACCAGACCAGAAAGGTGGGAACCATCGGGGATATCGGGGCCTATTCCCTGAATGTTTTCAAAACGATCAATAGTGGCGATGGAGGCCTTGTGGTTACCAGTGACCAAAACCTGTACGAAATTGCCTTCGGTATGCATGACCAGGGGCATAAACCTTCGAGGCTGGGTGTGGAAGTTGGAACGCGCCAGGTGCTTGGATTAAACTTCCGTATGAATGAACTGACGGCTGCAGTGGCCCTCGCACAACTGGGAAAAATAGACAGGATCATCTCTACCCTGCAGGAAAAGAAAAGCAAGCTAAAAAAACTGATCGGAAAGGCATGTGGCTTTAAGTTCAGGACGCTGAATGACCCGGCAGGGGACTGCGCAACCGTCTGCACCCTCATTTTTGACAGCCGCCAGGAGGCCCGTCGGGTATCAAAAGCACTGGGCTCAAAAACGCTGGATGAAAGTGGCTGGCATGTATATGCGAACATGGAACATGTATTGGGCCACCTGAAAAAAATCGGACAGCCACACCAAAAAGGCGCTTATCCCAGGACGGATGATCTTCTCAGCCGGGCCATGAATATCAGTGTCGGTGTGGTGGACGGGGGCCTCGGTGCAGGCTGGGGAATCAACATCAATTCAGGCGATGCGGAAATTGAAATGCGGGCCCGGCAGTTTAGGGAGGCCTGCGGCTAAACTGGCAGGATCCGAATATTCTGAATTTTCAGGCCGTATGTATACAAGGCATTTTTATATGGTAAAAGCATCTGATTTCTACAAAAAAGTCGGCATAGCCGGCCTCGGTTTCTTCTTTGTATGCCAAGGCCTTTTTTCACAACATCAGGGGAATTCCCGTGGTTCCATCGAGGTATATGTTTCTTCCGAGGCTGGAGATCGTTTGACAAAAAAAAATGATGCCTTATTTACCGCGGTGACCAAGTCTTCGCCGATCGTTATCCAGGTCAGTGAGGAGAATTTCTTCCAGGAAATGGAAGGGTTTGGGGCGACATTTAATGAAGCAGGGATGATCTGTCTCAATGCACTTGGGCCCGCGGACCGTACCAAAGTATTCGAATCATTATTTGACAGCGTACAGGGATCAGGATTTACGCTGATGAAATCCCCGATTGCAGCCTGTGATTTTGCCTCGGCCGGACCCTGGTATAGTTATGATGAATCGATTGATGATACTTTAATGACCCGTTTTAGTGTCAAGAGGGACCTGGGCGCCAACGGGCTGATTACCTACATCCGGAAAGCTTCTGAGTTTGGGAAATTCAAAATTGAATCTCCGATGGATTTTGCCCCGGACTGGATGTATTACAGCCTGAAAAAAGGTGAGAAGCATATCCAGCCCAGGTATTTTAGCGCCCTGGCCAGGTATTACTCCAGTTACCTGCAATCCTACAGGAAAAACGGAGTCCGGATTGACTACCTGAATCTGTTCAACGAGGCAAACAATGAATGGTACTCCAATGTCACGTATAAAGAGATGGCTGTGATGATCAGAGATTATGTTATACCGAGATTAAGGTCCGATGGGGTAAGCGTAAAAATCCAGTTCGGTGAAACAGCGAACCGTCCGGAAGCATTGCAGAAATTTCCGCCTGCTCTTGATGACGACAACCTTAGAAAATTAATCCATTCCCTGACCATACACGGTTATGACTGGGATAAATTCTCTACAGTAACGGATTTGCACAACAGGTACCCCCGCTTGCCGATCTGGCAAACGGAAGTATGCTATGCCATGCCAAACAATGTACCTCCAAACGGCCCGGCGAAGCTACCAGTCTATGAATTTAGAGATGGTGAATACTGGGGAAATATGATCATCAACGATTTAAAGAACTGGGCGTCAGCATGGATATACTGGAATATGATCCTGGATGAAAAAGGGGGACCCTGGCTGGTTTCGAACGAACACGGTGACCCGGATAATAACGCCCAGCATCCGGTCGTCATTATTAACAGAACAACCCAAAAGGTTTATTACACCGGCCTGTTTTACTATCTTTCGCATTTCAGCAAATTTATCAGGCCTGGGGCCCGAAGGATAGCCACTTCCGGTGGCGGAGACCAGATTAATTTCGTGAGTTTCAGGAATGTGGACAACAGTATTGTCCTGAACATTTTAAATAGCGGAGTTGCAAGAGATTGCCTGATTGCCTGGAAGGGCAAGTCTGTTGTTCAGCACCTGCCTGCACATTCCATCACCACACTAAAATGGAAAACTTCCGGCTTGCCAGGAGAATAACTTTTGAAATGAATTTCCTTGATTCTCTGAATAGAGCATAAACACCCACATCATGAAATATAAGCTTAACTCCTTTCTGCTGATCGGACTGGCCGTGTTTTTCCCGGGATTCTTACCCGCGCAAACTTTTCCAAGGAATGACAATTATGCCAGGATTGGTGTGGCCCAGGTGAATATCACTCCGGATCAACCAGTAATAATGAGTGGATATGATTCCCGGAAAACGCCTTCCACCGGAGTACATGATTCTCTTTTTGCATCCGCTTTGTTTTTTACCCGACAGGAAGAAAAAGCGCTGGTCATTACTGCGGACCTGATTGGATTCCCTACCCTGCTGGTGGATACCTTAAAGGGGATGATTGCAGAAAAGACAGGTATCCCCACCGCCAATATTTTGATCGTGGCCGAACACAATCACGGAGGCCCGGCCATCCATGTTTATGAGGCGAAATTGCCCCAGGCTAATGATGACTATGTCAACGTACTGAAGAATAAACTTGTCGCACTATCCATCGATGCCATGAAGAACCCGGTTACCTTTCGAATGGGCATCGGGAAGACGTCCTGTAATCTAAACATCAATCGCAGGGCAGTATTTGCTGATGGAGGTGTCTGGCTTGGACGCAATCCTGACGGCCCCAGTGATCACGACCTGGTCGTAGTAAAATTTGTTGACGACCAGAATAATTTGTTGGCTGCCCTGGTAAACTGGCCTTGTCACGGTACTGCAAGCGGGCAGGAGAATTACAACATTACAGGTGATTGGGCTGCATCCGCTGCCCGATGGATAAAAAAGCTGGCTGGCAAAAACCTGGTCGTGGCCATGACAGCAGGAGCTTCCGCCAATATTAATCCGATCTATGGACCTGGAAGCGATTTTGATGAAGTGGAAGCAATAGGCTTTCATGTAGGCAACCAGGCCTGGAAGGAACTTATCCAAACAGAAACATTTCCGGTTAAATCACTGGACTGTATGAACAGCAGCCTGAGTTTTCCGGGAAAAAAATCATGGAAAGACCAGTATCCACAAACCTCTTACCCGACCGGCACCGATGTCCAGGTAAGAATTTCCGCCCTTAGGCTCGATGGCCTTGTATTATGCGGAATATCCGGTGAGCTGATGACGGAAATGGGAATGGAAATCAAGAAAGAATCCCCCTATACCTCAACTGTCGTGATAACCCACTGCAATGGCTCAAGCGGATATATTTGCACGGACAAATCGTTCACCGAAGGGGGCTATGAGACAAAAGTCAGTCACCTGATGCCGGGGATTGAAAAGCCCCTTGTACAGAAATGTGTAGACCTGATACATTCCTTCTGAACCACCAATAAAGAAAAAATCGGCCGTCTATCAACAAACTTTCGTCTTTGGCAAAATCGCCGTCAAAATTTTTATGGCATAATTAAAAAAAGCGATTTTTTACAACCCCGAAGTACACACTTTCGGACATTTGCCTGAATGAAAAGGTCATTGAGATGCAACGAATGAAATCCTAGGATGCTCCCCACAAGGGGTTGAGAAATGCACTTTCCCAATTATCGCTGCTGGCAGGCAGGACAAATTATTCGGATCGCCAGGAAGTGGAAAAACTCTACAAGCTGGGTGATGATGTCTTCAACATCCTGACCATCCATGCCGCTGATGAAAACGACCTAACCCTTGCAAAACCGGAGAAACGATGTCCAGGTAGCTCGCATCAAGATTTAAAGGATCATGAGCAATTAGATGTGCTCCAGGACAAACTCGAGCAACTACTCCTGAAATTGTATACCAACGCCGGGGATGGTGCAGACTCTGTTAAGGACGGCGAAGAATTCTACTTGTTGCTGAGTGAGTTCCATGCCAGGTATCTGGAACATACAGCCGGTGAAGAGCGGGTGACCCAGCAGATGCTCTGGAAACATTTTAGCAATGAAGAGTTTGCCTGGCACAGGGGGAAAATAATGGCCAGGAATCCTCCCCAAACCCTGTTGCTCTGGTTCAGGTTTGTTCTTCCTGCTCAAAGCCACCAGGAAAAGGTAGGGCTCCTGACCGGATTTAAGAAGATTGTGCCTCCGCCATTTTTCAACGAAGGCATGGAGGTCATCAGACAGGTTTTGACAGAAGATGAATTTGCATCATTGAAAAATGATTTGATCCTCGGGCGATGACTGCCTGGTTGAAACCATTATTTTTCGAGTCCTTGTATAACAACCTAATAACGACCAACAGGATAGGACTGGATTAAATACTGCGGGTTCAGTGCTTTTACTGAATATCGGCATTAAGGCCGCTCAGATCTTGCTGCTCAAAGAGCGTTCTTAATACAGGGAAAAATGATCTTGTATCCCGTCCAAGCCTGGGGATAACATACAGACTCTTCCGGCCAGAATTACCCGGATGAAATCCAATTCACCCGGAATGGCCAGCCAAAACCTGCATTCCAGCTTAAGGGAATTGTTCAACACGCTCCGGTATTACATACCCGGAAGGATCATGGACTCATGAACCTCTATGGTTGCCTCAGGGTGCCATCCGGATATGTGTGGATGACCTTCGAGCAGGTCCATTACCTCCTCCCAATCTTCAGCGTCCAGCAAAGAATACCCGGAGACTTCCTTGGTGCTCGGTGTGGCTAAGCCTCTTGGAGTCAGGCGTTTTCCATTGAAAAGGGGTGCGCCAAGATCGGCAAGTTTTTCTCCGCATCTTTCTGCCCATGCCCTCCAGAGAGCCATTCCTTCCGCCATTTCTTCAGGTGAAGAGTTGGCTGTCTGGGACATAGCGTCCATGGGTGCATGATAAATTACCAGGAATCTCTTCCCGTATCTTTTTGCCTGCTTAGGCTGAGGTTTTTTAGCTGCTTTTTTTGCTGCCTTCTTCGGAGCTTTTTTTGCGGCTTTTGGTGCAGCCTTTTTAACAGGCTTCTTCGATGCTTTCTTTGAAGATTTTTTTGCAGATTTTGCCATGACGGAAAATTTATTCGTTACTTAATAAAATTAACCCGCTCAATGTGAGATGTCTTAAGGCGATTCCAGGTTAAAGAGAAGTACCTTGCCAAACACCTGTCGAATCGGAGACTGGGAATAAAAAGTCAAGCGGTCTTGAGAAATTCCAGGGGGCGGATTGCGGTTGTTCTTCGAGAGTGTCCGGGTGCTTATCCTTTCATCAACCGCCTCTTTCTTGAGGTTTCGGTTTGAAAATATTTCCGGTCGCTATCACCGAAGGTATTCAAATCTGGTCACAAGTTCTCAAAAATATGGTGTCGGTCCGGCCGCATAATACAGCTGGCCGGTTTCATGGCTTACCGGGTAGAGTTGTAATTGAAAGGTTAATCACCGGGGATGTCTAGGACTCCAAATCTGCCAGAAGTGCTTCAGCTTCCTTTAAAGTCCGGGCGTAATGCCTGTATACCCATTTGGAAACCAGGAACTGCAAGACCAGACAAATGGGTAGAATGATGAACCAGAAGGAACTGCTCCGTGTAATATCTTTCTGCGCGAGCAACCTGACTGCGGTGGGTATGAAGACTATCATAAACAAGGATGTCAGGACCATGTTTTGCCTTTGAAGTCTCTGAAAACGAATTTTCCTGACAGTGAATCTTTTAAGGGTATCCGCATAGGATGATAGGCCCAGGTCTGCTTTGTTCAACCCCCTCAGGCTAAGAAATGACACAAGGGTTAGGGAAAAAAGCAGCAGCACGGAAAGGCAACTAAACATCTGCAGGCCGAGGGTATCAAACCTTGCGAAATTCCAGATAATGGCGATTGCGGCAGCCAGACAGACCAAACCACCCAAGAGTTCGGGATATACAATTCTGCTGACAATTGTCCGGTAATTTTGACTGGTCATTTTTTCAATCAATTTTGTATTTAATTTCAGGTGTTTCTCTATTCTTTCGTTAACCTGCTCCCAGGAGGCTTTGAGTTCGTCCAATTCCATAATTAATGAGTTTTTGAAATTTGCGCTTTGAGTTTTTCCCTGATCCTGGAAAGCCTGGTGCCCACGTTGCTGGCAGAAATCCCGATCAGGGAACTGATTTCTTCATAGGACCTGCCTTCGAGGTAAAGCATGACAATGCCTCTTTCCATCAAATTCAATCCTTTGATATGATGATTCATAATTTGAAAATATTCTTCTGTTTTTGCCGCTTCCGGTTCAGGATATTCAAGAATTTCATTGCCCAGCGATTCTACGGGCAATTTGCGTTTATTCTTTTTTAAGAAGAAAATAGCTGTGTTCATGGCTACCTGGTACATCCAGGTACTCACGCTGGAATTGTTTTGAAATGAACTAAATGATCTCCACAGCTGGTAAATGATTTCCTGAAACAAATCCTCCCGGTCATGTGTGTTATCAGCATAGAATGAAGCTACCTTGTAAATCAGGCCCTTGTTTTTTTCTACCATATCAATGAATTCCTCTTTCTGATCCATGTATGCGTGGGTCTATCCTATTAGTGTATGAAGTTTCGCAAAAATCACAACCCACCGCTAATTATTTTTTTAAGCAACATTCATCTTCCTGAAATCCCCCGTTTTAAATAGGAAATAGGGTCCCGGAAATGCTTCAGTTCCCAGGGAATTTCTGGTCGGGTTATACAAGTTTAGATTTCAATTAGTTAGGTTTTTGTTTACCGGCAAACTGCCATTCTCACATCAGCTTCAAGTTTTAATCGCGGCCGGGCTTTGTCAGGTATGGGAAGCCGTTGGACTTCAAAGAATTTCCCTATAATGAAATAACGGGAAAGATAAGGCGGGGGCTCTGGCCTCCAGCAGAGGGGAGGGTAAACCTGCCATAGCGGAATCCGGTTTGGAAATAGACTCAGGAGCAATCTGAAGCGGCAGGCCTGATTGCAGTATCCTTGCATCTTATGGAAAATCTGGTTATCTTTTGAAATCAACAAAAAAAAGGTATTTGGGACAAAAGCCTCAGGAAGAACCGGGATCCTCTGATCAGCCACAAGGCTCCGGTTCAATAAACATCCCCGCGGAACCGCAATCCGGATATGGTCAGGCAACCCCCCACGGGGAAAAGATCCCTTTCATTGCACCTGACGAGGGCAATGTCCTCACCGCAGAAAAAAAATATATGGAAACCCACGCACATGCATTGCACAAAGCCCCCGGAGAAGGATGGAAACACTATCTTTTTGAATTCCTGATGCTCTTCCTCGCCGTCACGCTCGGATTTATTGTGGAAAATCTGAGGGAGCATTTCGTGGAACATGACCGGGCTAACCAATTCCTGCAGAGTATGCTGGTAGACGTCCGGACCAATAAGAGAAACCTGGACTCCCTGATGCAGCTGGATCGTGGAATTTAACCAATCACCAGATGCTCGTTGCCTGGTTGCTGGCTGACAGCGCCACCATTGACCGGGCTGCTTTCTCCAGGACCATGGGCGCCGTTTGGGTCAGAAACTTTCTGGTCAGAAAAGAAACCTATGAACAAATGAAATCTTCCGGTTCGCTTCGCTATTTCGATATCGAGTTTCTGAAAAAGATGATGAATTACGAACGCATTACCAACTTCGCACAACACAGGAACCAAGAATTCGAAAAAAAGTATTATACAGAACTCTTTATTCCGGCCATCTTCAAAGCTTACGATCTCACCTGTGAGATCAACCTGGATACGAGCAACCATTCCCAGCCTGCCATGATGGAAAAACAGCGCACGCATCACGACGTATTGTCGGGACCTGAGGCAGCCAGTTTCCGGCGCAACATGGGAGCGGCTCTCGCCTTGCGGCTTGAAAGGGTCAGGAGGAGCCTCGATGCCTATGCAGATGCCTGGAAGGTCCGTGACGATATGGAAAAGGCGATACTTGAACTGGGTTACTGATCACTCCGGCAAACCCGTTTGTAACCTATTCCAGGGAATTTCCTGATGCCTCACCTTGAACCGGCATCTTCTACTCTTCACAAAAAATGCAAATTCAGCAGTCAAACATTCTGAATACCCAATGTTTAACGGTGAAATCCCTGACCGGTCATTAAGGAGAAAGCAATATTAAAAGGAATTTAACAGCTAAATGATCATCTGCTGGTAGCGGACCCCCTTTGACGGCAGACTCTGGATTAACTTGCCTGGAAATCTTTCGAAAACTTTCCGCATCATTGAGGACGGCATCTTTTGATGAGACCCTTGACTTTCACCTGGACTTGAACCAATCTTATTCTTAATTAAAAAATCACCAATTATGAAATCCAAATTATCAATGCTGAGTATTCTGGCAGCCATGTTTTTCATTTTGGCTTCTTGTGGAACAAACAAAAAACTGAAAAAAGCAGAAGATCATGTGGCCCGGCTTCAAGGTGATTCTATCGCGGCGGCAAATAACCTGGCCAGTTGTAATTCGAAATTGTCTGATCTCAATACCCAGGTTTCCAGCCTGAATGCAAAAAATGCCTCCCTCGACCAGGAAGCCCAGGCCTGCCGGCAACTGAAGGCTGATCTCCAGGCGAGACGTGAACAGTTAAATGCCGCCCTCGCAGAACAGGGAACTTCCCTGAAAGAAATTCGGGAAAAAATAGTATCCGGCCTTTCTGATTTGCTAGATTCCGGAATAGAAGTGACTTTTAAAGCAGGGCTGCTATATATCGAACTTCCTGAAAAAATGTTGTTTAAAGGAGGCAGTGCTACCCCAGCCAAGAATTGCAATCGCACATTGTCTCCCCTGGCTTCTGTGCTGAACAATTATCCCAGGGTACTGGTCTATGTGGTGGGCCACACCGATACGGTAAAGATTCACAATGCAAAGTTTGAAGATAACTGGGCTTTAAGTACGGAAAGAGCCAACAGCATTGTCCGGTTACTGAGAGATTCCTACAACATGGATCCGCACCGTTTATTGGCCGTAGGTAGAAGTAAATACAGTCCGATCGCCAGCAATGACACGAAGGAGGGCAGGGCCCAAAACCGCCGGATTGAAATTATCCTGAATCCGGACCTGGCTAAATTGTGGGACATGATGAATAACTGATTCACGCCGCATGAATTCCATTAGGCCGGTAACCCGGTTGTTTATCCCAAATGGACTTTCAGACGCTTCTTTCATTTGAAAAAAGGTATCGGTATCTACCTGCGTCCATTTCTGGTTCCAGACAGTTATCCGTCCATACCTGTCGCGGGTGGACGATCTTCTTCGCCTGGAACATTCAGGGTACGCTGGGCAGAACAGGCGATTCCCAAAAAAGTGTTCCCGTAGAGACATTTATGGTAACGTTTGATCCGTTCAATGTATATGTCAGCTTGTCCACCTGGTCATAGTCTGCGATTTTGGAAATCGCGTAACCGACAGTTCACGAGCCAGTGGGATCGTAGTGAAGGAAAAGCTGCCTATCGCATTGCGCACCAAGTTCTCAGGATGACATTGGGGGGCCAGGAACTGGAGGGGAACAAAAAGGCAAAATGTTGGGAATTTGATAACTCATGAATGGATTAATTATGCAGTTATTGCAGTAAAAGAATTCGACGGGCCTTTAGGCTACAGGCGGAAGGGTTCATGCGTGAACTAATTTGACCAGGATATTGCCCCTACCAGTTTTTGTCAACCGGCATTATTGGCGCCGCCAGTTTCAATATTAAATGCTCGGGAGGTAGTGCGCTCAAAGATTCTCTTGCTCAAAACGGCCTGGAATGCCGGAATGCCCCATTCAGACAAGCCTCTCCTTAAGCGCTTTGGCAACCGCTTCAGTCATCGATGCTACATGCAGTTTTTCGTAGATATGCCTGATATGGGTCCGCACGGTATCGAAGCTTATCCCGCAGGTGTCGGCAATCATCTTGTAGCTGAGACCCTTGCTCATGAGTTGCAGGATTTCTTTTTCTCTCTCGGTCAGATGGTAATTCGAAAGCCTGGTTTCAGCCATTGGAGAGAGAAATTTTTGAAACAGGTTGAGCGCCTTTCTGGCGATGGAAGGGGACATGGGAGCCCCTCCCTGGTGAGCCTCAACAATACTTTCCATCAGACGGGAAGGCGGAGTGTTCTTTAGCAGGTAACCCGATGCGCCTGCACATATGGAAGCAAAAATCTTGTCGTCATCCTCAAATACTGTTTGCATCACCACCTTCAGATCCGGAAATTGCTTTCTGATGATCCTGACAGCTTCCACCCCGTCTGTTCCGGGAATCCCAATATCCATGAGCACCAGATCCGGTTTGCAAGCCAGGATATCATCCCCCAGGTTATTACAGTCCGGAAAAGCTCCGGCCAATTCCAATCCCTGGGTGCCTTCTACCAGCAAAGAAATGGCCTCCCGAACAGCCCTGCTGTCTTCAAATATGGCGACCCTGATTGGCATAATCAGAAAAGGGAAAAGTAAGGAATAATCCTCACAATATTCTATAGGCATTATGGGTGATGGGCATGTCCAGCAATACTCTTGTATACTCCCCTGGTTCACTGGATATGTGCAGGTTTCCTCCTATCTCCTGCGCCCGCTGCTGCATGTTTCTAATCCCGTTCCCTGCACTTTTGTATGATGATTCAGGTATCCCCTGGCCGTTGTCCCTGATTTCCGCATGCAACCTGCCGCCGGCGACCTCCAGCGATACCTGTAAATGGGAGCATCGTGAATGTTTCGCTGCGTTGTTGATCGCCTCTTTCAGGATAAGATATAAATTCTTTCGCTGTTTCATGGTCATGGAAATGTCCTGGATGTTCCTGTCCGCTGCAAGCGTAAAATCGATGCCTCTTGCAGCCGTCAATACGGTGGCAAAATTCTGGATTCGATCCACCATCTTTTCTGAAGAGTCGTTGAGTGGATTGATAATCCAGACAATATCATTCATTTCCGTAATCATATCCCGGGAATACTGACCAATCCGGTCGAGGGTGCCCGATGAAACTTCAGCAGGGTTGCTGCGGCTTTTGGCAACCTCGCTCAGATAGGAAATGCTTGTCAGGGTGGCCCCTATCTGGTCATGCAGGTCCTTGGAAATATCAGAGCGCAGCTGGTACAGCCGGCGAACCTGGTTGATGCGATATCGGAAAAACCCGTACAGGGACAAACCAAAAATAATGACAAGAAGACTGATGAACCACCAGGTGTTCCAAAATGGAGGCTCGACTGAAATCAGGACCGGATCCATAAAATGGCTCCATCGCCCGAAGCGATCCTTGGCCTTCACCTGGAAGGAATAATTTCCAGGAGGAACGTTTGTATATTTTGCCAGGCCACGGTCACTGCTGTAGTTCCAGTCCGGATCAAAACCTGTAAGTTTGTAAGCGTATTGTACATGACCTTCCGGATTTGGCTTCAGCAGGGAATATTCAAATGAAAAGAAATTCTGGTCGTATGTCAGCTTCAGGGGCTTGGTATCCACCGGTGAGGGCAACAGGACCTCCTTGTCAAAGATGTTGAAAGCATTCAGGAGTAAAAATGAGGGAACGGACGACTGGGGGAACGAATCCGGCATCAATTCAACCAGGCGATTCCTGGCAAAAAATAGGAGCTTTCCGTTTTTTCTGACCAGGCAATTGGGGTGAAGATCGTTGTCGGGCTGATCCAGTTCAAGATCTGTATTGATGAACGTTTGCCTTTGGGTGTCGAGAAGATCCAGCCCGTTGTTCGTGCTTATCCAGAGTCTTGAACTGTCATCTTCCTGGATAGCATTAATATAATTTCCACTCAGTCCCTCATTTTGGGAATACGTGGTATAAGAACCCGACTGAGTCCGGTATCTTACCAATCCACTCCCAAAAGTTCCAATCCAGACATCACCCTGTTTGTCTTCGTAAATACAATTGATGACGTTCTGTATATCTCCCGATGAATTCCGGCTGATTCTAAAATGCTCAAATTTTCCTGCATCATTCGAAACCCGGGAATATCCATTTCCGCCATTATATCCAATCCAGAAGTGGGATTTACCGGGGGAGCCGGACAGGCAAAGAAGATTGTTGCTGAAAACACTCTGTCCCGAATCTATTCCCGTATTCTTTTCGAAATGCCTTTCCAGATGACCTGCTGCTGAAAACAGGTATAGTCCCCTGGTCCAGGTTCCCACCCAGATATGGTGATTTTCAGAAAAAACAGACTGGACCGCTGAGCCCAGATGCACCTGATTCTGTATCCTTCGCTTCCTGATATTGAACCGGGCAAGATCATTCTGACCACCAATCCACAATATATTGTCATCCTGCAAATAAAGAGACCGTATAAAATCATCCGGCCTGAATATATTTTTTATCTTATTCAAATTTGCAGAAACCGGGTCAAACTGGTACAGACCGATATTCGTTCCAATCCAAAGCATTCCTGTGGGCTGTTCTGCCAGACAATTTATCTGAAGTGTGTGATTTTCTGCTTTACCCGCTTCTGGATTTAAAAGATAATAGCAGACGGATTTGGACCGTGAATCGTAAATACTGATTCCGTTACTTGAACCAAGCCAGTAGTTTCCGCTTCCGTCAACAAAGAGCAGTTCAGAAAGGCTGCTGAGCGCCGACCTGTTATGATAGCTTCTGAGAAAATTCGTGTCAATACGGCTCCCATTACCGGAATATATCATCGTGGACGACCTGAAATGTACTATCCAGATCTGGTTGTGATCATCCGAAGCAAGCCCGCTGACATCAGAAATTTTTCCCCTGGCAAATTCCTTTTCTTCATTTTTATCAATGGAATATGAAATGAGAGAATGGTTAAGTGGATTATAATTCCATAAGTGATGATCGCTGGTCATGACCATTCTGGAACCGTCCACATTGTCCGCAAACACCAGGAGATTTCCGGGATTGTATCCATTGTTTAAAAAAACACCTGTTCTTTCATCAAAACAACAGACACCTTGTTGTCCTTTTAGCCAAAGGACATTGGCAATGGAATCAAAAATCGGGCTGAAGAAAAATCCTGCCGGAGTATGGGACCGATCCTGATCATCATGGATATATCTTCGCCATTCTTTTTTATAAATATTATATACCCAAAGGCCATAGCTGCATATATATATATTTCCCTTATTATCTTTTGCAATCCCCTTTGTCCAGTTTGCTTTCTCGGCAGTCGTATTTGGATTCTCCAGGTAATAGCGGTGAAATTTGGAGTCTTTTGGGTTGTACGCATTCACCCCATGCTGAGTACCCACCCAAATACAACCTAAATCATCCTGGACCAACCCTCCGACACAGGCGTTGTCTGATATGGAATTAGAATCATCCCGGATAGTCCGAAAGATTTTGCAGGAGGAACCATCAAAACGGTTTAATCCATCCTGGGTTGCTATCCAGTAATAACCCTTCCTGTCCTGAATAATTCCTGCTATGCGGTTAGAAGAAAGTCCATTCCTGGTGGTGAGGTGGTAAAAGATGCCCCTGACCGGCTGGGCCATGTTATTAAACCGGAGTAGGAGAAGGAGCAGTGGCAATCCGATATGCCTTACTAAAGTCGCATAACCGAAACTTGACCGGTTCATCTGCGGAAATTGTTAGCGAAAATTAATTCTTTTTTTTCCTTCAGGAAATATCGGGCCTTACCCTGCGGCCCGAACCGGGTTGACCCGGCGTATAATCGTGAATTCTAGCCTCGCCCCTATCGGGTTGCCCTCCTTCCGTCCAAAAACTCTTGTGCGGCTTTTTGGTATTCCGAAAACGGGTTTACCGGTGAGTGGGATGAAAGGGCAGTCCTGACGCCGTTGTTTACCTCCAGTTCGAAATCTGGTATGAGACCGCTGGTATCGTATAGTCGTCCCAATATCCTCTTGTCAGCATCCACGACAACAAAAAGGTAACTGTTGCCCCGATGTTCAAAGTAATCACGGTATATTTCTTTTAAGAAGGATTTTTCCTGCATATGGTTCTAGTTATTTCCCCACATGTTAATTCCTGGAATCGGGCTGTCCGGTAAATCTTCCATGTGATGGAACTAAAAATCTCCGCAGCTTGCTCCGGGCAAAGGTAGGATGACCAAAACAGCTTCGCGGGACCCAATCTGGATTATTTGCGTTTCCGCCAGCCTTCCAGATAAACCGGACTGCTTTCTATGATTCCTTAAGCCTTCAACTTCTATTCAAAATGTTCAACCGACCCGCGGTACGGAGGATCTTTAAAAGGGTGGGCCCGGAACGCAGTTTTTCCTTCTTCTGTAGTTAGAAACAGCCAATACCTGACCATGACAATCCGAAAAAGGGAGATTGTTGAAAGAATGAATTCCGAATATCATTTGGACAAATATTTGATGCGCCCGGGCAGGGACCTGTCGATCCCTCAGAATCTGAAAATCCTGCCTTCACGCCGGCTGGCGACCAGGGGAATATTATGTCCCTTCAGGCAGCAGAAAAAGTCTAAAATTCCGCTGGCGATTTCCTTTCCTTAGACCAGGTAATTCGAATTTCCATTACCTTTCTCTGGATTCGGACACCGGGACGGTTAGTTTTTCATTCTTACACCTGATTATGATCCTCAAATGCGAAAAAGTAGATTTCAGCGATATCTACGAGATTATTAATGATGCAGCAAAAGCTTACAAAGGAATCATCCCGCCTGACAGATGGCATGAGCCCTATATGTCAGAAAAAGAGTTATATGAACAGATCGAGGACGGTGTCCAGTTTTGGGGCTATAGGGAAGGAGGCCGGATGCAGGGCGTTATGGGAATTCAGTATAAGGCTGATGTCACGCTGATACGCCACGCCTATGTCAGGTCAGAAAACAGAAACCGGGGTATTGGAGGAAAACTGCTGTCGCATCTCCTGGCAGTGTCGGCTGGTCCTGTTTTAATAGGAACATGGGCCGATGCAGCTTGGGCGATCGGGTTTTACCAGAAAAACGGATTCCGCCTGTTGCCAAAAACCGAAACCCGGATCTTGCTGCCCAAATACTGGTCAATTCCTGAAAGGCAGGCTGAAGTTTCCGTAGTCCTGGCAAGCCCTGACTGGAATACATCCGACCCTTCATGACCCTGTGGCCTTCACCTGCCATTGGATTAGGGCTTCCAGCCTTCCCTTTTAAGAAACTCGATCAGGCGAGGGTCGTTTGCAGACATTGCCGGAATCCATACATCGCCGATGCGGTTACGGATCCACCACCGGCCCCCACCGTTACCTCCGCCGGAAAAGCCATATCGGTATAAGACGGCACGAATATAGCGGGGCGGTTTGTCAGGAAAGGGATTGGATGCAAACAGACCAACTGTTCCGGGATCATTGTGCAGCAGTTTGGATACCAGGTGTAACGTCCATGGATACTCCGCCGGTGATGACATGGCAGCAAACCACATCTGCCAGTCAAGGCGGAGCTGATATGGGGCAATCTGGGGCGGCTTTTTGTCCACATCGACGGGCAGCCCCTTGTATAAATACGGTTTCCAATTTGCTTTGTCATCCGGAACTTCGTCCATTGTCCCCTCGAATACCACGTTTAACCTCTCCTGACCCACCCACCCGAATGCTCCATACGTATTTACCAGATCCAGGGGATCAAATGAAGTATTCATGATCTGTCGGGGTGACAGAATATTAAATACTGGCTGGATACTTAACAAAGCAATCAGGGCTGTCACCACCCACGAAACGATATGCATGGGTCTGGATGGTTCTTCCCTGACGGTCGCTTCCTCCGCCATCCTGACCAACCGGCGGGGGAGAAGCCTTTTCCAGAAACCATCGTCGAAGCATGCCAGCGCGGGGACCAGGGTCAGCCAGTTGAGAAAGGAAAGGTTACCGCTGAGAATAAGGACGACCTGAAGAAGGACAATAAAAATACCTGCGATATGACGGGCGAGACGTGGCCAGAAAATAAACCAGGGAGCGATCAGTTCGGCCAGATAGTTAAACCAGACTCCGACTTTCAAGACCAGCTTTGGCAGAAAATGGAACCACCGGCTGAGAGGTCCGGGGATAGGTTGGGTTTCGAAATGGTAGTACAGTGCTGTCCCGTTACGCCACACCTCATCCCCTCTCACCTTGATCATGCCTGCACCCAGCATGATGCGGAAAATCAGCCAGCGAAAAAGTACAATGATCTGAAACGGTGGTGCGCGCCTGGGGAAAGGTCTCGGATCAAGCAGGGGGCACAGGAAAATCGCCAGAAATCCGGTCTCCAGTAGCTGGATTTCCCATCCGTACCCGTACCAGTCCTGGCCCAGATGGACAAAGGACATATAGAAAAACCAAAGAACCGCCAGCATGAGGGCATTGGCGAAGCCGGCTATGACCACGCAGGACAGCAGAAATCCTGTCCAGGCCACAGCAAGGAGAACTGCATCGGAGTGAGCGAACCAAAATAAAGAGGGGAGTCTGACAAAGCCTGCGAAGGACGAGCCAAGGGCATCGATGACCGTTTTCAGGAAACTGCCCAAAGGCAGCAGTCCATCCTCTCCAATCAGGGGAATAATCTGGTTGATGGCTACGAGGAAGGCCACTGCATAGACCAATCCAAGGAGCCGGAGAATCAGAAAACGGGTGAGCCAATAAGTTGGACGTACCCCCGCTGTGCCTGGAATCTCCTGTGATCCAATATCAGTCATTGTGTCCACGTACATTCATTGGTTGAGTCGGTCAAGGTAATGGAAGCACCCACGTTCGATGTTTACATTGGGCACAAATCGGGGTGTCGATAATCCTTTTACCGGTCAAAAACGCATCAGGATTCAGGATCGATCTCACGGCAGGATCGGATAGTAAAGTTATAAAAACCTGATTTTACCCGATCAGGTCGCGCAGACCTGAGTACATCAATAAACACGGTCAGAAATACAAATGGCCGTACGCTGGGGTTGATTTAAAACAACCCTTTCCGAATCCCGCTTCCCGTTCCTATGTGGCAGCAGAAACCATTTTTCGAGAATGCACCGCCGGCTTCAACCAGCTATATGAGGGCAGGTAAAAAATAACTCTTTGGAAAACTGGTTTTTATCCCGTCAAGAATCGATGCGGGTAACCAGCCGGACGATAATTCCTGATTCTTTGTTTTTGCTAAAAAGAAATAACAGGGGATTAAACTTTTTTTGCTAACTTAATAGACAGTTACTAACCTCACTGGCAACAGTACCCCAGAGGATTTTTCCACTGATTGACCCCTTGCCTGACAGGAAGGGATTATGGAAAACCCGGGAACAATTCGGAACCACAGTTTCTGTTATGCCTTGTTGTAAACAAGGGAATTCTAAGACGATAAGGAGCAAATCTCTTGACGGTCCTGTCGTCACAGGTTCGGAAAACTGACACTACCCCGTGAAATCTCTGCACCGGAAATTCCCTATAACTGTTCTGTTCACAGGCATCGGCAATTCGTTTCCCTGTTCGCAAGATGGCCCAATGGGCAATCCATTACCGTAGATTTTCGATTTCAATTAAACAAATATTTCTCTCATGAGAATCAAAATCCATGTAAGTGTCGATGGAGTAGACCACTCCCACGACGTTGAGCCAAGATTGCTTCTGGTTCAGTATATCCGGGAAGTCCTTGGACTGACAGGTACACATGTTGGATGCGATACGAGCAATTGTGGTGCCTGCACCATACTCCTTGACGGTAAGGCATCAAAGAGTTGCACCCTACTCGCAGTTCAGGCGGATGGAAAGGAGGTCACCACCATCGAGGGGTTGTCAAGGAATGGAGACCTGCATCCGTTACAGGAAGGGTTTAATGCCTGTCATGGCCTGCAGTGCGGATTTTGCACTCCCGGAATGATCATGACTGCCGTGGACCTGCTAGAATCAAATCCAAGGCCATCGGAAAAAGAAATCCGGGAAGCCCTAGAAGGAAATTTCTGCAGGTGTACCGGGTATCACAATATTGTCAGGTCGGTGCAGTATGCTGCCAAGAAAATGAATCAGGAGGTTGCTATATGAATGCCCAAGATAAACTCATCGGAAAATCCGTCAAACGGGTTGAAGACAAAAGGTTCACTACAGGAAACGGCCGCTATGTGGATGATATCGTGCTGCCTCATCAATCCTATGCAGCATTTGTGCGCAGTCCTCATGCCCATGCCAGGATAAAACGGGTGGATTCAGGAAGAGCCAAAAACATGCCTGGTGTACTGGCCGTATATACCGGCGTAGACCTTTCAGAAGTGAATGGAGTACCCTGCGGCTGGCAGGTCAATTTCAAGAATGGGGACCGGATGAAAGAACCCAAACATCCCCTGCTGGCAGAAGGTAAGGTCAGGCATGTGGGAGATCCTGTCGCCGTTGTTATTGCCGAATCCAAGGAACAGGCCAGCGATGCAGTGCAGGAAGTGCTGGTAGAATACGAAGTCCTTCCCTGTGTGATAGATGCCTTCAAGGCCACCCGGCCGGGAGCACCGCTTGTCCATGAGGACGTACAGAACAATATCTGTTTCGACTGGGGACTGGGAAATCCGATCGGGGAAGTGAATGAAGCGATGTCAAAAGCCTCGCATGTTACGACACTTGAGTTCGTGAACCAGCGGCTGATCGCAAATGCCATTGAACCAAGAGGTTACAATAGCTCCTACCATCCCGCCACGGATAAGTATACCCTCTACACCAGCACCCAGAATCCGCATCTGATCCGCCTGTTACTTTGCGCCTTTGTCCTGGGGATTCCGGAACAAAAAGTCAGGGTGGTAAGCCCGGATGTTGGCGGCGGATTCGGCAGTAAAATCTTTCATTATACTGAAGAAGCCCTGGTCACCTGGTGTTCCAAAAAAATCGGGAGGCCTGTTAAATGGACTGCTGAAAGAAGTGAAAGTTTTGTTTCAGATGCCCACGGAAGGGATCATATCACTAAAGCGGAAATGGGCTTTGACAAGGAAGGAAGGATTGTCGCCTTGCGCGTGAAAACCTATGCCAACCTGGGTGCGTTTCTTTCCACCTTTTCAACCTGTGTGCCAACATATCTGCATGGGACACTCATGCAGGGACTGTACACCACACCCAAAATAAATGTTGATGTGACGGCTGTCTTTACCAATACAACCCCCGTTGATGCCTACCGGGGCGCCGGAAGACCTGAGGCAGCTTACCTGCTGGAGCGCCTGGTCGATCTGGCAGCGCTTGAAATGAAGATGGATCCTGCCCAACTCCGCTTCCTGAATTTTATTCCTCCCTTTGACGGAGTAAAACAACCTGGTTATCAAACCCAGGTCGCCTTGCAGTACGACAGCGGAAACTACGAAGGCGTTCTCAAAAAAGGACTTGATATCCTGGGGTATGATCAGGTCCGGAAAATGCAAAAAGCAGCCGCCGGAAATGGGAAGCTCCTTGGTGTGGGATTTTCTACCTACATCGAGGCCTGCGGAATCGCCCCTTCCGCGATAGTGGGTGCCCTGGGGGCAAGGGCAGCATTATTCGAAGTCGGCGAAGTCCGTGTGCAACCCACGGGTAAAGTGACCGTATACACGGGTACCCATTCCCATGGTCAGGGTCATGAAACAACATTTGCACAGATTGTTGCCGATAAGCTGGGGATTGGTCTGGAAGATGTTGAGATCGCCCATGGTGACAGCGAGCAGGTGGCATTTGGAATGGGGAGCTATGGGTCGAGAAGTCTTGCAGTCGGAGGAAGCGCGATTGTGAAGAGCCTTGAAAAAATTATTGAAAAGGGCAAAAAGATAGCTGCCTACAAACTGGAGGCGAACGAAGGAGATATCGATTTTGCCAATGGGAAATTCACCGTTCGGGGAACGGACAAAATGGTTGGATTTGGGGATGTAGCCCTGACGGCGTATGTCCCCCATGTTTATCCAAAAGATCTTGAGCCAGGGCTTGATTTTATCAGCTTTTACGATCCGGCCAATTTTACCTTCCCGTTCGGGTGCCATATTGCCGTTGTGGAAGTGGAAAAAGAAACCGGAAAAGTGGAATTGAAGAGGTTTATAGCGGTGGATGATGTGGGGAATGTGATTAACCCGATGATTGTTGAAGGTCAGATCCATGGTGGTGTCGTACAGGGAATCGGGCAGGCTTTGTTTGAAGGAGCCGAATACGATGAGGACGGCCAGCTGGCGAATGCTTCTTACATGGATTATTGTATGCCCCGTGCAGATAATTTTCCCATGATCGAAACGGCAAGCCAGATCACTCCCTGCCCGCACAACCCGCTTGGAGTAAAGGGAGCCGGTGAAGCAGGTGCCATTGGATCTACTCCTGCTGTTGTCAATGCAGTGATTGATGCCTTGTGGAGCGGCGGCCACAGAGTGAAAGACATAAGAATGCCGCTGACTTCCGAAAGAGTCTGGAAGGCAATGCAGACATAAGCTCAAGGGAATAATCGGGGTTCATCCCCTTGCTCATAAGATGAAGAAGAAAAATCCGTATTTCCAAATTTGAACAGCAACTGGAGCCACGGAATTCAATAATTATCGTACCCATCTATGCCGGCTCTGTTCCCAGATGGGAAACATAGCCGGCGCAAAAATTCAAATACTCAATGACATGATACCAGCAGCATTTGACTATCAAAAAGTAAATACAGTAGAAGAAGCCATAAAAGCACTTTCAGCACCGGATAGCAAAATCCTGGCCGGGGGACAAAGCCTGCTCCCAATAATGAAGCTCAGACTGGGGCAGCCTTCCAAATTGGTTGATATTGTGGGTATACCCGGCCTTCACGGCATTCATGAGGAGGATGGGGAGATAGTCATCGGGGCAGCCACTACCCATGCAGAAATCACCAGGGACAAACTGGTGTTAGAAAAGTTGCCATTTTTTTCTACTGCTGCGGGTGATATTGGAGACAGACAGGTCCGCAATCATGGAACCATCGGCGGAAGCCTGGCACACGCGGACCCTGCCGCGGACTGGCCGGCTCTGGTTCTTGCTGCCGACGCGGGAATCGAAGTGCAGGGCCCCGGGAAAAAACGCAGGATAAAGTCGACTGATTTTTTCAAGGGCCTCTTTTCAACGGACCTATCCGAAAATGAAATCATCACAGCGGTCCGCATTCCAGTGCCACCGGCAGGAACATCATCAGCCTATGAGAAATTCTCACAGCCTGCCTCCCGGTTCGCCATTGTTGGCTGTGCGGTCATGAGATTCAAAGACGGCAAAACCAATATTGCTTTTAGCGGTGTGGCCGATACAGCTTTCAGGGATATTGGAGCAGAGAAAATTGTTTCCGGCAAGCCATTGAATGATAGTACCATCTCAGCCGCCATGGCTGCCGCACTGAAAGGAATACTTTTTCTCAGCGACCATTATGCCTCGGCAGAGTACAGGGAGCACCTGGCCAGAATTTTTTTGAAAAGGGCCCTTCAGGCCGTAGCCTGAAATGCCTAGGATGGACGGATTCGGATAAGGCGGACGCTACACCGCCTTATTTGTTTGTATACGCTGGAGGAACTCCGGGAAAACCAAAACATTTGAATAAAAACCGAAATAGGGAAGAAGGGATCCCCCGACAGATTGAGTTGGGAGACATCAGGACCATGCTTTTCACGCAGGGCTATATAACCGATGAACAGGTGGCGATGTCTCTTTATCTTTCACAGGTGTTGAATAAGCCCCTGCTTGTGGAGGGGCCGGCCGGTGTGGGAAAAACAGAAATTGCGAAAGTAATGGCCTCCGCTTTAAAAACGGACCTGATTCGCCTGCAGTGCTATGAAGGGCTGGAAGCAACTCATGCCCTGTACGAATGGAATTACCAGAGGCAACTGTTGCATTTGAGAATGATGGAGAAAAACGAACAGCCGATCCGGGAAAAAGAAAAAGCAATTTTCGGCCCTGATTTTTTGATTGAACGCCCCTTGTTAAAGGCGATCACGCATCACAGGAAACCGGTTCTGCTCATTGATGAAGTTGACCGATCCGATGAAGAATTCGAAAGCTTCCTGCTTGAAGTACTGAGCGACTGGCAAATTACGATCCCTGAAACAGGTACCATAACGGCCACGTTTATTCCGCAGGTGATTCTTACCAGTAACCGCACGAGGGACCTGAGTGAAGCGCTGAGGAGAAGGTGCATGTATTTGTATATTGACTACCCGGACTTCGACAAGGAGTGGCAGATAGTGAAATCCAAGGTGCCGGGCATCGATGCGAAACTGGCGGAGCAGATCACACGGTTCATCCAGGAATTACGACGGTCCAAACTGGAGAAAACACCGGGGATCGCCGAGACCATCGATTGGGCATTTGCCCTTTCCGCTTTGCACCTGGATCATCTCAATAAGAGTATAGTCGAGCAAACGCTTGGCCTCATTCTGAAGGACTGGCGTGACACCAGGCAAACCCAGCTATCACTAAACGAACTTCTGGAAAAAACAGGCATTCATCCAATTTGGGACAGGCCATGATTTCCAGACATACATCCCTATCGGCAGATATTGTCAGATTCGGCATTTATCTGCGCCATAACGGGTTTTCCTGCGGCGTGGAAGAAGAAGTACTGGCTCTTCAGGCATTGGGGTTTTTTGACTTCAGAAGCCATGAAGCGTACCGTCGTGCCCTGAAGTCCATATTTTGCCGGACGAAACAGCAGACCGATTCCTTTGATAATTTATACCAGGCATACAGGGATCAACTGAAAACGGGCGTCGACGCCAAACTGCAAAGAAAAGCGGAAGGTGCAAACGGGATCAACCGAGAAACTGCATACCGATCGCTGAAAAACTGGCTCCACGGTGAGTCAGGGAAGGAGGATGAAAAAGTAGCTACCTGGAGCGCAGCGGAAAGCCTTGTACAAAAAGATTTCTCGGGAATCAGGGACAATGAACTTGAAGAACTGTTCCGGATAATCAGGTCGATGGCGAGAAGACTTGCCCTGAAACGGAGAACCCGGCATAAACGGGCGGCCCATGCCAGGCTTCCGGATCTGGGAAGGACCCTTCGGAAAAACATGAGGACAGGGGGCGAGCTGGTGGAACTTGTTTTTAAAGGCCCCAAACCCAATCGGGCCAAGCTCATCATGATTTGTGATGTGAGCAGGTCCATGGAATTATACTCTGGTTTCCTCATTCAGTTCATGTATGCCTTCCAGCAGGCCTATAAAAGGATGGAAACTTTCGTATTCAGTACATCCCTTACCCGGATTACAAAGACGCTCCAGAACACGAATTTTGACCAGGTGCTGGAAGAATTGGGCAGACAGGAAACCGGATGGTCCGGCGGAACAAGGATTGGGGAAGCGCTGGCCAGCTTTGTCAGAGACTATGGGGGAAACCTGCTGGGGTCTGGAACGGTAGTGGTCATCCTCAGCGATGGCTGGGACTCTGGAGATACCGAACTTATAGCACAAAACATGGAATATCTCAGGAAAAGATCGAAAAAAATCATCTGGCTGAATCCCTTGGCTGGCTACCATCAATTTCGACCGCTGGTGGCGGGAATGAATGCGGCGATGCCATTTATAGATGTATTTGCATCCGCTCATAATGCAGAGAGTCTGATGAACCTGGGCAAATGGTTGTAGCCATGCCACAGGTTTGAAAATTTTGGGAATGTCTCAGTTTTAAAAAGATTGTATTACCTCATTTTTCTACTTTATTTCGGACACTTGCAAACTCTCCTATGTTCAACTACCCATCGACTAAATTTTTTCGGACACTTAATATCTTTCTTTTACTGTTCCTGCATGTATTTGCAGAAGGACAACAAAGCAAAACCGATTCATTAGTAGGTCAACGCATAATCATGTTGACAGGGCGAGGCGAAATAAACTTTCTTGATGAAAAAGGAAAAATCCTGGTGAAACAGGCACCAAATATTGTAGCAAGTGTTTCCCGTGTTGACGGAACTAAAGTTTGGATATTAAGTCCAGGCGAAATAGAACCGGGTGGTTGGGTATCAAAGAGCAACATTATCCTATTATCAAACGCCTTACGATATTTCACATCAATAATTGAGGCAAATCCAAACAATTGGGATGCTTATTTTCGTAAAGCTGAAGCTGAGCATGCCCTGAACAAACGCGATGATGCGATATCAGACTATACAACTTCAATAAGTCTGCATGCGAATGATGCTTATTTATATTTTCGCCGAGCTCGTTGTTATCAGGCAAGACAAATGTGTACCAGTGCAATTGCAGACTATGACACAGCAATAAGAATGAATCCAAATTCTGAAATGGCGGCAGATGGATATGGAAGGCAGGCAAAACTTTATGCTGATTGTTCTGACTCTCTGCAACGAAATCCACAAAAGGCTATTGAGGCTGCACATAAGGCCATTGAATTAGATAGCGCTCATCCAACCTATCTGACAATCCTGGCTTCGGCATATGCGAGCGATGGACAATTTGAAAAAGCCATTGGTGCTCAAAAAAAAGCGCTTGCTTCTCCGAACTTTCCGCCAGGTTATCGTGAGGAGGCGACAAAATATTTACAACAACTTGAACAAAAGCTTTTATCAAAAAAGGCTAAGCATGATTAATCCGTAAAGTCAATGGTCCCGTAGAATTTCAAACTGAGAGCCGGCCAATTTTTTGGGAAGTCAGTCAATGGTTCAGGCTGCCGGATTCCTCTGCCTTTCCGGCAGATTTTCGATTCTGGGAATTGGTATTTTTTGACAGGGACGCGAAAACTGTCATGAGCTGTAATTTCTTCCCTGAAGGATCACTACCTGTGAAAACCCGGCCAGGTTTAACAGGGCAGTGTTATTCTATTATAAATTATATTCTAACCATAAATCGCCGGTAAAATGAAAAATCATAGTCTCCTTGTGATTGCCCTCCTGGTCTTCGCTGGATTCAAAACAAGCCAACATGTAACTCCAAATTCAAAGGGTTCACCAGTCGTTCATTTTGAAATCGGATGCAAGGACCTGAAGAAGACCACTGAGTTTTACACGAAGACATTTGGCTGGAGCTCTGCGGATGCCGAGATGTCTTCCACCATCAGCACCCAGTCCGCAGAAGGGATCCAGGGGCACATCACTTCTCTTGGTCACGAACCCAATAACTATGTAACCTTCTACATTCAGGTAGAGGATATCAAGGCCAGCCTTGAAGAGATAGAAAAAGCAGGTGGAAAAAAGATTGTGGGCCCCATACCCCTACCTGACAAAAGTCAGTTTGCCTGGTTCAGGGATCCTGAAGGAAATGTGGTGGGATTGCTCTCTCGGTAAGTCGGGGAATTGAAATCAATTTTCCACCCCTGTCAGCAGGAGGATATTCCGTACTATTTTATTTACAGGGGTCATATTACCCGCAGAACCAGGAAATCCTGTACTGCCAGATGCGATTGCGCTGAGCTGGCTGCACCTTCCTGCGATAATGCCATATAAACAGTTAACTGTAAAATCCTGGTCAGCGCCTCTGATAATACTGGTATATTTAGATATGGCCACCCTTGCAGCTTTTTGAATGCAAGTGTTCAAGCCGTTGTGCCTGAGGCATCGGTGACCCGCCGTTTCCCGGTGAGTATGGTTCCTTGCAGGGAACACAAATCTTAGGTTTCGCGCTTACCTCAATTACGGGAACCCCCATGGAGTCCCGGACAGGTCGCCTGGAAACTCGCTTAACAATCTATATGAAACAACTCTTAAAGGACATCCGTTCCACACCCATACTGTGGCTAGGTGTGTTTGTGCCGATTGTGCTTGTAATGCACTGGACCCATTCGGGTTCCCATTCGGTCATGTTTGCACTATCCCTGCTGGCCATCATCCCCCTTGGTGGCTTTCTTTCCAGATCAACCGAGGGGCTGGCCGCAAAAACTGGAGACACCATTGGCGGACTTGTCAATGCAACCCTGGGAAACCTGACGGAACTGGTCATCGTTATCGTGGCTCTCCGCCAGGGTCTGGTAGAACTGGTAAAAGCATCTCTGGCGGGAGCCATCGTAACCAATTCCCTTTTTTTGCTCGGCATGTCCTTTCTTATCGGAGGAATGAAATTCCATGTCCAGAATTTTAACCGGATCAATGCCGTTGTTCAAACTTCTCTGCTATTTATTGTTTGCGTAGCCCTGCTGGTACCTGCCATTATAAGCAGGACCGGCGACAATGGCAAAACATTCGAGATTGGTAACATCAGTCTGGGAATCTCCATTATCATTTTGCTGGTATACGTCCTCAGCCTGATTTTTTCCTTGAAAACGCATGTCGATTTTTTCAAATCCTCCGAAGAAGAGCACGGCCACGACGAACCGGTTTGGTCTTTGCCTGTCTCGGTGGCCGTCCTGGCTCTTTCTGCAGCCTGCATCGCCATAGTCAGTGAGATTTTTGTAGAAGCAGTGGGAGATGCGGCCTCCAGCCTGGGATTGTCCCAGGCCTTCATTGGATTCATTATCATCCCCCTGGTGGGAGCGGCGGCAGAGATGATCACCGTGTTTACGGCCGCAGCCAAAAATAAACTGGAGATGAGTGTTTCCATAGCCATGGCCTCCTGCACCCAGGTATCGATGTTTATCACCCCATTGCTGGTCATCCTGAGTTATTTCATAGCGCCTGCACCTATGGATCTTGGATTTCGGGGTGGCCTGATTTTTATGATCCTCTTTGCCACGCTCAGTGTATCACTTAGTGCAAACTACGGTAAATCGACATGGTACCTGGGCGTTCCGCTGCTGGCCATCTATACCATATATGGTGTTGCCCTGTATTTCCTGTGATGCGTATTCATACCCGGATCTCCGGAATATTCAATTCGCCCCGGCAAGAGGCCGGCGTGAGGTCACCATTTCTGAGGTGAAGGGCAATCCCGATAATGGCCAGTACATAAAAATAAAACTCCACTTCCCTGAGGAACATTTCATCCTGACGATACTTTTCTTTTCCTGCTGGTACCCTTCCACGTTCCGGACGACTCTTGTCAACACCTTGCACTCAGCAATTTGCCCAGGATTCACAAGGACCAACAGGTCAAATACAAACAGGTCTTATTGCATGCCAGCGGAGAAATTCCTGCTGGGATCCACGGGTGTATAATAAATTGAATCCGGCGCAACACGCTTATTTTTTTACGATAGCCTGCTACGCCGGATAATCTGAAGTCTGAATGAAAATATGATCAATGAACCAGAGGGTACTGGCTTTTGGACAATTAGTCAATATCAGGAACGATATGTGCCTGGTAAGGGTACCCTTGGGAGAGAGTGTTCACCTCAATCCCTGTGACCATACGCATGGCCACGGCCATGGCCATGATCATCATGATCCTTATGTCTCCACTCTTCATCTGCTTCCTGCTGGTCATGCCAGTGGTCCCTGTATTTATCTTCGCGGTTCTCCCGTATAAAGTTCTGACCGTGAGGGTCCCCCCGGTATTGGTCATAGGCAGACCTGTCTTCATCGAAATGCAAATAAGGCTGGGGTTCGTTCATTACCACTTTATAGCTGTGGAACAGATCGTACCCATGGCATCGGGGTGGTAATTCGGTTGAAAAACTCCAGTGCCCGTTGGTCAAATAAATGAACTGATGGGAAGGGACATAATAATAACAACGGATGTCAGGTATATAATAATAATCGACATGGTCATAACCTGCGGGACCCCAGGAAGGCTGAATTCCGATATTGACGGAAATACTGATCTGTGCCGATGACTGGTTGAGCAGAGCTGATGACATCAAAATGGCACTGGCCAATAATAGATTCTTCATGATGGAATTTGATTTTAGTTCAGTAATAGTAACGCTGCAAATGGTAAAATTGGGGCGCAAAGTAGTAAAAAAATTGGTTTTTGGCCTATTCAGGGCGAAATCCCTTCCCAAAAAGGGAAATTCTGGGTGGATAGCCCGGAGTACGCGATGGGATCCTTTCCGGCAAATATGGAGGTACCGCGCAATCAGGACCGAAGGACATGGTTTTGATCATAAAGACAGCATTTTACAATTACCTACTGATTATTAATGGATTCCCGAAAATGATGAGATTTGATGATTACGGATATGCATGAAGGAAGATCAATTTCGGGCCTCCCGGGGTATTATGATTGAGTCATAGAGGTAGCTCCGGATTTCCGTGTGTCATTGAAACAGACCTCTGGCCTCAGTTGCAGGCAATAATTGATGTCATGGTCTTATCTTGATTTCTTATAAATTACTAAGTATTTTTACAGAAATAATATTCCGCACATTAAATAAATATCAGTACTCTTGCCATCCCCTGGACGCTGTCTGAAATTCCTCGTAACATTTTTACTGATCATCCTTACTACCAAGTTTGCTGAGTGTCAGAATTATGTATTTGCCCAAATGGGGGGGGTACCTCTCAATACTTCAGGGTGGAACCTCCAGGGAGCCGCCACCATTGCCAGCGTGACTTCAAATAACAATTCCGAGCTGCTTCTCTGCCCCAATGTGCTGAACATGAGCGGGGCTGCCTTTTACAATCAACCCATCAATCTTTCTCTGTGTAACAAATGGATTGCGGAATTTGATTTTCGCATGTATGACGGAACCGGTGCCGACGGTATTGCCTTCTGTTTTTTGGATGTACCTCCCGTAGGATTTGTGCTCGGAGGAGGCCTTGGCATACCCAACACTGCCAACGGTTTGAAAGTGTGTTTTGACACCTGGAATAACTGCATCCCCTTTAACCCCTTCACCGTGCACCAGGATATGCCAAAAATTGAAATTCGGTGGGGAATTGGATATAACAGCTCTTCAGGCGGCAACTTCACTGTAGGAGAATGTCTCCCCGGACCCACCAGGGACAACTCCGATGGCAAGATCTCTTTTATACGCTCAACCAATTATAACCGTGCGAAGATTACCTATGACAGCGGCAACATTCAGGTGTTTGTCAACGATACTTTGTATTTAACCGGGTACCAGCAATTCAATTTCACGGGATACCTGGGGTTTACCGCCAGTACTGGCGGTTACGATGACAACCATACGATTAAGAACGTAATCATTTATACCCAGATGCCACCATCCTTTGCCGGGAGTAATGTGAGTTTTTGCCCGAATGACACCGTTCAGCTGGGAGGCCCCTCCAATCCTTCTTATACTTACGCATGGTCACCATCTGCCGGTTTGAACGACAGCTCACTGTCTTCACCAAGGCTGCACCTTTCAAACAATACCGGAGATTCCCTGTGGTACACATATTATATAAGAACATCATTCAACGACAGACTCGGCTGCGCTTCCGTAGACAGCGTACGGGTAAAAGTGTTTCCCAAGCCTGATGTCAATTTCATAACCCCTGAGATCTGCCTGACTGATGCCATCGCGCAATTCTATGACAGCAGTTATACCCGGGATGTAAATACACTTCCCTTCTCGTATCAGTGGAATTTCGGTGACCCCAATGCTGTTCCGGGTAATCCAAACAACTCCGTCCAGCAGAACCCTGCCCATCATTACAGTGCGGCCAGTATTTACCGGGTGAGCCTGGCTGTTACAAACAGCCAGGGCTGCATAGACAGCACCTACAAGATATTTACTGTCAATGGGGCAGTTCCCAAAGCAGACTTTGCCGTTCTCGATACAACCAGCCTTTGCAGCAACCAGCCTGTCCAGATTACCAACGTGAGCTCGGTGGATTTTGGGTCCATTGTCAGGCTGCAGATCTATTGGGGGGATACAGCATCTGTTTCCTACACGGACAGTATGCCTTATCCAGGGAAAATTTATACGCACAACTATCCGAATCCTGTTACGTCCGGTAACGCCAGTTATACTATCCGGATGATCTCATCTTCCGGTATCACCTGCGATAATGAGATGGACAGACAGATCGTCATTCAACCGGGTCCCCATGTTCAGTTTAATTCTATACCTGCAGTTTGTACTTATGACCTGCCTTTTGATATCACCGAGGCGACTGAGCTGACCAATATCCCAGGGTCGTTTTCCTTCTACGGAAGAGGAATTTCCTCCAGCGGCCTGTTTGATCCCAGACTGGCGGGCTCCGGAACCGATACCCTTATGTATAAATACACCGGAGCTGACGGATGCACAGATTCCACGGTCCAGGCGATCACCGTTCTCGCCCCCCCGGTCGTAAGTGCCGGTAATGACACTTCGATAGTGGTCAATCAGCCTCTTCAATTGCATGCCGTTTCGAGCGATGGAAATGAGGATTCATTTCTATGGTCTCCGGTAACGGGTCTTAACGATCCCGCCAGTGCCGACCCGGTGGCCATTCTGTCATCGAATATCGATTCCGTCCGATATTTCGTAAAGGCAACCGATACGGCGGGCTGTTATGGTGTGGCCAGTATTGAGGTCAAGATCTTTAATACGCTGCCGGATATTTTCGTCCCCAACGCGTTTACTCCAGGAAAAAATATCAACAACATCTTCAGGCCAATTCCTGTGGGCATCTCTTCCCTGCAATATTTCCGGGTATACAACCGCTGGGGTCAGCTGGTATACAGCACCTCCCGCATGGGTGAGGGCTGGGATGGTACCCTTGCAGGCAAACCGCAGGAATCAGACAGTTACGTGTGGATGGTGCAGGGCACAACCTACACCGGTAAAGTAATCACCCGAAAGGGTACTATGACACTTATCCGCTAACGGAATGACAAAATTGTCGTTCTGATCGAAGTTATTTTGTAACTGGCATTTATTCCGGTTACTGACTCTAAACTTCAGATTTTCCGAAAGAGCCGGGCCTGCGCGTTCATTCCATAGGCAGAGACTCCGGGGAAAAAGCCCGGCAGCTCCCCTGTTGTATAACCCGGAGGTCGGTAGAGCCCGCCTGCCGCATGGGTGAACTTCGGGAGTGAATATGTTCAATTCTCCCGATGTGCCCGGTTTCCTGAAAATCCCATGCTCTTCATATAATCCGCCATTTATTCAGAAAATGGATGCCTCCCCAGAAAAACCAGGGGGAGAATATTACTGATAATAAAAAGTAATTTTTTCAGTGCCAAGGTCTCCTGCAAAGGGGGGATTAACCGTCCGGCGGGCCGGACAATCATTCCACTGGCGGTTTTCGCTGCGCAGGGGGTAAATTCCCTTTCAAAGGCCCGGCTACCAGAGGCAGCCCCGGGTAGCCAGGAACTGGAACTCCTCCTGATACTTAGTCTGCAACCAAATCTTCGTTTATTCATTTCAGTTATATATTCCGACTCAGGCACCGGGCAGGAAGATGGATTGTGCGTTGTCCCCATTCTTTATTGCACGGAATTTCGGGATTGGCCTTCCTCGCCGGCCGTCGGGGATCTTCGTGCTGGGATTTGAAATGACCTCCTGCCCTGTTCCTGGCTTACAATCATGTTGCTGGGCCCGGACAGGACCTGGATCTTTAGTAAGAATTGCAAATGGTTCAGCCCGGTTTTTGCGCTCCCTGCAACTCCTTTCACTATGCCTCGGCCATCGTTGCAGTATGCCACATTCATCCCCGTTACCCGATGGATTTAGTAAATCCCGCGTCTGAAAAACAATTGTGCCCAGGATTCAATTTTTGAAGGGCTATCCTACGGTATAGTTTTGACGTGAACTCTAAAAAATTTTTTTATGAAACAGACTTTCCTTCTACTTGCCGTTCTGACTATGCTGGGGATTTCTTCGCCGGCTCAGGACAGCGCTACTGGAAAAAAATTTCACAGTATGCATGAAGTCAACAACGCCACGAACTACCTGAACAAGAGCAGCGATCTCCAGAAGGCCGGCTGGATCCTTATGGGGACCGGAGGAGCCCTGGTGGTGACCGGTCTGCTGGTTTACTGGAACAACGTGGATGATTCCGGAATTTTCGGAGATTTAAATGCAGTTCCGGGGGCGTTTACAGCCATTCTCGGAGGAAGTGCCATGATAACAGGGGTGATCTTGCTCGGCCGGTCATCCCATTATAAGCAAAAAGCTGCGGGCCTCTCTGCATTTTTGCGCCAGGAGAAATTCCCGACTTTGCAGGGGTCCACAGTCAGCATGAGACCTGTGCCCGCACTGTGTTTAAGATTCAGTTTTTAAGCAGCAGCCTGAAAAATTTCAGGAACAAAACAGGAAACACAATCCTGAAGATTTATGCTGATCCGCCCGTGCTTCCCTTGCCGGGCTTGTAAGAAAATGATGAAAGGAATTCTTGATCGTCTGGTATCCGGGGCTACCTTTGATTAGATTTAAGAAAACGTCGTATCAATTGGGTCCAACATGATGAAGCTGGGTTTAGTTTTTTTGGCAGGCGTCCTGCTCCTGAAAGGGCCTCCTGTCCATACAGCCAGAAAAGTGCCGCAACAACCCAATGTGATATTGATCATTGCGGATGATCTGGGATATAGCGATCTTGAGTCTTATGGAAATAAACTGATTCATACCCCGAATATAGATGGTCTGGGTTCCGGTGGTGTTCGCTTTACCCAGGCTTATGTAACCTCTCCCATTTGTTCCCCTTCCAGGATGGGCATCATGACAGGACGCTATCAGAACCGGTTCGGAGGCGAGTACATGCCATATGAGAATTTTGATCCGGCATTTCTGAAGAACCTGCGCAAACATTATTTCCGACTGCGGAAGGCGAGCCCTGGATTGAAATCGGTTCATCCCAGGCTGGGACTCAACAGAAGTAAATACCATACAGGGCTGGCAGCCGGGGAAATTACACTTGCTGAACTGCTGAAGGGGCATGGCTACGCAACAGGCCTTACCGGAAAATGGAACCTGGGTGAGGGTGACGGCAATCATCCTTATCAAAGGGGGTTTGATTACTGCTACTATTTTGATGCTGCACTGTCCAGATATGTGGACGACCCGGTGGATACATCCAGATTCATCAACCAGCATTTGCCCTGGGCCTTTTCGGAACTGGCGGCCTGGACAGCAAGAGCTGCTGCAACCTCTATCCACGAAGGGAGGGATGTGGTAAAGGATACGGGCTATCTCACTTTTTCCCTGGCCAATAAGGCTCTGGCATTTATTGAAAAAAATAAGGACCATCCGTTCTTTCTGACACTTACCTTCAATGCACCCCATGATCCCTTCCAGGTCCCCAAAGAATATTTTGACCGGATTCGGTCCGTGCAGGATAGTGTAAAGCGCGTTTATTATGGAATGATTGAAGCACTTGATGACGCCGTCGGCGCGGTATTGCAAAAAGTGAAAAGTTTGGGACTTGATGAAGAGACGATAATTTTTTTTATAAGCGATAACGGTGGAGCCACCTATACAAGGGCTACTGACAATGCCCCTTTGCGGGGTGGGAAATGTACCCACTTTGAAGGTGGCCTCATGGTGCCTTTTTTTATTAAATATCCTGCGCTTATCACCCGGAGCCAGGTATATCAGAAGCCGGTCTCCTCCCTGGATATTTTTTCGACCATTGCCGCGATGACCGGAACCACACTGCCTTCGGATAGGCCCTATGACGGGGTGAACCTGTTCCCCTACCTGACTGGCAACCCCGCCTCCCCACATAACCTTTTCTACTGGAGAAGCGGATATTCCAAGGCTCTGTGCAAGGGTGACTGGAAATTATATGTGAACGAAAAGGACAAAAAGACTTTCCTGTTCAACCTGGCGAGCGATATCGAGGAAAAACATGACCTTTCTTCAGTCAACCCGGCCAAAGTAAAGGAGTTATTGCATGACCTGGAGCAGTGGGAAAAGACAGAAGCGATAAAGCCCTCCTGGCCAAGCGCGGCCGATGTACTGATCGAGGTTGACGGGGAAACCTATTATTTTCCCACCTGAAAAACTCCGGTCACGCCTGAATACTATTTCACAGGCAGGGAGGTAAGTCGATGAGCAGGGCCTTCTCTTACAGGCTGTGAATAAAAGTTGCACTATCCCTGAATTTGTCCTGGTTCATTTCTACAAAGAAGTTTTTAATGCCACCCGTTTTGGCTGCACTAAAAAACTCCTTCCAGTCGATTACGCCTTGTCCAATGGGAACCTCCTTTTTGTCAGCAGTCCAGTCTGAAAGATGGGACGAAATAAACCGTCCCGGATATTTTTTGAAATAGTCCGATCCCCGATAACCCAGGGTGATCACTGCCGTCTGGAATTGCATTTTGACCAGGCTGGCGTCAAACCTAGCCATCAGGTCATCATATATGAGTACATTGTCCAGTTTGGCAAATTCCATATTGTGATTATGGAATCCGGCCTGCATGCCTGCTGCTTTAATTTTTTCTGCTGCCTTGTTGAGTTTGTCCGCGGCTCCATTATAATCCTGCAAACCGGCCGTTTTGGGAAGACCGAAAGAGGAACATATCATCTGGCTTAAGCCGAGCTGGCGTGCGAATTCAATGCGGTCATCCAGTTTATCGGTCAATTCGTCGAATCCAAAATGACAACTGGGACAGATTAAGCCCGCGTCGGTGATCTGGCCTTTCATGTCAGATATCTTCATATTCACGAGGGGACCGAACCCGCTGTCAGCATAACCGGGAGGGGAACACATTTCCACGAGTTTATAACCCTGTCCCGCCATCATCTTGAGCGTACCTGAAAAATCCTTGCCCAGGATATCGCGAAGCGGCCAGGTCTGAAAGCCTATCGGCATATCGTTTGCCGCAGCCTGAGAAAAAAGAGCGGAGGGAAGTTGCGAAAGACCCAGCATCGCGCCAAGTCCAAGAGAGCTATTTCCCAAAAAAACCCTTCTGTTTATTCTTTTCATATGCTGAAACTTGATTTAGAAAGGTAGTTAATTACAGAGAAGCCGGGTCCCAACCGGGGCGGTATTCCCTGTCCAGGAATTTATTGACTTCTGCAAGATTGGTGATCTTGACATTATCTGCGTCGTACCTGAGGCAGTGTCCAGTTCTCAGCGCTACAGCATACAGGTTAATGGCCTCGGTAATATATTCTGCTTCGATGAAATTTCCCGGATACTGTTTGCCCGTTTTGCATGCATCAACAAATAAGGGCAGGGCTGCAGAAGTTTGTTCAACCTGGCTTCTTCTGTCCGCTCCCGTATTGGCCGGTGGATCCATTTTTTTCCCCGAAATGATCTGCGGGTTCTGCACATTAAATCCAGCAAGGATTTTGCCCTTGTCCCCCACAAACATCATCCCCTCTGCCGGAAGTTCCTTGCCCTGGTCGAGCAGTTCAGCGGGTATGTGGGGACGCATACCTCCATCATACCAGCAAAGGTCAACCGGCGGCCTGGATCCATTTGCCGGATATTTGAACCGGACTGAACTGGCCATCGGAAAGGAAAAATCGTTGCGGATCTGATAAGGAACCGGGTCCTTCATCCCGCAAACATGACTCAGATTGGGTTCGATAAAAGTTGGACTTTTCAGCTGCAGTGCATTGAAGACTGTCCACAAACTGTAGTGTCCCATATCTGCCATAGATCCCCCACCGAAGTCATACCAGCCGCGAAAAACCATATTGGTGTAATTGGGATGATAAGGCCTGTTGGCTTCGGGCCCCAGCCATAAATCCCAATCGAGTCCATCGGGAACCGGCACTGTTTCTGTCGGCAGGATGGGGTATTGGGGCCAAACCGGCCGGTTGGTCCAGTTGTGCACCTCAGTAAGGGTCCCGATGGCTCCTGCATTTATCCACGCCATGACCGTTTCCATGGAGCCGTTAGAGTCCCAGGGAATCAGGTGAGTGATAGCCTTGCTGTTACGTGCCATGGTTATCACTTTCTTTCCCTCTATGAGCCTGTTGGAAAGTGGCTTATGAACCAGGACGTGTTTGCCACGCCTCATGGCTGCCATGGAGAAAATCCCATGAAGATGATCCGGTGTCATGATCTTCACCGCATCGAGGTCCCGCTCCTTGGCGAGAAGTTCACGGAAATCTGCGTAGGCATTGCAGCCCTGATAAGTCAGTTCGGGACGATTGTTTGCATAGAAGGTTTCAACTATTATCTTTCCGTTGTCACGGCCGCCAGGTATGGAATTGTCACCGCCAGGTTCCCAGTCAGGCTTTTTGATCGCTTTGCGGATTTCCCCTTTCAGCCAGTCTTTGCCCCAATCCTTATACCCGATTGCCTGTTTATTCGGATCGCAGACGGCAATGACCTGGAATTGAGGATTGGCGAGCAGGGGCAACAATTCCCTGATCCCCTGGGTACCTACTCCGATATAAGCCAGCGTTATTTTGTCACTGGGAGCAATGTGCTTTTTTCCCCCCAGCACATGGGAGGGGACAATCGTAAATGCAAGCGCAGAAGAGGCGAGGACTTCAACGAATTTCCTGCGGTTAATGGACTGACTTCCGGTTCTTACTGAATCAGGAATATTCTTACCTGCGAATTGTTCGCTAATGGGCTGATCACTATTTTTTATTTCCATATGGCAATTTTTAAGCTGAGTGGTTGAACACTAAATATACTGAATTTTGAAAATAATTGGCGTCCTCCCATTCAGACGTAATTAGCAGCAAATCAAGGAGCAGGTCTATAGGCAAACCGGAAAGGAGACGGATCCAGGGATAAAATGGTTTTTTGGGGAGCTTGACTGGGAAAAGGTAGGCAGCAACAGCTGCTCGAATAAGGCAATCCAAGGAAAAAATGGAAAGGGAAAATTCGTCCTGGTTTAATTTTTAGTTGCGGACAGGTTTGCCGGTTTTCAGAACGCTCTGGATTCTTTCCAGGGTTTTCTTTTCTCCGCAGAGACTGAGAAAGGCTTCCCTTTCCAGATCCAAGAGATATTGTTCACTGACCTGTGTAGGCTCAGTCAGATCACCTCCACACATGACATAAGCCAGTTTCCTGGCTACCAGTACATCATGGTCGGTTGCATAGTTTGCCCTCCACATTCCATTGATACCGGCATAAAGGGAGCCGAGCGCGAGACGACCCAGGACTTTTATGTCTTTGCGTGGAACAGGGATCACGTATCCATCATCATATAATTCAATCACGGATTGCTTGGCTTCAGCAATCCTTCTGCCCAGGTTGATGCTGATGATATCCCTGCCTTTTCTGAGAACTCCCAACGGGTAGGCTTCAAAGGCTGATGTGGAAACTTTTGCGGTGGCAATGGTTAGAAACCGGTTTTTCAGCGTGATGGTCTCCGGCTCGTCTTCATGCATTTCATCCGCAGCCCGTAGCACAAATTCTTTTGTTCCACCGCCCCCTGGGATCAGTCCCACTCCGAGTTCCACCAGGCCGATATAGGCTTCGGCTGCGGCAACAATCCTGTCAGCGTGCAGGCTCAGTTCACATGCTCCGCCAAGTGTGAGGCCATGGGGGGCGGTGACGACCGGCACCGATGAAAACCTTGCCCTGGTTACTGTATTCTGGAAAAGGCGTATGGCCATGTCCAGTTCATCGTATTCCTGTTCGACTGCCAGCATGAAGATCATCCCCACATTGGCGCCGGCTGAAAAATTCTGACCTTCATTTGCGATGACAAGGCCCTTGTACTTTTCCTCTGCCATGGCAATGGACCGCTGAATCCCCTCCAGCACCTCCCCACTAATGCTTCCAACCTTTGTATACCACTCCAGTCCGAGGACTTCATCTCCCAGATGATACAGTCTGCAGGAACTGTTTTTCCAAAGGGTCTGGTTTTCGAAGTTTTTCATCACGATAAAGGCAGCTGTCTTCTGCAGCTGGTCACCAGCGGGTGACTGGTATCCCGATGTTGAAGGAGAATAACAAAAACTGGATCCGTTTTCTATTTTGTAGAAAGTCTTGAATCCTTTTCGCAGCATGTCATCCACCCAGGGGGCTACCGGATAACCGGCTTCCCGCATCTTTTTGACTGTACCTTCAACACCCAGCACATCCCAACTTTCAAAAGCCCCTATTTCCCATCCAAACCCTGCCATCATGGCATCATCCACACGGTATAGCTCATCGGAGATTTCGGGTATACGGTGGGATATGTAGGAAAATAACCCATAGTGGAACTGCCGATAGAATTCTCCTGCTTTGTCAGTAGCCTGTACCAGCATTCTCAATCTCGATTTGAGATCATCTACCGGCCTGGCAGCATCCAGAGAACCAAACCGCGTCCTGGTCCTCGGTATATATTCGAATGTTTTCAGGTCAAGACTAAAAATTTCCTTTTCTCCCTGGCTGTCTTTGCGCTTAAAGAAAAATCCCTGACCGGTCTTGTCTCCAAGCCATTTATTGGTCACCATTTTTTCAAGCCAGTCCGGAATAAGAAAGACATTCCTTGCCTCATCTGCCGGGCAGTTTTCATAAACACCGCGTGAGACTTTTACCAGGGTATCTATACCCACCACATCTGCCGTGCGGAATGTGGCCGATTTTGGGCGTCCGATGACTGGCCCTGTCAGGGAATCCACTTCATCAATGGTCAGCCCCATCTTGTCCATCAGGGTAAAAATGGACATGATTCCAAATACCCCAATCCGGTTGGCTATAAAGGCAGGCGTATCCTTGCACAATACGGTGGTCTTTCCAAGATAAAGGTCTCCAAAATGCATCAGGAAGTCAATCACCCCCGCATCCGTGTCGGAGGTCGGAATGATCTCGAGTAGTCGCAGGTACCGGGGCGGATTGAAGAAATGTGTGCCGCAGAAATTTTTCCTGAAGTCATCTGTCCGGCCTTTTGCCATGAGCTGTATGGGTATTCCGGAAGTATTGGAAGTCACCAGTGTGCCGGGCTTGCGGTATTTTTCCACTTCTGCAAAAACGGATTCTTTGATATCCAGTCTTTCGACAACAACTTCTATGATCCAGTCACAGACGGCAATATCCTTCATGTTGTCCGTGAAATTTCCTGTGGTGATCCTTGAAGCTACATCCTTTGTATATACAGGGGAGGGGCTCGATTTTAGTGCAGCGGCCAGCGATTCATGGACTATCCTGTTTCTGACCGCCGGGTGGTCAAGAGTCAGTTTTTTATTTCTTTCAGGCTCGGTAAGTTCTGCGGGAGCTATATCCATGAGCAATACCTGGATTCCGACTCCAGCAAAATGACAGGCAATTCTGGATCCCATCACCCCGCTACCCAGGACAGCCACCTTTTTAATGACTCTTTTCATATGATTTTTGTTTTCTGTCAGATTCAGGGGACCTGCAGCTTTGGTTGTTCTGGAGGATGCCCGCCTGGTATGCTACCCTGCTGAGAATATCCGGGAATTCCCATCCCGGAATTAGTTAGCTAAACAACTATGTATCTGTGAAGGTAGGGAAATTTGGTTTTTAATGTCCATGATCACAAAAAATTCATCAACCATTGGTTGTCCAATGGCAATTACTACCTGATTACCGTAATTGTTTTCAGGTTGTACTGGTCCTGTTCGACCCATACTGCACGGGTAATACCTGAGGTCTTCATATCCTGCCTTGCGGCTTCCAGGGAAAGAACGGGAGATATATTTCTTCCGGCATAGTATTCAATCATGGGGGCTGGCTTTCCGATGGCTGCATAAATCTTATAATCAGGAGGGATGTTTCGGATATGATCGCCAGAAATCTGAAAAGTATTGTAGGGCATCCCGTCACGGGAGACTTTTCCAGGCCTGTTGATGTAATAATACTGGAAAACGGTAAAGACCAGGTAGCATCCGGAAAAAAAGAATATCCTGCTCCTTCCTTGCGAAAGTTCCACGACCCATTTGCCACCAAAATAAGCAAGGACGGGAGACCAGGGCACTAGGGAAAACTCATGTTCATAAGACCACTCTATAAATACCGCATTGTAGAACAGGACGGCAAGACCATAGGTCAATAGCAGGAATCGTTCCTCATCCCGGAAAGTGAACCTTATTTTCTTATACCAGGCCCATAGCGTGCATGCGCCAATCAACAACAATTGGGGCAAATAAGCGGTGAGGCCGTGAAAAAATACAAGATGAAATGCCATCCGAGGATAGGAAACTTCCTGGTTGGCAAAACTTCTGAACAGGAAACGGGATTTCCAGTAGGCAAGGACGGCATCTGGACCATCCTGGGAAGCAAATTGAAAGAATAGGAGCGTTATCCCGGTGGCGCAAGAACCCAGTATTGCAGCCACTAACCAATAAGAAAACTTGTCAGGTTTCCGTTTTGACAGGAGATAGAGGCAGGAGGCCGAAGCGACAAAAAGGACCAGCCAGTCGATGTAAATCAGCAGAAGGATAAGGACAAACAGGATGGTGAGCCTGGACTTGCTGCTTTTTTCCGGACCACGGGTCATGGAGAATACCAGGATGAGAAAGCCAATGACAAAGGGAAGAACGAGCGCAGTATGGGTATAGGCATTACCGGTATACCACAGCATTGCCGGGGAAAAGATAAATAGACAGCTGGCCAGTGTGATCTGCAGATACCTGCGGGGAGCTCCCGGTGGAACAAGATATTCACATAGCCGGAAAAACAAAATTGCGGACAAAAACCCGGACAGAAGGTTCAATATCCGGAGGTATACGGGTACAGCAGGGAGGTGAAGGAGCTGGTAAATAAAATAGGGAATCATGTACCAGCCAGGGCCCAATGAGAGGTACCACCTGTCGTGATTCCTGTTTACGTAGACACTGCTGTCATAATATTTGTCCCCCTGGTTCTGGAAATTCATCACCGGAACATAACTAAAATGGCTCCCGCCTCCTCCCTGCCGCCAGGATTCCATATTGATCAGAATAAGCGCATTCATGAATTCGTGATGTTTTGAAAGGGGACGCTGGAAGTTTGGCAACCTGATCAGAATCCCTGCAAGGAAAACAATGGATACAACCTGGATTGCTGCTTTCTTTGTCATGTTTCTAATGGTTATCTCTTATGGCTGGCCGAACTATTTTAACAGCAGGGATCGATCAGATTCCTGCCGGTCCCTGTCATACAAATCTAAACCGGATTTTGCGATTGGGAAATTTGCAGTAACGTATTTGTTTCGGCGTTATGAAATTTTTGAAAAACTCCCTAGCTTTAATAGAAGATTACGGTTCCACCTGAACGTTACCCTATAGTCTAAACATGAGCCCCGATAAATTCTTTGTTATGAAAATCATCCTGCTTGCCCTGGTTACCGGAATTTCCGCGTCCGCTCTTTCCGCCCATGCACAGGAAAAAGGTACGGACCCCCGTAAACAGGATATCCTAAACTTTGGAATTGGGATTGGGGAAGACTACGGAGGAATCGGAGGAAATCTGATGGTCTATCCCCAAAGAAACATTGGACTGTTTGGAGGATTCGGTTATGCATTGGCGGGCTTTGGCTACAATGGCGGAATCAAACTGAGACTGCTTTCCAGGCAAACGTCTGTAGCCACCCCCTCTATTCTGGCTATGTACGGATACAATGCAGCGGTCGTTGTTACCAACAATTCCCAGTTAAATAAATTGTTTTATGGTCCTTCTTTTGGCATTGGTGTTGACCTTCGTTCCAAAAAACCATCTTCTGAAGGCTATCTTTCCTTGGCCATCATCATTCCGGTAAGGAGTCCGGATGCACAGAACTATATTGATAACCTGAAAAACCTGTACGGCGCCACCTTTTCCAACGGCCTGCTGCCCGTTACCTTCTCGATAGGATATAAATTTATCATGAATCGCTGACTGTCCGGTTCAGCCAAACCAATCCTGTAAGGCCCGGGCATAGACTCTGGTAAAGCGGAGAGAGGATCCTATGGCGACGACACCCGGGGAAGAAAGCCCATCTGGGAAAAGCCTGAATAGCTTTGACTTGTTTTTCGGCAGCCCGAATCAGTTCAATCCGGAGGTCATTCCATAAAGGAGTGGCCGAGTTTAGCGAAACTTAAAAAAGTGTAACATTTGTTAACAATTTCCTCATTCTATGTTTTCATTGAATTCATCCCAGTATTGTAATTCTGGGAATGATTCGGAATGCTGCCGGGAGTGCGAGGAGAGATTTCAAAAAAAATTCCTTGGCGGATGCTGGCATGACTAAAGATGAAGGCTTGGGTGAGATCGATTTTTTTTATTCAATAACATTTTAAGAAGTATGGTCAGAATGGTCGTTTTTGATATGGCTGGAACTACCGTCGATGAAGACAATATTGTTTACAAGACCCTGCAAAAGTCCGTCAATGAAAGGGGATTTGACATCAGTCTGGGTGAAGTGCTGGGCGAAGGGGCCGGGAAGGAAAAACTGCAGGCCATAAAAAGTATCTTGAAAGCCTATGCTCATAAGCAGGACGATGAACTGTCCGAGGGCATTTACAGGAGATTTATCAGGCTCCTGGAGGAGGCCTATCAATCGGAGGAAATATCCCCCCAGCCCAATGCCCTTGATGTATTCCACGCACTTAAAAAGAAAAAAATCCTTGTGATCCTCAATACGGGATATGATGAAAAGACGGCTCAGTCCCTGGTCCGGAAACTGGGGTGGAGAAAGGGTGTTGATTTCGATGGACTGATCACAGCGTCCGATACCTCCAGGAACCGCCCGGACCCCGATATGATCCTTCTTGCCATGAAGCAATTCGGGATCAATGATCCGCTGGAAGTGGTTAAGGTTGGAGACTCAACCATCGATATCGAGGAGGGAAAAAATGCGGGATGCTGCCTGAGTATTGGTATTACCACCGGGGCTCATACCCGTGAGCAGCTTCAATCAGCCGGACCTGATTATATCATCAACAACCTGCTTGAACTTCTGCCGCTGATAGACCTTAATAATCCCTGATAATCATCCATATAATTTTTACCCGCGCAACGACTACATTATTGAATCGGCCCGGTGCCAATCAGTTTTGAATCCGGCCAAAATGCTGTCCGCATGGCGGCCCTTAATTTTCCCGGAGTAGGGGTTGCCTTTTCCAGTAGGTCAGGCTTCGCCACAGCCATTCCAAAGGCCCGAACCGAAAATAGTGCAGCCAGATATGGCTCCAAATGATTTCAATGATCCAAATGCTAAATACAACATAATAGATCTGGTAACGCTCAAGTTTTCCATACATTCCGAATCCGATTCCATAAAAGTAGAGTCCACACAGGACCGATTGCATCAGGTAATTGGTAAAGGCCATCTGACCCACTGGCCTGGTCAGGCCAAATAGCCATTTGAACCAGCCAGATTTGTACAAAAGCATGATGAACCCAAAAATCCCAAGGGAACGGAACATCCTGGCTATCTCGTAGTCGGAAAACAAAACGTTCTTCGAATACTCATAATAATTGAAGTGGTACCGGAGGGCCGGCTCCATTCTGACATAAGATAAATAAAACCCCAAACTGATTCCTATAACGAAGAGCCACCAGTAGACCCGGACAGGTACGTTGCCTGTCAGGACACCCGACTTGAAGAAGGCCATACCCATAAACATGAAGAGCAAAACGTCCCATACCCCATAGTAGGAAAATTTGAGTTCAAAGCGGGTACTGAGCGCACTTACGTTCTTATATAGTCTGGAATAGTCCCCCCTCATGTCCTTCAGGTTTTTTTCCATCTCTTTTTGCATACTGGCTGAATCATCTTTTTTCTTCATTGCCGTCATGGCAGCCAGATCATCCTGCTGATCTTCGGTCAGTTTAACTTTGGTGGTATCCAAACCAGCCACTTTCTCCCCTTTTCGGATAACTTCCTTTCTCTGGTAAAAATTGCGATTCTCCCTCACAGTCATCAATACCAGGCTCGCTGCTGCTGCAATGAGCAAATATTTTGGCTTCAGCCTCCGGAATGCGAATACGATGATACCTGCGATGGCGTATTCGAATAAGATATCGCCGCTCCAAAGCAGGACAAAGGCGTCAAAAAGACCAAAGACCAGGAGCCACAATTGTCGTCGTATGAAATATTCTGCCGGTGCCATTCCATCCATCCTTTTTTCAAGTCTGGAGATAAACAGGATGACTCCCGCTCCAAAAAGCATGGAGAAAATGGCGCGCTGGCTCCCTTCCAGGAAAGTGACAACAACGTAAAAGACTTTCAGGTTGAAGGTTCCCAGTTCATGAAGAACGTTTGGATTATCAGCAGCAGGATCGGGTATGGCAAAATAGGGGATATTCATCAACAGAATCCCAAGAAGGGCGATGCCGCGCAGGCTGTCAATGATAGCGATACGTTCGGATTGTTGTACGGGAGCTGCTGCTGGTAAGGAGTAGGTGGTCATTTCAGACAAGGTTTTAAGGTTAAAGGCAGGGGAAAAAGGGAGCGGGCATTCCTAAAATACAAATAAACCCGGCTAGATGCGTGGATATGTTTATATATTTTCATTTTCCGGTTTGATGGCTGAATTCATTTGACGCCCAAATCCCAGGCAATCCACTTTTGCAGACGGGGCTTTTGCCTCAGCAATTCAATCACCCTGCCATCGGCTCAGCCGTTAATAACAGGAACCTGCAGGCAATAGTCCTCAGAATCCTGACTCTTTCCCGGGGGTACTCAATGCGATGCCTTACGGATGATTAAGGGAGGCTGAGAAAATTCTTGGCACATACTTCACTATGATTGATATTGGAGAGAGGGTCTGGCAGGAATCATCCTGTATACCACCGATCTTAACGCTGCATGTTGAACGAGGAGCCGATTCGGCCCGCCCAACAAAATTAATTCACTGCGTTTTCCACTGTACTACCTCTTAGTAGTAATTTAAGGTCCAATACACTGGGGGATATTCGGGTCCCCGGGGCAGTCCCTTAACCTCCCGAAGGCTCGTTTTGTTGAAGGATGTATTATTCTCTGATGATAATCAGTTATTCTTTCCTGATGCGGAGTCTGCCTGAGATAGGGTTGCCTCTCAGGGAAAGGGGAGGAGGAGAATAATTTGTCATTGTGTAACTGGTTATTCCTTTTTTGTTAATGGCGAAAGGCCGGCTTGGGTAATCGGTAAAGTCTATTTACCTTTTGAAAGGTTCAGCATGCACGTTTGTGGCGTGTTACAGGCTTGTCCAGCAGACCTCAACATTAAAACCCTTCTGTATGAGAAAATTATTCCTTCTTGCGATTGTTTTTGTTTCCTGCCTAGCTAAAGCCCAGGATGCGGGCGGGTACAAATTGCCTCCCAAAGAGATGGCAGATATGCTGCTGGCCAAACCTACTCCTGATGTCAGTGTTGACAGCAAGGGCCAATGGATGCTGCTGATGCAAAGAAATTCCTATCCTTCAGTGGAAGAGCTTGCCCAACAGGAACTCCGTATTGCCGGGTTGCGCATCAATCCAAACAATCATGGACTCAGCCGCAGGAATTTTCTCATCAACGATCTGAGCCTGGAGGATTTACAAAAAGGAGAAGTATACCACATTACCGGATTGCCTTCTCCGCTGCTGGCAACCTCCGTTAGCTGGAGCCCTTCCGAGAACAAAATTGCATTCATCAATATCGGACAGAACAGGGTCGATCTGTATGTTGTCGATGTGGCAAGCAGAAAATCAGTAAGAATAAACAAAACACCCCTGAATACTATCCTTGCTGCCAACTACCTGTGGGTTGACGACAGGACACTGCTTTATAAAGTGGTAGCAGGCCCTGTCAGTGTCGCGCCTCATAAACCACTCATGCCGAAAGGCCCAACCATCCAGGAAAATATAGGGAAAAAAGCACCGAGCCGGACTTACGAGGATCTCATCAAGAGCCCCTATGATGAATCACTCTTTGCATTTTATGCGACTTCGCAACTGGTAAAAAACACGGATGGTCTGGAGATATCCATAGGTAAACCCGCAATCTATTCAACACTGGAGATATCGCCGGATAAAAAATATATCCTGGAGCGTTTGGTTCACACGCCCTTTTCCTATCTCGTTCCTGCGCTGGAATTTAATTCGACTATGGTAATCACAGACATGACAGGTAAGCTAATCCAAAAACTTGCTGACCTTCCCTCTTCGGAGACATCCCCGACCGGCTTTGACAATGTACAGGACATTCCACGGGATTTTTCCTGGCGCTATGACGAACCAGCCACAGTTACCTGGTGCCAGCCCCTGGACAGTGGCCTGATAAAAAACAAGGTGGAATATCGCGACGAAGTGTTTTCGCTGGTTGCGCCTTTCAACGGAAAAGCAAAAGGGCTGTTCAAAACAAGATTCCGCTTTTATGATGTGACCTGGGGAAATGACCGTCTTGCCCTGGTCTCCGAAGGGCTGGAGGGCAAGCAACTCGTCCGTCTCAGTCGTCTTGATCCTATGGACGGTGACCTTGAAAATCTCGTTGAACGAAATACCACCGATGGTTATAAGGACCCCGGATATCCCGTTCTTGCAAAGAATAAATATGGCGAGTATGTTCTGCAGACAGTTGAAGGCGGCACCAAATTATTGATGAATAACCGGCAAGGCAGCACTCCAAAAGGAGATTTACCTTTTCTGGCAAAGTTTGACCTGGCAACAAAGCAAAATGAAATGATCTGGCGTTGCAATGAGGACAGCTATGAGTTCGTACGGGCGGTATTGGATGCCAATAAGCTCGTCTTGCTGACAAGAAGAGAAACACCGGCAGAGGTTCCGAATTATTATATCAAAAACCTGGTAATGAGGATAGCGGACAGGCAAGTGACTCATTTTGCCAATCCCTATCCACAGATGCAGGGTGTTAGAAAGGAGAAAATTTATTACAAGCGCGCTGATGGCATAGACCTGTCGGCAGAGCTTTACCTTCCCAAAGGGTATGATTCAAAAAAGGATGGTCCATTGCCCGTATTCATCATGGCCTATCCCATCGAATTTAACTCGGCCTCCGATGCTGCCCAGGTTCGCGGATCAAAAAACTATTTTCCTCTGATTGGATGGGGCTCGCCCATTTTCTGGGTCACCCAGGGTTTCGCCATTCTGGATAGGGCGGAGATGCCCATTGTGTCTACTGACAGTTCAAAAAAACCAAATGATGATTTTGTAAATCAGCTACGGCTAAATGCCGAGGCCGCCATTCGCAAGTTATCAGAAATGGGGGTTGGGGATAGCACCCGTGTAGCCGTGGGAGGTCACAGCTATGGTGCCTTCATGACCGTAAATCTTCTGGCCCATACCCATTTATTCAGGGCCGGTATAGCCCGTAGCGGGGCTTATAACAGAAGTCTGACGCCCTTTGGATTTCAAAACGAAGAGCGTACTTACTGGCAGGACCCGAAATTGTATTATGAAATGAGCCCATTCAGCTATGCAGACAAAATAAAGACCCCCCTGCTCCTTATACACGGGGAGATGGATGACAATCCCGGAACTTTTCCGATACAGAGTGAAAGGCTATATAACGCAATCAAAGGTCACGGTGGAACAGTCCGGTATGTTGTCCTTCCTTACGAGGCCCATGGATACAGGGGCAAGGAAAATCTGCTTCACCTGCTTTACGAGGAGAATGCATGGCTTGACAAATATGTGAAAAAGGCAGAAAAGAACGTGCCCGGCAATACGGGAAGCAGGGCTTTCTAGGAACCTGCTGGACAAAGGTCCTGAGCGGGCATATTAAGGTATACAATTTGTGGTAGAGATCTAAATGATTTCTATATGTTTAATATCCTTACGTATATGGTTACCATGTTCACGAGCATTGCACTTACGGTTACGAGTCCCGATTTTACCCAGAACGGGATGATCCCCTCGAAATTTACCTGCGAAGGAGAAAACAGCAGCCCGGCATTGCATATCGGAGGGCTGCCCGCCGGCACCAGGTCCATTGCGATCATTTTACATGACCCCGATGCTCCCCTGAAGGGCGGTTTTACTCATTGGGTAGCCTTTAATATTGACCCGGTTGCTTTCATCCCGGCAAAATTCAATGGCGGTATCCAGGCCATGAACGGCGCAAGCAAGGCGGGCTATATGGGACCATGTCCTCCCTCCGGCACACACCATTATCATTTTATGGTCTATGCGCTGGACAGTAAACTGGACCTGCCGGCTTCTTCCGGAAAGGAACAACTCGAGAAGGCCCTTCAGGGTCATGTACTGGCCCAGGGGGAATTGGTGGGGCTATACAAAAAAACGAAATAGGTGAAAAACCCCGACAGGAGAAGGTGGTCTCAGGGAAAAAGTCTTTTCCCCGGGGAGTGGGGAATTTTTTGAACCCACTCCCGGAACGGCCTCCTTCCCTGGACAATTATTTTCGATAAAAATATTCCTGGTCTTCACGTACTTTTTTGGCTTTTTTTTCCGCCTCTCTGGCCCTTAATTCAATCCTTCTGATCTTCCCGCTGATTGTCTTTGGAAGTTCTGTTACAAATTCTATGATTCTGGGAATCTTGTAAGGAGCAAGATTTTTTTTGCTATAAGAAAAAAGATCATGGGCCATAGTTTTTCCGGCCTGGTAACCGCTGTTCAAAACAACATAGGCCTTGATCTCGAATCCTTTTACCGGGTGGGGACTGCCAACCACGGCTGATTCCTGAACCCCTTCATGCTCGAGCAATACACTTTCCACTTCGAAGGGGCCAATCCGGTAGTCCGATGATTTGATCACGTCGTCGTCTCTGCCAACAAACCAGATGTAACCGTCAGGGTCCCTGAAAGCCTTGTCACCTGTGTAGTAGAGATTGTTTTTAAAAACGTCCCTGCTTTTATCAGGATCTCCAAAATATTCTTTGAATATGCCGACCGGCCAGCCTGAGTTCATTCTTATACAGATATTTCCCTCCGTGTCAACAGGCAACTCATTTCCTGATTCATCGGCGATGACAATATCGTAGAGGAAGGTGGGTTTCCCCATAGAACCAAATCGAACCGGGCCGTCCGGCAGGTTGGCTACCAGGCAGGTGCTTTCCGTCTGGCCAAAGCCATCCCGCATCAGTATGCCGGTACCCTTCTTCCAGGTTTCAATTATTTCAGGATTCAACGGCTCCCCGGCTGCCACACATTCCCTGAAACTGAACCGATAGGAGGGAAGGTCTTCAAGAATAAGGAGCCGCAGCACTGTCGGGGGAGCACAGAAGGTGCTGACCTTGAAGCGTTCCATCAATCCAAGGGTTTCTTTCGGATTGAATCGACCTGCGCTGTGAAAGGCAAAAATAGTGGCCCCGACATTCCAGGGAGCAAAAAAACTGCTCCAGGCAAATTTGGCCCATCCCGGTTGCGAAATATTATAATGAATGTCGCCTCTTTTCAATCCAATCCAGGAGGCAGTCGTGAGGTGTCCGACGGGATAACTGAAATGGGTATGCGTTACAACTTTAGGCATACCGGTGGTGCCGGATGTAAAAAACAAAAACAAGGGATCGGCCGGACTGGTATCGGCCGGAGGGGCCTCCTTATCTTCCTTTTCGATGTCTTCCCAACAATACCAGCCTTGTTTATTTCCTTCAGCAATGATCTTAATGTTGACTTTGTTCCCGGAAAGAATTTCCGCCTCTTCAATCTTGTCGGCGTTGGCCTGGTCTGCCAGCGCAACACGGGGCATGATCTTACCAAACCGGTAAACAATGTCATGGACACCTAGTATGGTAGCAGCGGGAACCAGCCGGAAACCTCCCTTGATGGAGGCCAGGATGCACATCCAGTTCATAGGATGCAAAGCCATCTGCGTAAACAGGACATCGTGCTGGCTGAGGCCCTTATTGCGGAGGAAATTCAGCAGCTGATTGGAAAAATGACTGATCTCGGTGAACGAAAATCTTTGTACCGACGATCCATCTGTCCATAGTAAGGCGGTGGCGTCAGGAGTGTCCTTCACATGAATCCCTTCAAAAATCTCCCGGGTCCAGTTGAATTTTTCCGGGTTGGGAATGGATAGTTGCCCCAGGGAATTGAAGTCCTTTGCTGCAATTAATCGTCCGGCATCTCGGAATAACTGTTCCATTCCCTAAAGGTAGGACAGGTCTTCTATTATCTATCCGGAGGTTCCGGGGATTACTTATGGACCGGGTCAGGGGTTTTATGGAAGTTCCACTCCAAATCCCGGTTTGTCATTGATCAGCATCAGGCCGTCCCTGAGTGTAAAGCCTCCCCTGACAGTCGATTCAAGGATATCAAAACTTCCGTCCAGGTCAATATAACGGGTGTTTGCGCAGCAATAGGCAGCATGAAGAGCGGCAGTTATGCTGATGATGCTCTCGTCATTGCATCCCCAGAACAGGTCTATTCCTGCATGCAGGGCAATCCGGGCAATGTCCATCGCCCCGGCAATACCACCACATTTCATCAGCTTGATATTGTAGATGTGAAAAGGCTGCGGACGGCAGCTGTAAACAAGGGCTGCGGCAGGACCCTTGATGGATTCATCGGCAGCCAAAAGACTTCTGTCTGCATCATCAAGGCAGAGAAGTTCCTGCTCCTTGCCCACTGGAAGGGGTTGCTCTATCAGTTCGAGACTTAAGTTGCGGGTTACCTCAATAAACTTCTTCAACTCGTTCAGCCTGTAACCCTGGTTGGCGTCAACCCTGATTTTCATATTGCCCCGGAATCGTTCATGCAGTTTGATGACCCGTTCCAGATCTTCATCCAGGTTCCTGCCTGTCTTTACTTTAAGTATTTTGAATCCGGAGGCATAATAACCTTCCGCCTCCTGGAGCGTTTCGGGTACACTTTTAATGCCGATGGTTACGGACGTGGGGAGTGCCTGGACCTTCTGACCATAAAAAGCAGCCACGGATATTCCTAAAAACTTGCAAAATGCGTCATGCAGGGCAAGGTCAACGGCCGCCACAGTACCTGGAAAATCGGGATATTGCTTTGTAGTTTCGTAGATGATTTCCTGAAAAAGGCGGATATCCCTGCCGGTCAGATCCTGAACAAAACTGGACTGCAGGTTCGAAAAGGTCTGCCGGGCATTCTCACCGACTACAAACTCCGCGGGACTGGCGGAGCCCCTTCCTACAATCCCATTTTCCAGCTCGATATCCAGGAAAACCAGATCAACGTCTGAAATCGTCTGATAGGCAATGCTGTAGGGCTTTGTCAACGGCAGGCTTTGCAGGTAGGCCTGTATCTTTTTTATCTTCATTTTGCCAGGCTTTTTAATGCAGGGATAATCCTGTCCACGCCTTCCTTCACCGGTAGCAGGACCGGGATATTGAACCGCTTTTCCAGATCGTGGCGGTATTGCCAGCATTCTTCTTCCGTGCAGTCATGGGTGTTAATGGCGATGGAAATGACCTTGGATCCCAGTTTTTCTACGATTTCGATTTCCGACTCAACTGTCGGAATCTTCCCCCATTTTGGATCTTCATCAAAATATTTTCTCTTGGGAGCATAAACCAGCACCGCGTGCCGGGCATTCCCCGATATCAGCAACTCCAGTCCGCAGGGCCCGCTCGGGTTCCGCAGGGCAGACTGACCTTCCAGGAAGATAAATTCCGCCTTAGTTTCTCTCCAGCAGGTCAGAATCGCATTTTCCAATTCCCCGGATACAAAATCATTGAGTGTTGAATCGAGAATAAATCCATATTTCCCGCCCTGTAACCAGCCTGTCTGGCCCGTATAAATCATCTCGGCGTTCAGACCATGTTTCTGACAGGCCTGCCGCAGTAAACGGGCGGTGGTTCTTTTCCCTGTCGCACAATCCATTCCGATCACTGCGATGACAGTTGCGGGTATCCCAAAAACGTCTCCGGTCCAAAAATGAAGATCCTTCCTTGATTTTGGTTTTCTGATGTCAACCAGTTCCGCGCCATATTTCAGGGCCAGGGCAATGATATCCGGTTTTTCGCAGAGATATTCATGAAGCCCGTTGACAACAGATATCCCCCTGCTAATGGCCTGCCGGATGGTTACGAGCATATTTTCAGGAAGATATCCTCCTACGGTGGCGACTCCAACAATAAGGAATTTTATCTCCTTAACCTTTTCCAGGGCAGATTCCAGGGAGGAAAAAACCGGAATGTTCCGCGGTTTGCCGTCGAGCAATTCCCCCGCATCTCTGCCTGCAGTTTCGGGACCATCAATGATCCCGGCGATCCTGTACCTGTCTGTACCGCGGATCAGGCCGTGGGCGGTTTTCGCATTATTGGTCGTCAGTAGTCCATTGGTCAGTACGATCGCCGTATCCATTCGAGGAATTTATCAAACTTAAGAATTCATTCCGGAAACCCGTGCAAACAGGACCATCTCTGCCCTGTAAGGACCGATCCGTTCGAGGCGATAAATGTAAAAATTTTGATAGGAAAACACAGTTCCTTTTTTTTCCACCCTGGATGTTTCACCGTTTCCAGCTCTTCCATCACGAGTTTAGGAAGCCCGGTAGTTCAGAAAATTTCATACCGGCGGGACTTGAAAGTTCCCTGTTCAATAATTTTGAGTAACTTGAAAGCTTCCTCTAAAAATTGCCATATGAAAAAAAAACTCTTTGGTCAAACGGTGAAATATAGCCGGGCAACATTTTTTGTAACTGCCCTGCCAATCTTGCTTTTATTCAGTGCAAAAGGGAACCCCACTTCGCGTGCATTGGCTGATCCTCCCTCTGTAGAAGGCAGGTGGGATATTACCATGCATGGGGCAGGCGCATCATTCCCGTCCTGGCTGGAGATCCGTCATTCGGGACTTCATACGCTGGTCGGACAATTTGTTGGCGGAGGCGGAAGCGCCCGTCCCATTTCAAAAATCAGCCTTATCAACGGAACCATCAGCTTTTCCATTCCCCCGCAGTGGGAACGGGGAGACAATGACCTGTATTTCGAAGCCAGTTTTCATGGTGACAGTCTTTCTGGAACGGTCGTCGCCAGTGACGGGAAAAAATACACCTGGGTGGGTCACCGGGCACCATCCCTTCGACGGGAAAAACAACCAGAATGGGGAACTCCTGTCCAGTTGTTCGACGGAACTGATCTCAAGGGATGGCATGCACTTGGCCAAAACCAGTGGAGGGCTGAATCCGGTATGCTCCGAAGCCCGCAATCAGGTTCCAACATTGTAACTGACGAGAGTTTTACGGATTTTAAGCTTCATATCGAATTCAGGTACCCGAAAGGAAGTAACAGTGGCGTGTACCTGAGGGGACGATACGAGGTGCAGATTGAAGACAGCAAGGGAATGGAGCCCCTGAAAGACTATCTTGGTGCCATTTATGGTTTTCTTCCACCCAGTGAAATGGTGGCCAAGGACCCTGGCGAATGGCAATCGTATGACATTACCCTGGTAGGGAGAATGGTAACGGTAGTAGCCAACGGAAAGACAATCATATGCAACCAGGAAATCCCGGGTATCACCGGTGGGGCAATGGACAGCAATGAAGGGAATCCCGGCCCATTTCTCCTTCAGGGGGACCACGGGCCGATTGACTTTCGCAATATCGTTGTCACACCAGCTAAATAACCATCGCAGATCTGTCCTTCCTCCAGGCCTGCCAATCAAAAAAGGGTCGCATGAAAAGGATACGAATTTTCCTCATGGCAGCCATTCCTGTTGCAGTTTTTCTCCATCCGCAACTGGCTGCCCAGCCGGTTTACCGCGAACAATACAGGCCCCAAATCCATTTTTCACCAAAAGAAAAATGGACTAACGATCCTAACGGAATGGTTTATGCGGGAGGGATATATCATTTGTTTTTTCAGTATTATCCCGACAGTACGGTATGGGGCCCTATGCACTGGGGGCATGCCGTAAGCAGCGACCTGGTTCACTGGCAGCAGGAACCGATTGCCTTATACCCTGACAGCCTGGGATATATATTTTCGGGGAGTGCCGTCCTCGACCGGAACAATACTTCGGGGTTCGGTACTGCCGGGACGGCTCCCCTGGTAGCTATTTTCACCCAGCATGATCCAAAGGGAGAAAAAGATCGCCGGAATGATTACCAAAATCAGAGTATAGCTTACAGCCTGGATAACGGCAAAACCTGGAAAAAATACCGGCACAATCCCGTCCTTAAAAATCCCGGGATGAAGGATTTTCGAGATCCAAAAGTATTTTGGTATCAGCCCGGCAGAAAATGGGTTATGACTCTGGCTGCTGGGGATCGTGTCGGATTTTATTCCTCCCCCGATCTGAAAACCTGGAAAAGGGAAAGCGAATTCGGGAACCAGGCCGGTGCGCATGGAGGAGTATGGGAATGTCCCGATCTGTTCACCCTTGATGACAAAGGGAAATTGGTCTGGGTCCTGATCGTCAATATCAACCCGGGAGGACCCAATAAAGGTTCGGCAACACAATATTTTCTGGGATCTTTTGACGGCAGAGAATTTAAGCCTTACAGCACCGGGACAAAGTGGGTAGATTATGGCCCTGACGATTATGCTGGAGTCACCTGGTCCAATACGGGTGGAAGGAGGATATTTTTAGGCTGGATGAGCAACTGGTTATACGCAAACACGGTTCCTACCGGAAGGTGGCGTAATGCAATGACCATTCCCAGGGAATTATCGCTTAAGCATGCCGGAGGAGACCTTCGTCTGGCCTCAACACCGGTCAAGGAACTGGATAAGATTGGGGGAAAACCCATGGTGACGGATAACAAGACCACCGGCAGGAATATGGATCTTTCTGAAAAAATACAGCAAATTAACTCCCCCTGCCGGATCGACCTGACGATTGGCAAACTTGCGGACTTTTCCCTGGTACTGTCAAACCAGCAGGGACAGGAATTGTCTCTCGGATATAATCAGGGGCAGAACCAGTTCTATATAGACCGGAGCAAATCAGGAAAGACTGATTTTAACCAGGAATTTGCTGCCAGACATACCGCCCCACGGTTTGCCAGCAGCCCGGTCTCAACCATTTCTTTAATTATCGACAACAGCTCGGTTGAGCTTTTTGCCGACGACGGTTTGACTGTCATGACAGAAATATTTTTTCCGGATACGCCTTACAACCAAATGCATTTACAATCGCCCGGCCCCCGCCCCCTTTCAGTAGAAAAAATGGAATATGTGCCCTTAAAAAGTATCTGGAAATAGGATTGCGGAGAAGGGATGAATCAGGCCCATTCCAGTAAGGGTTAGGATATCAAATCATATCATTTCTCTGTTCCACCACCTCCTTACCAAAGGCGCGGGATGGTCCTTGGTCCGTCGGCCAAAACCCATGACTGGCGTATAGGGATGCTGCAGCAACAAGCTCACGGGTGGTTCATAGTTATGACGACGCGTACCTGCTATTCAAAAAAAACTCGAGATACAGGGATAGGAGTTTTTTTCCCATTCAGCTAAACACAGCAATTCTATGATATTTCTTCGATGCACGCAGATTCATGCGCTGCTCCTGGCAGGATTATAGTTTTGGAAAAATTCTGCAAGACCTGTTGCCACGTACATTTTAAATTCAGTACTGTAGCCGAACTCATCATGGTATAACCTCCCGTGACGGTGGATGACATAACCCAGGCCTCCCGGGCGAATGTCTGTCCGGATCCGGACATTTTGCAATTCCACGAATTTTCCGTTCCGCGTTTGAATGAAAATTATCAAATGTTGTTCCTCCGAATCATCCCGGTCCCGGATTTGAAAATTTTCTTCCCATGTATCCGGTATTGCTGAACTCCGTCCTTTTGACCCCTTCCCCTATTTGAAATTCCCCAATCCTCCTGGTATATGCAACGGTTAGGTTGTCCAATCTGTCAATCAGGGTGCATGAAAATAATTATCACGATAATGGCATCGGTGCTTTTGGCTCTTGGAATCGGGTCCTGCAATAAAAATGACAGTCCGTCCGGTTCTTGCAATCCCCAGACCAGCCTGGAGCTGCTTCAGCACAAATGGTCAATCGTTTCCCTGAATGGGGAGGCCCTGCGTTATGTAGGAAAGCCGGGGGACTATTTCATCTTTGAAACCGACGGAAAGCTTTATGACTATCACGGGGGTATATATGACACCTCCTCCTATAGCCTTAGCTCCGGTGGTGGACTGCTGAGTATTTACCCTATCCTGAATGGAATCAGGTCTGATTCTGGATTTTCCCTGAATGTGGTTGCCCTGACCAGTTCCAGCTTGATCCTTATGGGATGTCCCAGTAGCCCGGTGGTATGCATTGCTGACTCCCTGGAACGGTAACCTTCCTGCAACAGGATATTTATTTGACCTTTGATCTTTGTATTTGCATCAGGACAGAACGAGGCTGTCATGGAGCTGGGTGATCTTTTTACTTGGATCCTCACAGAGACCCGGGTGAACCTTTGAAGATTGAACGATTGTACTGCGTGTAGCGGTAAGCCACCGGAATCTGGAAGCCATGTCCAGTTTGCCAATAGGTCCTCCCTGCGGGCTGCCGCCGGCGATTAATTGAAATGCCTGCAAATGCCCCTCAATCTCCACCAGGTCAAAATCTCCGGAAAAAATTCGAAGACGTTCAGGGTCCAGGGTATAAAGCATTTGCAAGAACTGCTGTGTCGGGCAGTACAGGATGATTCCAACATTGAGGAATTCTTCCCGTTCAACCTTTGGCACCACGCGTATCACCGCGTATTCAAATAAATGCTGCTCTTGCATGCTTTGCTTCTTTTAAGAATATAGCAGAATTTCTTATCCTGGTTTCTAAAAAACTGACATATACCTGGCGCCGCTCTTCACCGGTACCTGGGGGGAGTCCGCCAGACAACCATTCTTCGGGAACCAGGTCAACAATCGACCGGATCAACCGATGGTTCAGCACCTGGCGAAACACTGAATCTGCATCATCCAGTTCGGATGCCCATGGGAGTAAGACATGATCACGGACCTGTACAAATGGCCTTAGGGCATGCACTTCCCAATTGTCCCAGGAATGGTGAAAATACAGGGAGGCCCCATGGTCGATCAGCCACAATTCCTTATTCCACTCAAGAATGTTGGTATTCCTGGCAGTCCGGTCCACATTGGTTAACAGACAATCTAGCCAGACAATCTTCGATGCCAGGCCAGGCGAAACCCTGGTTACCACCGGGTCAAAACTAATGGCTCCTGAAAGATAATGGACTCCCAGGTTCATGCCGACACTTGCCTTCAGCAGGTCCTGGATTTCTTCGTCAGGCTCCGTGCGGCCGAATGCATTGTCCAGCTGGGCAAATACGATTTCTGGAACTTTCAGGCCGAGCGACCTGGCTATTTCCCCGCCAATGAGTTCAGCAATCAACGCTTTGATACCCTGGCCTGCGCCACGGAATTTGACCACATACAGAAAATCATCGTCTGCTTCAGCGATGGCCGGCAAAGAGCCACCCTCGCGTAGTGGAGCCACATAGCGCGTGACCTGTACCTGGCGGATCGCCGGCAACCGATTATGCATGGCTGGGTTATTTTCTCCTGGAATCAGTTTGCAACCTAAGCAATAATATTTTGATTTTTGCCGGAATCATCCCGTCACCGGAGAGGAAGTCATGGTAGACACAGATAACCTTTTCCATCCTGGGTTGTAGAATGCCCATAGCCGTCTTGTTGAAAAATGGCTCAAACCAGGGAATAATCTTCAAATGGAATTCCCTCCAGGACCTGGTTCATCAGCTTTTCATTGCTTTTCATGCTAAGGAACATCCCTATTGAATGAAAGGTCAGTTTTCTCATCCCCGATAACTTTCTGTTGAGGGGGTCTTTTTCATGCAGCCCAAGGCAGGCAAAAGAATAGGCTTTTTCATAGACAAACCTCCTTGCCTTTCCCACAAGCAGCCGGAGGACAGCTTTGTCATTGTTTTTTACCCAGAGGTATTTTATATAGATCATGGTTACCGGTTCATTAATCCCTGGCATCTTCGATATACCGAACAACTTGCTGAAACAGTTTAATAACTGTAGCAGGTATTTCAGGTGCGGTGGCAGCTTCTTTACAATATTCTGTTTTATGTCCATCGTATCAGCCAGTGACATAATGCCCATGATTTCATTGTTCTTGCGGATCTGATAAATAACCGTATTCTCCAATTTTCGCCCTGTTACCAGGCTTCCAAGCGCATACTGCCGGTAGTGGTCATTGAGGATTTGGAGAATTTCCTGGCTGACAGGATTTTTCTCAATGACATATCCCGGGGCAGAGACATTTTTAGACGAACCAATAAATTGATGGACCAGAAAAGTTCCCAAATTCCGGAAGTCAGGGATATCTGGCCTGCCCTTAAAAAAAGAGAATGGTTTGCTATTGCCTTTGGCTACGGTCAGGAATACGAGATCTGCATCAACTGATAACATATACCCTGTTAATTGATTGCATAATTGGACTCCTATGCCCCTGCCACGGTACGGAACCGCTACCCGGAAATCTCCCACATAGTGAACGGGATAGATCCTTCCGCCGATGTATACCTGCTGCAAGGAGACAGAAAGAGAACCGATAATGTTGTTGTTTTCATCTGCTGCTACAAAGACCCGACTTTCCCCTCTGAGATTCAGCAGTCTGAAAAAATCCGGCTTCCTGTCAATGCACAGGGCCATATCTCCCGCCATCGAAGCTGAGCTGGTCAGGTCAAGAAGTTGTTGGTTATCCTCGTGGCTGGCAAAGCGGTAATATATCATCGAATGGATTATGAAGAAACCTGGTTGTCTATTTACATATCCTGTAAGCTGCTACCTTTCCGTACACAAAAGAGCGGTCCTCGAGTTGCAACTGTTTGCTGAGAAGCTCATCCTTAACAATGGTGTGCCGCAGGGATGACGGGACTTCCCGGCCGATCATGAGGTTCCTGAAAACTATCCGGCAGCCATTCTTCCCTGTCCTGGCTACCTCGGTAAAAAATTTAAGCGTATCCCTCTCATCCATCAGTTCACAAATGTTAGAGAGTGCCATTGCATCAAAGAAAGCTTTCGGCAGCTTTTCCAGCCAGTACTTGCTATCCCCGGTAACCGGGTGAAGGTGGTCTATCCATTCCCTGATCACCCCAAAATTGGTTTCCTTGAGACATTCAGGCAAGTGCTCCCGGTCCATATAATGGCCCATCAGGTAGAGAGCAATAAAATAGTTGGAACGGACCGGAATATCCTTCATCGCGTGAGCAGCCCTGCGGTAAAAACTTTCACTGAATGAGTGAGAACCGTCATCGAAATGAAAATACTCCTCCTGGAGCCCCTTTCTGGCCAGGCGTTTTTTGTTGAACAGGGTGCTGAATATCCAGCGCCACCTTCCATTGTCCCAGCGTTCATCGTAGAACAATTTTTGATCCTCCGTCGACTGGCAATTGAAGAATGCCCTTGTCTTACTGGCCCCCTGCAAGGTTCTGAGAATCATGCCAGCTATTTTTACAAATCTTTCATATCTCCCGTTCATCATGATACCCTGGCGGATGATATGTTGATGGTTTTCCCAAAAATCAATCGCGGCACTGGACAAATCAAACCGCAACACGCGGTAATAACGAAGCCGGTCACGGCAATTTTCCAGGCCCATCATTTTGCACATGTCCGCATAATCCAGCCTCCTGTACATGGCTTTTCTGATTTCCATCAGATAGGTTTGGGCAGGGTTGATGTCTACACAATAAATTTCCTTTGGCTTAAACCTGAGAAATCCCAGGCTGTTACAACCGCCCGAAGTGATAGCAAAAACGCGGTCCCCATTTTTAATACCAAGTGCTTTTTCATCGGCAGCAGGATCCTCCCAGTTTTGTGAGAATACGAGTTTTTGCAACTGAACCTGACCATTTTGGATCGGCTTCATGATGTTGGCTTTTAATTCCAGCAACGGAAATTGTTGAACAGGGGGGCGACTGTGATACCATGCTGCCTGGCCAGTGTACTGATACATCCCATGTCCCGGGTAGTTATATTTCCCTTTCCCTTGGAAAAAGCACTTCCTCTATTGGCAAAGGATAGCACAATGGCCTCCAGCAGACATCCGTGAATGACATTGGGAGCGGGGAACCCATAGAGGGATTTGGTTTTCCCGGGGATAATATCATAGCCTCCCGACAGGCTTCCCAGACCACCTAAAAAGAATTCACGGGAGCCAGCCGAGGAAATACCCATATTTTTCGGGTAACCGGCGTCACAAATAATGGCATGATCAGGGAGAAAGTCAAAATCCGCATTTTCCAGCATAGAACTGGCTACAGAAATGACGATATCCGTTCCTGGAATCAACTCGTTGATATCCCTCGAACAGACTGCTGCCTGATGACTTTGTTCAAGTTCCATCGCCTGGCTGATCAGCGGTGTTTCCTTTCTCGCACACAACCTGATCTGATGAACCTTGTTAGAGAAATAGCGGACACAGGCTGACCCGATATCTCCTGTCGAGCCCACGACCAGGAGGTTGGTGTCCTTCAGGTTTAGATTTCTCCGGTCACAGGCCATTTCTACAGCTTCCACAATAAAGGAAGCCGTGAGAGTGTTACCGGTGGTGAACCAGGTGTCATCCATTTTTTCAAAGGACTGGTTCCCGGATTCCAGAACGATGGAAGTAAATCCACCCAGGGCTGCAATCTTTGCCCTGCAGGCAGATGCTACCCGGCAGGCCTCCTGTACTTTATTCAGGTTCCTGAACAAGTGGGCTGCATCCAGTTCGTCGGGGGAGATGAAGGTTTCAATATAGATTCCGCGTACAGTGGCCTCGTGAATATCTTTTGCAATGATTTCAAACAATGGCCTGGGCGGAATATAAGGGAAAATATCTCTAATGGTTTCCTCATCGGGAGAGTGATTCAGCCCCGCCAGTCTCAGCATCCTGACGTAATCTGAGATTTTTTCCCAGCATTCCTGATGGCCAATCAGGGCAAAATCTAGGCCGGAAGGTTGATGATCCATTGCAGGGTTTTTTGACCTGGTAATCCAATCCTGTCAAGGGTTTTCATATAGAGACCCAGTGCATTGCCGCGCATTGTTTTCAGGTTAAGATTTGCGTGATGAAGTGACCCCTTCATGCAGGCACCCTTGCACACTCCGCAATGACCGGAAAGGTCGGTCTTGGCCGTCCATTCAGCAAGAATGGTCATACAGTCCTGGTGGATCTGTTCAACCTTCAGGTAAAATCCCAGCGGATCCATGTTTAGTTCGGCCTGTAACAGCTCGATGGAATGTTCAATATGTTCCCGCTCCTCCCGGGATATCGACAGGAACAGTGCCCCAATATCGTCTTTCAGCGCATTGCCCACATCCTGGTACATACTGACCGCAAAACATTCCAGCATCACTTCCTGTATAATCAGGCATCCGATGAAATCCCTGTTTCTGGAGTATTTCAAGAAACAGGCCCTGATCTTTTTCCAGTATGTTCCCTGGATATTTACGACCGGATGGTAATGTTTCTTTTCAGCGATTGACATAAAGGCCAGGGCGTGACGACGCTCACAATCGGCATGCTCCACGGCCTCCATTTTTTCATGGACATCATCAATGGATTCAGCCAGTGAGGCAAAATTGGACATCCCGATAATTTCACCAACGATGGCCTGTGATAAAATGTCGCTTATCAGGGCATCATAAGCAATCCTTTCCTGCGATATTGATTCAATTTGCATAGCTGTGATATTAGATGGTTTATTAGAATGGTAATCATTTTGAAGCTGTCAATTCCTTTGGACGAACAGACTGAAAATGGTGCAGGATATCATCAAATTTTTCCCTCGAAAACCTGTCGAAGACAGCTTTACCGGAGAACTCAGCGAGTTCCTTAAAGTTTGCCTTTCCAGGATATGTTGTATTGTCGTGGTAGTACCCGCTTCCCACCAGAAAGTATGAATGCTGAAAACCCGGAGCACAAAGGCTTTCAGCAGTGAACCCGAGGTTCAGTGCATCCCCGCCGCTAATGTGGGCATAAAGACTATCTTTTTGAGCTATCTCACTCAGTTTACTGCTGCCGTTCGCAGCATATGCTTCCGAGGGCACAATCCACCTTGTTTGAATGGGCTGGTCTGCAGAAAAGTCCATTCCGGCAAAATCCAGGTCCCAGAACATATAAGTAGTCTGCAAACGGACCTCCACCAGGCCTGGATTGTTTATTTTGGCAAGATTGATATCCATGATCATATCCCTCGGAAGAGTATTCCCGGGTGTGAGGAAATAATCAACAGGTTTCCAGCTATCACCCTCCTTTATTGAGACCAAGAGGGGGAGTGATTGGTCCAGTTCGCACTGCATTACCTGATCAGGATTTGCCTTATCCTTTTTCTGGATGAGGGACTGGTAAGAATCTCCATAAAGGGATTTAAATTTTTTAAACAGGTAAAAGGACCAGGCCGAATTTCGGGCCCTGATGACCAGCCTGCCGGAGGTCGCTGCCCGGGGCTTTCGAAAAGTCAGTCGAATATCGCTGGTCTTGCCGTCAGAAGAGAGATTGGTGAAGGAATAAAACCGTCCGTCCGGTTTTAGTATATCCTCCCTGACATCTTCCCTTCCTCCAATCGATACCTTGCTGGGGCTTACCAGATTTCCGAAGGCCAGTGCTTTTCCATTCCGGTCTATGAGTACACGGGTATTGGAAGGATGGGTGATTTCAAGAAGCCTGATCTCATTAAAAAACAATTCCTCCTGCTTTTCGCCCCTGATCTGAAGGGTTAGATTGTCCCTTTGGGGACCAGGGGATGGAACAGGCAAAAAGTCCGTTCTTTCCAGTGATGCGTAAATGGCACCGCTGAACAACGTTCCGGTAAGGACGTTTTTCCTTTCAGTGGCCAGGAATACCTGTGGACTGCATGACTGGTTGTTTCCATAGGATGAAGAAGTAGAAGAAGAGCTCGACGATTCACTGACTCCAACTATGATCGCAACAACGCCCGCTGTCACGAGGGTCAAGCCAACCGTTGACAAAATGGTAGACCTCGTAGTGGCTCTTTTATCCAAAGAGTACACATCAATCTGGCGAATGTCCTTATAGGCAAGGCTGACATGTGCTTTCATAGCCAGCGCGGTGTCCGTATACAGGTGCACTTCATACAATACGGACGATGCCTCGGATCCCTTAAACCGGTTACTCCGGTCCGCTTTGGGAGCCATATATTTTGAATGGTCATCTGGAATACTGTCCGTATCACCCTCGATGCTGTCATTACTGGTCCTGACATTGAGAAGGGCCAGGTGCTGGTGGTTGGCGTGCAGAATGAAATATTTGTTTGCCTTCATCAATTGCTGAAGGGAAGCCGCGTCCACCTTGTTGCTGGCATTTGTCTGATAATAATGATTATAGCAACCGCAACAACAGAACCAGAGTGAGATGAGGGTCAGGCCAGGGATGGGGTGGGAGTGCCTGGATGGCCGAAACGGTAATGGGGCTTTCATGATCAGAAATATTTGTGTTATAGAATTTCTTGTCCGGTTATGAAAATATTTTCACCGGGACTGCAAAGACACGCGACAATTCAAAACTATATTGTCGTGAATTTCATAACTAATTGATTTCTGCATCCCGGTGACAACTCTCTGCAAAAAACGCTGACTGCGGATGATCTTTCCTGACTGATTTATGGGAATTGCAAAAAATGATCTGGGGAATGATGATAGGTATAGAATTTACTAATCAGACCGGTCCAGGTTTGCAATTTTTACTAAACAAACGTGGGAGGACAAACTAAAAAAAATCCGGCTTGTATGCCTTTAGAAAGCACAGCCAGGTGCAATCGGATGGTATGGCCAAAATTTTGGAGGGAACACGCAACATTCTAATAACTCCCTTGTATCAGGGGCCCCAGAGAAACAGTATATGCCTGGATTGAGGCCTTTAGCCGGGCCGATTTCTAGAAACTGGAATCACCGTAGGAAGAGGATGACCTGAACCATAAGATGCTATCCAGACCTGTCCATGGCCGTGAGAACATTGGTCACCTGGGCCGTGATGAATTTGCAGCTGCATCAGGGATGCCTTGCATCACCATACAGATCATTGAAGAGGGAAACTGGGCAGTTTTGGAATGGCGCAATCCCCCGGTTTTCAGGGTTGCAGATTTTTTGGGTTGAATGGTGGAATGATACAAACCCGGAATGGCTGCTGGTACAAGTTGAGCCTTGCCGGATGGTACCATCCGGCTTCATAATCCTGTACATTTTTCTGTAAGCGGGGAAAATGAACTTGCATTCTTCGTATTTTAGAAGCTGGTATCCCGGCTATTTTTGTCCACCAAACAACCTTTCCGGTCTAAAACCATGATATGAAAAAAATGTTCGTTCTTTTGACAGGATCTATGTCCGTCCTCGGATGGTATTCCTGCCACACACCCGTTGCCGGCAGCAATGCTGCGACAACCCTTTTCAGCCGGGATAGTCTGGCTAAGCACATAATGGTTCTCTCTTCAGATTCCTTCCAGGGTCGCAAGCCATTTTCCTTGGGAGAAACCCGGGCAGTGGACTATATCAAAAACAGTTTTATGGAGATGGGTCTTGAACCCGGTAATGGAAACAGCTACCTTCAGGATGTCCCGCTGGTGCAAATCACCCCTACAGCAAACCCGACTATGAAAATCAGCTCCGCAAAGGGAAATTTTGAACTTCAGAAGACGAAGGATTATGTGCTGTCCACGGAAAGCACCGATTCTGTGATTTCCCTTAATCAGGATGAGCTGATTTTTGCGGGATATGGAGTTGTTGCCCCTGAATATCAGTGGAACGATTATGCCGGGATGGATGTCAAGGGAAAAGTTGTGCTGGTTATGGTCAATGATCCTGGCTTTGGGACTAGTGATACCACCATTTTCAAAGGGAAGACCATGACTTACTACGGCAGATGGACGTATAAATTTGAAGAAGCCGCCAGGCAAGGCGCAAAAGCATGCCTGATCATCCACAACCGGGAAGCGGCCTCCTATCCTTTCAGCGTGGTGCAGAATTCCTGGGGCACTTCCAACCTGTATCTGGACAAGAGAGGATCCACACAATTTCATTGTGCGCTGACAGGGTGGGTAAGCGCCGATGCGGCTAAAAAATTGCT
>Ga0318562_10000019_pt1 | contig 78779 bp, 72 predicted proteins | sample GRESIP066b5f18_FD_203688 | JGI IMG/M metagenome (GOLD analysis project Ga0318562, IMG submission 203688) | Tropical soil microbial communities from Luquillo Experimental Forest, Puerto Rico - GRE.SIPMG.066b5f18 | ecosystem: Environmental > Terrestrial > Soil > Tropical forest > Bulk soil... | reverse complement strand
GATAAATATAATATAGTTTTAAAAGATTAAAATTCTGTATAATTTTCTTAATTGTAGCAGTGATCGTTTGACTGAGAACTTCATCTCTTAAAATTTCTGGAGTGGCGAAAAAATCATCTCTAAATTCATCGAGGACTCTCATAGTTAGGTAATCTTCAATTAGTCTATCTTGCGTGTGATCTTTAAATCTATAACGAGCTTTTTCCATTGTTAAGGAATTGTCGGGCGAGCGTTTAAAAAAATAGGCTATGGTTTTTGCTCTGAGTTCCTCGACGTTTTTAAAGGAGTCTGGCAAAAATATTTTAAGATACTCATTCTCGTTTAAGGCATGGGGAGTCATGAAGGCATAATAAGCAGTGCCGCCTTTATTTAGAGCCAGAAAAATATTGTTGATAAGATTTACTATTTGAACAGGTTTAAGAAAATGTATGACAGAAAAAGCTGTTATAATATCAAAATATTCGGCATTTTTTTTCTTAATTAAATCGGGAAGTTTTAGGGTGATATCTCCTTCGATAAAGAAGATTTTAATTGGTGAATTAGTTGACTTCTTTTCTTGAACCCACAGCTTTATTTCATGAAGATGACGCGGATCTAAGTCATTTATATAAATTTCGCCAGATTTTTTATTGGCTTCCAGATGCAAAAATATCTTTTTCGAGAGACGCCCAAATGCTTCTCCTATCAAGAGTATTTTGGGACTATCCAAACGATCAATCTGGGCAAAGAGATTTTCTTCTATTTGGCCATAGTGCTGATGCATTGAGCCCATTTTATTTATAGTTTCAATACTTTGGTGATGTGCTTGGGCAGCATAACTTGAACTTATGGGGAAAAAAATCATTAATAGCACTGCAATTGCCAATATTTTTTTCATTCTATCCTCTTTTTTATGACATTATTATTTTTCTCAATAATGTCAGTTATATAGCTATGAAAAAAATCTCGTCAAATCAGCTCAAAATCGCCGTCTGATAATAATTAAAATTAGGCTGGCTTTAAATGGGTCAACATAATTGTCCTCAGCTGCCCATCATCTTCAAAGCGCACCTGGGCGCGCATGACTTTCCCTGCCCCAGAGAGCGATACGACCTTGCCCTTATGATAATTAGCGTGATAAACATGCGTTCCTACAGCAATATTTTTATCGTCGTACTCGACTTTATAGGCGCTGCTCGTAGGCACTCTGAGCATGACTTTGGGGGGCTCTTGTGTTTTGTTATTTCGGTCCAAAATCCAATGGGCGTTTGGCTCGATGACGCTGAGGGGGAGTTCTTTTAAGAAGCGTGAAGGCTCAGATGGGCTGGTCTTGCCATGCATGAAACGCTCCTGGCAGAAGCTTAAAAACAAGCGCAGGCGGGCTCGAGTGATGCCGACATAGAGTAGGCGTCTTTCTTCTTCTAAAGCAGCGCGGCGTTTTTCTTCGTCATTGCCGTGAAAAGATCTGCTGTGAGGCAAAACGCCCTCTTCTAAGCCTACCAAAAAAACGGCATCAAATTCGAGGCCTTTAGCAGCATGCAAAGTCATGAGCGTCAGGGTGCCTCCATGAGATGCATCTTGTTCGTTGACCGATTCGTCTTTAGAAATTAATGCGACGTTTTCTAGAAAAGTTTGAGCGTCAGAAGGCTCTCCGCGTGACTCGGCGTCTTCAACAAAAGATACTGCGGCTTGTACGAGTTGCTCTATATTTTCGAGCCGACCTTCTGATTCTTCATCGTTTTTGTTCTCAAGACGCGAGGCTATACCAAATTGATCGATTACGTATATTAAAGCTTCATCGGCTCTTAAAATTTTAACTTCGCCATTAGGCAAAGTACTTATAATTTCAGAGCGCATCTGATTAAAGTTTTCTATTAAATTACTAATTTTTTTATGAGAGCGCGTTGTTCCTAAAGCGTCGGCTTGATGCTCTGCGGTATTCATAGTTTCATAGAGGCTCAAATTATGAGTGCCTGCATAGTATGACAAAGCATCTTGCGTTTTTTTTCCGATGCCAAGCGGTAAAGCGTTTAATAAACGCAAAATATCAACATCGCTTTGCTGATAAAGCACGGCTCTAAGAGCAGCCAAAATATCTTTAATTTCTTTGCGGTCATAAAAGCGCATGCCACCAACCATGCGATAAGGCATGCGGGCTTTATGAAGCGCTTCTTCGAGAGGGCGTGATTGAGCATTAGTGCGCATAAGCACAGCTATTTCGTAATTTTTTCCATGTTGCTGAAAAAGTCTTGAAACTTGTTCTATGACGGCTTGGGCTTCTTGGTTATCGCGATAATGCTGTTTGAGGCCTATGAGAGGACCATCGCCTCTTATCGCCAATAAATTTTTACCTAGACGTTCGGTATTATGAGCAATAAGAGCATTGGCAGCATCAAGAATAGGTTTGGTTGAACGATAATTCTCTTCAAGCTTATAAAGCTGAGCACCTGCAAAATTGGTCAAGAATTTTTGCATAAAAGACGCACAAGCCCCGCGCCAGCCATAAATACTTTGGTCGTCATCACCTACAATTGCTACGCTATCGGCATTTTCGGCTAAGATATTAATTATACGCGCTTGTATGGCGTTGACGTCCTGATACTCATCGACCACAACATGGCGTATGCGGCCGCACAAAATTCGAGCACCTTCGGGGTTTTCTAAGAGTTCACAAAATTTAATTAACAGACTTGAAAAATCGAGGGCACCGATTTTTTTAAGGCGCTCTTGATACAATGCGACTATCGAATCTACACGCTCAAGCTTCGAATTATATTCAGCTTCTTCTTTCGCGCCATCGCGTCTGCGTAAGACTTTTTTTACCTCAGCGCTGAGTTCTTCTTTGCTTAGTTTATAGCGCTCGTTAATTATTTTCTTAATGAGGCGTGTCGCGTCATCTTCGTCATAGATCAAAAAATCTCGACTAATGCCTATTAAGTCGCCATAATAACGCAAAAAACGGGCAGCAAGGCCATGAAAGGTGCCGAGCAATACATCATTGCCCTGATGGGGGAGCAGCTGCTCAACGCGTTCGCGCATTTCACGAGCGGCTTTATTGGTGAAGGTCACGCCAAGAATACTCTGTGGCCTTACTTTATGCTCGCGCACCAAATAAGCAATGCGATGAGTGATAACGCGTGTCTTACCACTGCCTGCACCAGCCAAGATGCATACGGGGGCCGCACACATAAAAGCAGCTTGCTGTTGTTCAAGGCTGAGCGATTGCTTAAGCGACATAGAGATATTACCGAGTTTAAGTAAGCAATGCTTTCTAGCATAGATAAGTAGGCTTGCATACGTAGTCTGGCCAGACTTAAGCGCTAAAAATATATACTAAATTTGCGATAAGCGCGCTACTTTTACCGATGCGACAGGCGGGCTTACGAGCGCTGCTATTACAAGATCGCCACTGACGTTAATAGTCGTGCGACACATATCTAAGAAGCGATCGACGCCCAAGATGAGCCCCATGCCTTCGGGTGGTATACCTACTGATTGTAGTAAGATCATAATCAAGGGAAGGGAGCCCCCAGGCACTCCCGCGGTACCAATGCCCGCAAGAATGGAAAAAATTACGACTTGAATTTGCCCACTTAAGCTTAAATCCACCCCGTAGACCTGAGCCAAAAATAAGACCGTAATGCCTTCAAAAATAGCCGTACCGTTTTGATTAGCCGTAGCTCCTACGGTCAAAACAAAGCGCGAAATCTGTGGCGGAATGTTTAAATTATTTTCGGCAGTCTCAAGCGATTTGGGCAAGGTCGCGTTGGAAGAAGAAGTACTAAAAGCATATAAATAAACATCACGACAGGCTTTAAAAAATTGCCAAGGACTACGTTTGGCTATGATTTTTAGCAAAGCGCTGTAGACAACTAATTGCTGAATGAGCAAAGCACCTATGACGGTGATTACAAAGAGCAATAACGACCATAAGATTTGGTAGCCGACGGTGAAAATAGTATTAAAAACCAAGGCAAAAACCCCGACCGGAGCCAAAATCATGGCAAATTGCAGAATTTGCATGCAGACAGCAAAAAGTTGTTCAAAAAATCCCACTAATAACTCAGGCTTAGGCGTACTTTTGCGCGCTACCATGCTCATAGCTATGCCAAAAATAAGCGCGAATATCATGAGTGGCAGCATTTCGCCCTCAAGGGCTTTAACGGCGCTATCGAGAGGGTTTTTGGTAAAAAGCTCAATAATTATTTGAGAAGGGGACTTGGCTTCATGGGCGTGTTTTTCGATCTGGGCAATGCTCTTTGAGCTTTTCAAGATAAGCTCTTGGTCAGCCGAAGAGAGTACAAAACCGACACCTGGTTGAATAATATTAACGAGCCCAACGCCGATTACGACCGAGAGGGTCGAGATAATCAGCGTATATAATAAAGTTTTTTTTGCTATAGGCCCAAGTCCATGGCTTGAGCCTAACTCAAAGACCCCTAAGACAAGTGCAGAGAATATGAGAGGCACGACGACCATGAAAATCATACGTAAAAATATTTGCCCACAAGGCTGCAAGATCTGAGCATTAAGTAAATTAAGCCAGGTAATATGAGAAAATGGATGCAAAGCGAGGCCCATAATAACAGCCGAAACAAGAGCCAATAAGAGTTTTTTGTGTTGAGACATTGTGGCCCCTTAAATTAAAAACCAATAAAATATATTAAAGAACGAGGTGATTTGGCATCTCGCTCTTTTATGCAGGCCAAAAATTATAAATTTTCGTAAGGTATAAAACTATCTATTTCAGCGTCTATGACGGACGAAGTAACGCAGCTTGCATTATCGCATTTATAATTAGTATGGCTTATCTGGGCTGAGAGTTCGTTGGTGCTTAGGTGACCAAAGAGTACTCCTCCAAGCCATTCTTCTGAGCTATCCTGATAAAAAGAACCTCTAAAATCTGTTCGCCCAAGAAAAACAGAAAACTTAGCATATTCACCCGCTTTAGGGACTTCAGAGCGCAACGTTGTATCCCACGAATCCATGAAAGAACCATCTTGTGAGATAAACGTTAGATTGACGTCAAGTTCGACCCGATCTGCGCAGCTAATATCAAGCTCAAAGCTTTGTGCTGGGTAGACCGCTTTTGAGTGTACATAGCGAGCGACTGAAGTGAGCTTTGAAAAATTAAACGATCCGACAGTTTGATCTGGCTTATAGCCATAATTAATTTTTACGGAGTTTATATTACGTGTTAAATCAAAGAGCTTGGCACCGCTAAAACCAAGTGGCGTACGTTGGTTTATTTCATAAAACTCTATGCTCTCTTCGCAAAAAGGCCATAGAGTATTTTCGGCATATTCACCTAACTGCTTTACGCTACCGAGCGCGCATAGCGCCCATAAAAAACTAAACAAAACACCAAAAATTTTCATTTTGTGCTCCTCAATCCACACGAATTTTCATAAAGGGCTCCCATTCAATGAGAAACTCTCTGATCATGTGTTGTTGGCGTAGCGTGGGATGTTCAATGCGCGAGCATATAAATAACCAGCGATTAGATTTTAATAAGTAATAAATATATATTATTTATATGATTATGTTACGAGATAGAGAAGACGCGGCCTACCAGTTGGCAAAAAAGCTTGGTGATTATCGCGGGCACAATATTTTAGTACTCGCCATACCCAGAGGCTCTCTCGGCATGGCACGAATTGTAGCAGATGAGCTTGAAGCTGATCTTGATGTGGTTTTGGTGCATAAGATCCCTCATCCGCATAATCCTGAGTTTGCTATAGGGTCGGTTGATGAAGATGGTCAAGTTTATATAGAAGAAGATGCGCGTTTAGATGAAATACCTATTAGATATCTCGAGGCCGAAAGACAGATACAGTGGAAGAGGCTTAAAGAGCGTCGTAAATATTATACACCCGTTCATAAGTCTCAAAATCTAAAAGGGCGTACGGTGATTATCATCGATGATGGCATAGCTACTGGCTGGACGCTTAAGGCTGCTATTTTAGCCACCCGAGAAAAAAAGCCTCATAAAATTATTGTCGCTGTTGGTGTAGCTTCCAAACAGGGTATAAAAGAAATCGAAAATATGGTTGATGAATTTATATCTTTGATAACCCCTCATGACTTTCAAGCAGTAGGTCAGTTTTATCAGGATTTTGCTGAGATAACAGATGATGAAGCGGTGAGGCTCTTAGCAAGATAGTTGCGAGCATAATTTCGCTGTTTTATTATTTATATATTATTCTTGTGCAACCTAAACGAGGCAGCCATGCAAATTCCAAGCAAGATTTCTTTTCATAACATGGATCCTTCATCGGCGCTCGAAACAAGGATCCAGGAGAAGATCGATAGACTTTCCGAACGTTTTTCTGGGATAATTAGATGCCATGTGACCGTCGAAGGTGCCGCCCAGCACAAGAACAAAGGTAATACTTTTAGTGTGCATATTTTAGTGACACTACCGGGCAGTGAAAAAGTAGTAAGTCAGCATCCAGGTAAAGCTCTTGTAAGACATGAGAAAGCATATGCTGCCATGAACGATGCTTTTAAAGCCATAACTAAGCAACTCACACAAGTTAAGCATAGTCAGCGTGGTGAAGTAAAAGGCCACACATCGGTCTTGCTCAATGGCAAAGTTGTGGGACTCGACATTGGCCAGGAGTTTGGCTTTATCGCTTTGAGCGATGGTTCTGAATTTTATTTTCATCGTAACGCAGTACATAAAGATCGTTTTTTAGATCTTAAAGAAGGCAGCAAGGTTCGTTTTTCTTTTATCGAAGGCGAGGGTGCTGAAGGCCCACAGGCAAATTTTGTACGTATGATTCGCTAGTTTGTAAAATATTTAAAATAAAAAAAGCGCCTGATATTAGGCGCTTTTTTTAATAATATTATCTATCTAGTAGTCTTTTTGGCTAGAGAAATATGAAACTCATGTCCATTGAGTTTAGCTCCAAGTTTATAGCGCTTTCTGAGATTTTCTAATTCGGGTGCGTCAACTTGTAAGATAATATAACTAGTTTTGGAGTTAGGATTAACGGTCGTAATATCTCTTATAGTAAAAGAAAATTTTTGACCCACTTCTTTTAGTTTTATTTTCTCGTTTTTGTAGACAACGCTAATATGTGCTCCCGGGAGGTTATCTCTTCTAAAATAGGGAGGCTTTTCGTAACCCGATGGGGCATTAAGCAAAGGAAAAAGCTCGTTGATATAGCGGTCGTCGACTTTAATATAAGCATAGCCATCAGGTTTTTGTATTAAAGTCCCAACGTGAGGCAAGTTTTTTTGGGCATAGGCGAGAGCTTCAGCAAAGGGAGCACGAGGTGCCTGATAAAAAACTTCTTGTTGAGAAGAATTAGGGAGGAGCTTTGGGCTTTTTTGAGTTGGCACGCATTTGCACGCGCTAAAACCAAAAATAGCACTAAGAGCAAGCAATAATTTTAAAAGCTTAAGCATAAATCTTTCCTGGACTTGAGTAGCTGTGTTTAAATATAAATTTTTTTGTTGTTTTATAGGGCAATGAGGCAAAAAAATACGCCCGACTTAGTGGGCGCTTTTTAAGTAACGATAGTATAGAGTATGTCAAAAATTACCCCTCTTTGTCAAGAAAAAAATTTAGTTCGGTTAATAATTTTTTGAGAGCTCAAGAGCTCGTTTAAACAACGTAATTTAAGATTTGTGTCACAAACAGGAGTTAATGATAAATTTTATGGCAGAAGATAGACGAAAAGTCGTAGGAATTTTTCTTGCTTCAAAAGTGCAGGATAAACGTGCTGATCTTCAACAAGCACTTTTACGCGAGTGTGCTACCAAATATTGCCTCAATATCGTCTCGTTTGTGGCGCTCCCTAAGACTTCTTTGTTTGAAGGGTTGAAGCAGATTATTGGCATAGCTTCGAGCAAGAACGCCCATGCTTTTCTCATCGACGAAAAAGACACGCTCTTTTTATCGGGCGTTGAGCTCAAAAATTTTTTTGAGCTCTTATATAAGCATAAAATAAGCATAATCGCTGCACGTTCAGGGCTTATACTAGGGCCTCATCATGTCGCAGTCTTTGCTGATTTTTTACAGACGAGTGCCCAAGCGGAGCATGAGCGCCATGGACAAGTTATTAAAAGATCATTGAGGCTTAAAAAACGCCAAGGCATAAAGCTTGGAGGAAAAAAATTTGCAGAGGCCGAAATTATCGAACAAATAATGGACTTACACCGGCAAAAAAAAAGTTTGCATGAAATATGTGTCATATTAACTATGAACGACGTTAAGAGCACGCATAACAAAAAATGGTACGCCACAACGATCAAGCGCATAATCGATCGCGAGAATAAAATAAATAAAATATAATAATATTTTTATCTTAATTATTAATATCGACCAATGTTAGTAAAGGCTGGCCTTCGTCAAGAGTTTCTAAATTAATTACGCCACTTAAATACCATGCGTTGTCTTCTTGGTTATCCAAAAGCGTGTGTGTTATTTCATAACGTGTTTCACTGAGCTTATGAATTTTCGTGAGCATAGGGTTTCGTGCGCGCGGGTCGGCGATAATTTGTTGATATTGGTCATAAAAATTAGACATTAGTTCTTCTAATTTTTGAGCAGGCCATTCTTGACTATTTGCAAAGCCAAGGCTCGCTTCTTCATAATTTTTTTGCGCCAGCAGGCGAACGACATGAAAGAGCTCGGCACGGATTTTTGCTACGAAGGCCTTATGATTAACGCGTGGGTCGTAAGGAGAAAGGCTTGGAGCATCTTGGGTAATAGTTGCTCGCTCATCACCTGCTTCGAACATGCTTTCCCATTCATCGATAAGGCTCGTGTCGACGCGTGAAAGCATGGTGCGTAAGTAGGCGAGAATATCTAAGAATTCGTCGTTTTTATAGTGATCGGGCACGCTTTGAGCGAGGGCCTTATAGGTTTGCGATAAATATCTGAGCAAAAGGCCTTCGGAGCGGGCGAGGCCGAATTCTAAGACATATTCGTTAAAAGTACTGCCGCGTTCAAACATAGCGCGAACAATAGATTTAGGATGAATATTTTCTTGCTCAACCCAGGGGTGTTTTTTAGAGAAGTCGTTAAAAGTCTGATAGATAAAATCGGCCAAGGGTTTATCGTATTCGATTTTCTCCAGAGCCTCTATGCGCGCGTCATATTCAAGGCCTTCAGCTTTCATAGCGGCCAACGCCTCAGTTTTTTTAACTTCTAACTGGCGAATTAATATAGCCTGGGGATTTTCTTCCGTGGCTTCAACTAAGCTTAAAATATCAAGCGCATATTCAGGATGATTTTTGTCCAGTACACTCAATGCTTCTACTAAATAAAGCGACAACGTATGATGCAAAGAAAAATCTTGCTGCAATGTTTCGTTTGCTACTATGCGCGAGCCTGTATGAATATTTTTTACGATGCTAAAAATTTGTGCTTGAACCAGCGATTTAAATAACTGGGCTGTACGTCTGCGATGCTTACTTTTATTTTTACGGCTTTCATGAGAGCGGCTAATAATTTGTATCAAATTTTTATATCCCGCGTTGCCGTTGGCCTCGCGGCCTATGAGCGCGCTTAAAATCATGCCATGAGTAATTCTAAACTGAGAGCTCAGCGCTTCTGGTGGGTCGTCTACTAAGCGTTTAAAAGTTGTCTCGTCATAGTGAACATAGTTTTTAGTGGGCGCCGCTTTTTTTACAACTTTTTTCTTATTACGCTTTTTATCGTCTAAACTAAAACGATTTTCGGCTTTCTTATTTTCGATTACGTGCTCAGGCGCTTGGGCAATAACGGAGCCTGCATCGTCAAAACCTTTGCGGCCGGCTCTACCAGCGATTTGTTTAAAATCTCGTACGCTCAAAATAGTAGTTTTGACGCCATCGAATTTGCATAACTTGGTAAATACCACTGTTCTAATAGGTACGTTGACACCAACACCCAGCGTATCAGTACCCATAATAATTTTGAGAAGTCCGCCTTGGGCCAGTTTTTCAGTAAGCAGCCTATATTTAGGCAAAAGTCCCGCATGATGAATACCAACGCCATGTTGGATAAAGCGTTTTATCTCTTTGCCAAAAGGCGTATCAAAACGAAATCCAACGAGCGCTTCGTTGATAGTTTGCTTTTCTTCTTTGGTACAAATATTCACACTCATGGCGTTTTGTGCTTCAAAAGCACACTCACGCTGAGTAAAATTAACAACATAGACAGGATACTTGCGACTGGCGATGAGCGTTGCGAGCGTTTCATGTAAAGGGGCTTCGCTAAAGCTAAAATCAAGGGGAACGGGGCGCTCAGCGCTTAAAATTTCAACGGTTTCTTTGTGGGTGAGCTCGGTGAGCGACTTTTTAATAACCTCGCAATTGCCAATAGTCGCTGACATGAGCAGAAAAGTTGCTTGGGGCAAGCACAAAAGAGGGATTTGCCAGGCTACGCCTCGTTCGAGGTCGGAATAATAGTGAAACTCATCGATAATAACATAGTCAACGTCTGCTTCTTTGCCCTCACAAATAGCCAAATTGGCAAGCACTTCAGCAGTACAGCAAATAATTAAGGCATCGCGATTTATACTGGCGTCACCAGTAAGCATGCCAACATGCTCAGCACCAAATTGTTCACAGAGTGCAAAAAATTTTTCACTTACTAAAGCTTTAATAGGGCAGGTATAATAAGAACGCTTTTTTTCACAAAAAGCTTTGAAGTGCAAAGCTGTTGCTACGAGAGATTTTCCCGAACCAGTAGGGGTGGCAAGTATGACGTTTTTATCGCTCATGAGCTCTAAAATGGCGTCTTCTTGAGCTTTATAAAGCGTGATTCCCAGGTCATCAACGGCCTGAAAAAATCCCGCCATTATATTATCAGGGGTGGGATCTTGTGGGATATATTTTTGAAAATGGGGGATTTTTTTGCCTTCATCCATAATTTTCCCGTATCAAATCACTATGAGCATAGTCGATCTAAAATTATTGCTGCTGCTGATCTTACTGATAAGTGATTATAATCATCAGCGCCATAGATGGGTTCTAAGAGATAGTCGGCTTGGTCTAATATCTCAGGAGCTAAGCCATAGCCAGTTCCAAAAATTAAAATAGTACTATGAGATTTACTAATAAGCTCACGACCATGAGCATAACTTATAGTTTTATGCTCGCATAACTTAGCGCTGGTTGCGATTAACAAAGGCTTCTTGTTAGTAAGCTTGATTTCGTGCTCTATGCATTCTTGAAAAGTAGTTTGAATATTAACGAGACCCATGGCACGTGCACGATCTTTGTTGCGCCGATGCCCGCTGCCTGAAATCCAAAAATCAGCAATAGATTGCCCCAGTTCTCGCTGCGCTTGTATGGGCGAGACTAAATAATACTGGGATAAGCCGTAAGTACACGAAGAACGAGCTATATCATGGACGTCTATGTTAGTAATAGCTGTTGTGTAAAGCTGATCATGGCGGTCAACCACCGGATAGTGTAGTAAAGCGAGACTTAATCTGTTGGAATTATCGTGTGTATTATTCATATACTTCACCATTTTTTTGCCATGGATAACTAGTAGGTACAGATTGTCTTAGAATATTTTCTTCATGCGGGCTTAAGGGGAATTTTTCTATTAAATCTGGACGCAGCGTCGCTGTTTTATAGAGAGATTCTTCTTGACGTGCACGACTAATAAGTTGGTGATTGCCATTTTTTAAAACTTCAGGAACTTTTAGGCCTTCAAAATCGGCAGGCCTTGTATAATTACTGCTTTCAAGACGTCCAGCTATGTGGCTTTCGCATTCAAGCGATTTATTATTGCCTAGTACGCCACTTACTAAACGAGCAGTTGCGTCAAAGATGCTTAAAGCAGCCAATTCGCCACAACTTATGACAAAATCACCGAGCGATAGGGCTTCGTCGATATAATAATATACGCGAGCATCGATGCCTTCGAAGCGCCCACAAACAAAAATAAGTTCTGAATAATTCGCCAAGCGCTGTGCATGCTCTTGCGTAAATTTCTTGCCAGCTGGGTCCATGAGTATAACGCGTTTTTGAGAACGCGAAACTTCAGGGTGTTGCTCAAGAGCTTGATTAATTAAAGGCGCGATTACGTCTATGCGCATGAGTTCGCCCGCACCACCGCCGTAGGGGGTGTCATCGACTTCATGATGACTGCGATTCTCAAGAATAGATATAATACTTGTCGATAAAACTTCATTGCGCTGTGCGCGACCCATAATAGACGTGTTGAGCCAGGCACTCAAGGGATCTTTCACCATGCTCAAAAAAGTCGCGTGAAGTTTTTGAGTTGTCATAGTTTAGTCCAAAGGCTCAAGCAAACCTATAGGTGGATCGATAGTTATAATCATATTTTCAGTGTCGATATCTAAGACTATGGCGTCGACGAGGGGGACACTGGCTATATAGCCCGATAAAGTCTCTATTTCTAACAAAATTTGAATATTATTTGATGAAAAACCCGCAAGCTTACCAGCTTCATCGCCATTGGCTAGGATTACTCGAGCGCCAATGAGATCTCCCAAATAAAATTCATCTTCTAAGAGCTCAGGAAAGTCAGCACGACTTAAATAAAGCTCAGCTCCTTGAAGTTTTTCGGCTGTTGTTCGATCGGTGATCTCGGCAAAATAGATCCTGTTACCAGGCACTACTTCGCTGAGGGTCATGACACGAGGCTCGGCCCCTTTAAGCATGAGAGTTACCGTGCTTCCAACGACAAGCGAGACACTTTCGGGGTTTATGAGCTTCACATGCAAACCGCCTTTGGTGCCAAAAGCTTTGCTTATATAGCCTAATAAAATAAGATCGGACATAAATCCCAACTAAAAAACACCGAAAACTAGGAGCTTAGGCCTAATTTTTGGTGTTTGTATTAAGTGCAAAAAATACTAAGCTGCAGCTACAGCAGGAACAAGCTTTTTAAATTTTTTGATCAAGCCTTTTACGGTATCGCTGGGCTGCGCGCCAACGTTAAGCCAATGCTCAATACGAGCGAGTTCAAGCTTAATTGATCCTTTTTCCACGCGGGGATCATAGGTGCCGACTTGCTCAATGAAGCGGCCATCGCGTGGCATTCTGCTGTCTGCTGTAACGACGCGATAAAAAGGACGTTTTTTTGCCCCGCCACGTGCCAGTCGAATAACAACCATTTTCTTTTACCTACCTATCAGATGCCTATAAATTCAGTCGTGCTATAAGAGATTACTCATGCTTGCTTGTCAATATCCTTGCACCTAGGCCCCAGGGGGTTTTATGGCTCGTTTGCATCATATTTTTCTCTGCCTCGGTGGCCTTAGTATGGGTATTTATCTGGCTGGTTGTGCTACGATAGGGCCTATGAATAATTTTCAAGACTCTAGGTTTGTTGATAATTCTCTCTGGGTAGACGAACCAAAGGGTACACCAAAAGCAGTTGTGCTCATGCTTCATGGGCTTAATCTCAAACCTGCTCGAATGGATGGTTGGGCAGAGCTCTTGAGCGCTCATGGGGCTAAAGTAATGCGTTTTGCCCTGCATGGCCATACGGGGCAAGAAAAGCTGATGGCTGAAGTGAAAGCCCATATGTGGCATGGGCAGTTTAATAAAGCTATAGAAGAAGCCCATGCTCATGCCTCCCAATTGCAGGTGCCCCTTTATTTTGTAGGCTTTTCCTTGGGGGCTTTGGTCGCTTTGGAATGGCTTTCGGCTCAAGACGAAAGTAGGCTTTATATCAACAAGATGCTCTTAATAGCCCCAGCTATCGCGACTCCTTGGTATTCCCGGGCTGCCTCAAGCATATTATCGATATTTAGTAAAAATATTACCCTGCCGAGCCGAAGTCCCGAGCAATACAGAGCCCAAAAAGGAACTACCGTAGCAGCCTATAAAGCCCTTTTTGCGCTCAAAAAGTCATTGGAAGATGCGCGTTTTAAAAACGCCAATTTGCCGGCCTTAGTTTTGATCGACAAGCATGATGAATTGGTCCCGAGTGGGGGAGTGAAAAATATTATCAGTGCTCATGGCTTGGGCCGTTGGGAGCTTGCCATTGTCGATAATAGTTTCGCCCAAAAAAATTATGGTTTTAGGCATCTCATGGTCGATCAAGAATCGGTAGGCGCAAACTTATGGGCCGAGCTTAGTGCGCGTGTTCTCAAATATCTTGATATATAATTAAGTTTTTTGGGAGGACCTGGTGAAGAATCTTAAGCTCAATAACGATCCCGTAGTTATAAGCTTTGCCCGCACGCCTTTGGGCAAGTATGCTGGCGTACTAAAAGACATACGCCCCGACGATATGCTTGCGCAGGTGTTTAAACACGCAGTAGAGCAAGCTCAGGTAGATCCCCACGATATAGGCGAGTATATAGCCGGTTGTGCCAACCAAGCTGGCGAAGATAATCGTAACGTCGCGCGTATGGCTCAACTATTGGCCGCAATGCCCCACGAAGCTTCAGCGCTGACTTTAAACCGCTTGTGCGCTTCAGGGCTTGATGCGATCATAGCTGGTGCAAGACGCATTATGACCGGCGAGGAGCGGGTGATTGTCGTGGGAGGCGTTGAGAGTATGAGTCGTGCTCCCTACGTGATGGCTAAAATTCCTACCCCCTATAAGCTCGGTGCACCTGAAATTTTTGATAGCTCCCTGGGATGGCGCTTTTTTAACGAAGCCATGCGCGAGTATACACCGCCCGAGCACAATGGTGTCACTGCGGAAAGACTCGCAGAGCGTTTTAAAATAACGCGCCTAAAACAAGATGAGTTTGCGCTTCTTAGTCATCAAAGAGCTGTAAGAGCCCAAAATAGTGGATTTTTCGCTCAAGAAATTAAAGCGCTCGCTGGCGTTACTATACTTCACGATGAAGGGCCTCGCGCTCATACGAGTCTCGAGCAACTGGGCAAACTCAAAGCGGCTTTTGTAGATAGGGGTAGCGTAACGGCTGGTAATAGCTCGAGCCTCAATGACGGCGCAGCTGCACTGGTTTTAGCCTCACATGAATACGCTCGAGCTTTGGGACTCAAACCGCTTGCCCGTATCGTTGGTTTTCAAAGTGCGGGGGTTGATCCTCAAGTTATGGGCCTAGGACCTGTTCCGGCGACACGCAAGCTTTTAAATTCCACGCGTCTTAATCTCAGCGATTTTGCTGCTATCGAAATCAACGAAGCTTTTGCGGCTCAAGTTTTGGCTGTCATAGAAGAACTCAAATTAGATGAAAATCTTGTTAACATAAATGGCGGAGCCATAGCTTTAGGGCACCCTTTGGGTTGTTCTGGAGCACGCATCGCTCTTACTTTGATTAATAATTTGAGAAGCAGCAATAAAAATTTGGGATTGGCAACCCTTTGTGTTGGGGTGGGTCAAGGAGTTAGCATGGCTCTTGAAGCACTCTAATTTTAAGTAACCCAGAGGATAAAACAATGTTGAGCTTGACTAAAGCCGGTGTGGTAGGCGCAGGTACTATGGGGCATGGAATCGCTTATATATTGGCTGAAGCGGGGCTTGAGGTTTGTCTCATCGATCAAAATCAGCCGGCTTTAGCGCGAGGAATGGCTCATATCGAACTTATTTTAGAATCAGGCCTGCAAAAGAATAAAATTAGTCTCGATAATGCTCAGCTTATACGATCGCGGCTTTCGACATCGTGTGATCTTGATGCGCTCTACGACGCCGATCTCATGATCGAAGCTGTGAGCGAAGATATTGAGATTAAACGCCATATTTTCAGTGTAGCAGATGCTTTAATACATGACGACGGCTTACTCGCAACCAATACTTCCAGTTTATCAATTGCGAGTATAGCCACGAGCGTTGTTCACAAAGACCGTCTTTTGGGCTTACATTTTTTTAACCCACCTCATGTCATGAAACTTCTAGAAATTATCGTGCACGAACATACTTCTGAAGAAGCAGTTCGCACAGCCCAAGAGCTTGGTTTGGCCCTGCGCAAAGAATGTATAGTTGTAAACGATTCTCCAGGATTTGCTACTTCAAGGCTGGGCCTAAGTATAGCGCTTGAGTCTATACGTATGCTCGAGCAAGGTGTTGCTGGTGTTCTCGAAATAGATTCTGCCATGAAACTTGGCTATGGGCATCCCATGGGGCCTTTGATGCTCAGTGATTGGGTAGGCCTTGATGTGCGTTTAGCTATCAGTGAAAGTCTTTATCGCTCACTTGATTCTGCGGTTTTTGCTCCTCCCGATTTATTGCGTTATATGGTGCGAGCGGGTTTCTTAGGAAAAAAATCGGGTAGTGGTTTTTATGAATGGGAACAGGGGCGGCACTTAGGTGTTTCTCAGGCATTGCTCAATAAAATTACTTAAAATTCTTGAGATAAAAAAAAGGGCCTTAAGGCCCTTTTATATAATTTTAGAAAAATTATTTGCCGTCAATAGGTATAACAAATCGTCCGCTTTGTATGAGCGGGTCGTTATTAAAGTGGCTATCGCTTGCGGTGAGGGGGGCCCTCAAATCAGATGGCAATATACGAACGCTGAAGTTGATTTCCCGGGGTTTGCCCGTGCGGTCTTTCAGTAAGGCATGCCATTTTTTATAGAAATTATAAAAATCCGAGCCATGTTTAAGATGACCGTTAATTTTTTCAAATCTTCCGGGGTTTGTCGGCGTAAACATATCTTGTAATTTTTTAGAAGCGTCTTGATGCCAAAGACATTCGTTGAGGGTATTTTCCCAATAAGCGACTCTATCGCCCATATTCCCTAAGGCCTGCCCAGGGTAGTTTTTCTCGACTTTTCGACAAAGCCTGCTGATGGCGGGTATTAATATATTAATATCAATGTCTGAGGCATCAGCTCCTGGAGTATCAAAAGTATAGATATCAGGATTATTTTCATTGAGGCATGTGGGAGGTTTTGCTTTGAGAAATGCTGAATTTTTGCCCTTGGTGGGATTAACCGAGAAGAAAGTCGTGGCAGTGCCAATAATAGCCACATAAGCATCGGGTCCTTGAACATGTTTGAAAAGATTTTTTATATCTTTTTTGAAGTCATCCCACTGAGCCTGATCATGAAAGACCAGAGGTATGGGATCATGGTCTCTTTCCATGTTTAATAGCTTAGTCGCTGGATTTGGCATATTAAGTCTTTTTTGCGCATAGGCAAAATAGCAGTCAGAGTAAGTATTTTTTAACGAAAATATTCCGTAAGCGCGCTGACGTTGTACCAAAAAACTAAATTTATTTTTTTCATCTTGGTTGCCAAACGAAATATTATAAGGCCCCGCACCAAGTCCGGCTTTGATAGGTGGATGAGTAATCATAAAATACTGTCCCGGTCCGGATGGGCTGCTTGTAACGTTTAAATTAAAATTTGAACCACCTGATCTAATATATAATTGTCCGTCTTTATCAACGCCAAAAATATGTCCGCCGTAATTAATAGGCGTATGCCATTGGGGGTTTAAATAAAATTCTATGGGTCTATTATGTAAGATATCAAATAACTGGTCTTTTTTATCACCTGCAGCACCTATTTGGTGAGCCTTTGCTATAATTTTTATGTCGAGATATTTTTTTATATTATTAGTAATATAAGAAATCTTTATTTCTTCTTGATAAGCTCTAGGTGCCGTCGGCGCGAATTTGACATGGATAATACATTGGGAGCCTGAAGCAATGCCCTGGCTGCAATTATTAATATCGTCGATAGTAAAGAATTTTGCAGCAGAAACTAAATCAAATTGTATATCTTTTACAGCAAATATATTGTTGGTATTATCCAAAGCCACCGGTAGTTCTTGAGCATCACCGACTCTAACTGAGGCAAAATTAAGATCTAAAGCCCTGAGTATATTTTTATCTAAAGACTCTTTGGTTTTACCTTCTAATTTCAAGAAAAGTTCTTGAGCTTTGCCGTCGATTTTGTAGGAAATTTTGAATGTCTCGGATAAATCTTTCCCATGAGATGTCGGATTAAAAAGTACTTCTAAGATACAGTCAGAATGCGGATTAATACGCGAGCAGGCCAAAGGATTACTAATTTTGAGGGACGCTGCATTGAAGTTGGGAAGTGGATCAAGAAGAGCTGGCTTGTCACTCTTGTTTTCGAGCTTCCATTGGAAATTCTTAGTAGTGCCAATTTTAGTAATGCCAAAATCAAAACTCTTTTGAGCACTTAATTCGTCATTCATCGGTGGGGGCATGCTTGGGGGGCAGCCCATGAAGCTTGGTAGAGCCAAAATTATACATATTATTTTAAATTTATTCACGAGTTAACCCTGTTAAAATTCTGCCTCTTTAATGATTTAGTATTTAGTTCGGCATAGTGCATAAGCAGTTTAGCTTATTTTGAGGCCTAAGCAAGAGAGATGAAGAGCGGTGCGCGTGCTCAACTTAGTTGCCTGGAGGCTTATCAAATCATAGATATAAACTTAGTGAGAATAATATAAGTTTTTATTGAGCGAGGATTTATGGGGAATTGGGGAAATATGCTGAGCCGCATTCTCATTGCAGGTGGCATAGCGCTTGTCGGCTGGATTGTTTATATGTGGCAGGTGGAAGAAAATCCGGTAACAGGTCAAAAACAGCATGTGTCATTGTCTCCCGCTCAAGAAATTAGATTAGGGCTCGAATCAGCACCTCATATGTCACAAAAAATGGGTGGTGAAATACCACAGAGCGACCCGCGAACGCGTGTGGTGCAAAAAATGGGCAAATTTCTGGTGGAGCAAACTTTGGCCAAGAAGAGCCCGTGGAATTTTCAGTTTCATCTTTTATCTGACGCCCAAAGTGTCAATGCTTTTGCTTTGCCAGGTGGACAAATTTTTATAACACTAGGGTTATTAGAGAAACTCAGCAACGAAGCCGAGCTTGCCGGTGTATTGGGGCATGAGATGGGCCATGTAATCGAACGGCATACGGCGGAACAGATGGCAAAAAATCAGCTTGGCAATACCATGGTGATCGCGGTAGGTGCAGCTGCGAGTGATCAAGGCCGAAGCCCTTACATGATAGCGGCTTTTGTTAATCAAGTAATACAACTACGTTATGGGCGTCACGATGAATCCGAAGCAGATAGTTGGGGCATACGTCTCATGGAAGAGGCGAAATTTAATCCCGAAGCTTTGATCAAAGTAATGCAGATTCTCAAAGCGCAAAGCAGGGGAGGAGGCTTGGCGATTTTTCAAACACATCCCAATCCCGATCTTCGTATAAAAGACATCCAAGCCTATCTCGCCAAGCATCCCCCACCGCCTGAAATGAGCGATGGGCGTCCACTTGAAGAGCTCTATCGACTCGAGTAAAGGCTTGGAAAGGGAGCTTTAAAAAACTCTTGGTTATTCATATATGAAATATCAACCAAGTTAGTATCAGTAGCGTCTTTATTAGCCTGCGTCGAGGCTTTGCCAAAGCCATGCACGAATACATGAACATCGGGATAGCCTTTTACAACTTCAGCCACGCGTTTTAAAGCATGGTTAAGCGCCTCAGGCGGGTTATTAAAAGCTCCTTGTCCCACCCGAGCCAGATGGAGAGTCGTTGGCTTATTGGTCAAAAGATTGCGAATAACGGCGAGTTTGGCGAGTGCTTCAAACTGCGCGGCAACGAGTAAAGACGTAAGCATGCCTTCTTCTGAATTGGCTGCAGGTGCTCCATGGCCTTGATAGGATGGGGCTGCGGAAAAAACTTGAAACTGTTTGACGCCTGATGCTTCGTTTTTGACCCAGTGAGGCAAGATAGCGAGTTCTTTTATATTTTTTTCAACATGTTTACGAAGCGCCGTTTTTTCGGCGTCACTAAGCTTGAAAAGCTCAAGATAGCCATTGCGATAATAGTTATCATGATGGGGAGGCAAAACATTGGTCAATGCATTTTTAAGCTCGCCAGAGGCTTCTGTTGCTGTGCGATGAAGGGCTGCCGCTGCGGCTTCGATAGACCCCATGGGTCCTTGGGTAGGATCGTATAAATAGCTGCTTACCGGTGAGATATTAGGACTTACTGATTCTAAGTAATTAAATTGACTCGCGAGCTGTACAAAGGCTTCTTGAGCTATGGGCGCCTCGTGAAGATAATTTATATTAACGCCCGTTACATAGACAAAGGGTGTTTTCTTGAGATTTTGCCCTCGGGGAATTTGTGCTGTGAGTTGCCCATAAAGATCATCTATTTGTTTTATACTAAAAGTCTGAGGAGCATGTTGGCTTTTTAATGCTTCTATGATGTCATCTTCTTCTGAATCAAAAGTATCTTTTATCCATGATTTTTTTCGACCAGCGCCGTTATTTGGCCGAGCGGCATCACGATTAGTCATGAGATCGTTAGTATTATCGCTATAACGCTGAAAACCCAAATTGGCCAATTTTTCGACTTCTGGGTCTATAGCAGGCGATGCCATGAAATTACTCAGCGCTGTCGATTCAATTTGAGGTTTTTTCCAGATATAAGGCATGAGATTTTGCGTGTTTGTATCGCAAGCTGAAAAAAATAGACAATAAATTGTTAAGAACAAAAATCTCATAAAATCTCCTGAATGGGTAAATTATTTATAGGAAGTTATAGAAATTTTATCAAGTACCTAAAAGAGCACCGAACCGTCAAATTAGGCTCGGTGCTTGAATAAAGCTATTCTTGGGTACTTGGTTCAAGGAGATCTTTCCAGATTACTTTATCACCGGTCAAAGCGTTGGTTTTTGAACCAATACGATAGATAGCGGTAGGAGTTATTTTGATAGTGCCCTCGATGAAATCATCGCCCGTAAAGCTTTCGGAGTGACAAATTTTAGATTCGTCGCTGGTGCCAAGTGGGAAGCAATAACCTTCACCGATAACTTCGTAGGTATCGCCGTTTATTACGTTGAAGAATGTCTCGTCGATCTTGTGTATTAAGACGTTGATATTAAGAACCTTGTTGCCGAAATCCAAAGTTTGCTTAATACTAACTTCTTCATCAAGAGCTTCGATATGGGCTCCCACGGTATATTCTCCCGCCTTGCCGTCGGATGATTTCCAGGTGCCAGTGCCGCTATAGGTTGTTGCAGGAGCCGAAAGGGCGAAGCCGAGCAATGCGAAACTTGCCAATAGTGAGCTAATAGATCTTTTCATGATGCTCTCCTTAACGTTACTTGGTTAATTCGAGGCTAGGATGGAGCGTCATGAGGTGTCAACTTTGAGCGCTTCTAAAAATTTCTGGTCGGCTTGGAGGCTGTTTTAAAAGTCTCCAAATCATTTACTTTTTAATTAGCGCGGATTTTATATTTTTTCGACATAAGATCATATGCATTTTCAATTAATTTTTAGATTGCTAAGATTAAGCTCTGGCCCGCTTTATAGGTGAAATTGTTGTATGGTAGAGTGTGCTGGGTAATATCTGTAATATGTAAAATAAGATAAGATAAGGATCGCCTCGATATGTATTTTAAAATTTTTTGTATTTTTTTTCTGCTTAATAATTGCTTAGACGCCATGGAACTGGCAGGAAGGCATTTCGCCACGAGTAAGGTGGCAGCTGATAGTGAGCGGGATTGGTTGCAGCTCATGAACGAACTAGAACCCGTGCTTGCTAAGCTTTGTGAAAATTGTGCGGAAATTAAAAAATATATAGTAGCAAAAAAAACGCCTTTTAATTTACTCACAGACCCTGATGAGAGGACTAGGAAGGCGGTATTGAATATCGCTCTAGGTAAAGAAATCTTAGAGGAAGAGCCTGGTGATATAATACATCTTTTTAATGATTTTACCGAAAATTATAGCGATACAAATAAACTCTTAGATAAGGGGCCTGATGAGCTCGTATTAACTCCTTTGGCAAGTGCCGCAGATTTTATTGAGCTTGCCAAAATCTCTCTTGAAGTGGCTCAAATCTTAGTGAGTCGATATAATAAATCACTATCATCTCTCTTTGTAGAGTGTGCCGACTTCATTGAGCTTGCGAAGATTTCTTGTTCCATCTTAGCTGCGGATTTAGTAATGGGAAACCGTGAAATGATATCGTCTCTTTTTACTGCTTCTTCAGACTTTATTAAGCTCGCAAAAATTTGGCGTGCTGGTCCCGATATCTTAACGGACCACAATAGTGAATCGCTCTCATCTCTTTTTCTGGTGTATTCCGATTTTTTTGAGCTCTTAAAAGCCTCTGAACCTGTGGCATGGAGCTTAACACAACGACAGAAGAGTATATTAATATTAGCACTGCGTGTGAATCGCTCACAATTTATGGAATTGGTAGAAAAATCCAGGAGAGTGGCTAAAATCTTGGTTAAAGAAAATAGCCTGTGGATTGCCGGTTTTTTTGCCAAAAGTGAAAAGGACTTTAACGAATTAAGCACGATCGATAAAACTGTAGCTGAGGAATTGCAATTAAAGCAGCGTTTTTATTTAAAGCTGTCGTGGCGAGCCTTCGAATATTGGCCAAGCTTGGCACTCTTTAGCTTTGGCGCTCTTTACGATGATGGGATAAGCTTTTCGTTGCCTAAAGAGCTCATTACAAAAATAACATCGATGTTGATTTTACGTTGTAAAAAAGAGAATTTTGATAGAGCAGTCGAGCGCTATGCCATCAAATTATTATAATAAATATAGCCCTCTGTGTTGATGCTATCATCCAAAAAACGGATAGCAAAACCCAAGAGCGCCCATGTGAAATTGTACGGAGCCGCTCTAGCTATTTGTCGAGCAGCATCCTCTAAGAACGATATCTTTACCCACAAATAATTCCCTCCCGCCTCGTCGCCCCGCGGCCTTGACCGCGGGGTCCATCTGTGGAGATATTTCGTCAAATAAATCCAGTTATTTGGGATTTTGTTTCTCAATAAGCTCTATTTTCCATAACCGCTGCCATTCTTATAGACGAGTTTTTGTTAAGATCTTGTTTTTGTTGTGCCAGAAGCGCTGGACAAGGTTGGATGTACTTCTAACGTAGAGGGTTCCTCGTGGTGCGCTGGCCAGAATGTAGACAAATAAAGGCATAGGCAGCATTTGCCCCAATGTGGACCCCGCGGTCAAGGCCGCGGGGCGACGAGGTGGGGGGATTATTTGTGGGTAAAGATATCCTAAGAACCCGGTGGGCGAAAGTCGAAGGAACTTTCGCATGGTTAGACAAAATAGAAGAATGAGTTGAGTAAAGATGAGCAACGCTGGCTGCAAACATCGGAAGCTTTCATACGAATATATATAATTCGACTCATGGTAAAATAGGTTGGCAAAACTCAAGAACTTCTAAAATAACTTCTTAGTTGTTAATATATAAGTTATTAAGTAATATGATTTTCTCGTAATTTTATTAATTTATTATATGCATATTTGTTTTATAGTTGTTAGTAAATTATATACAGGGGAGAATTATAAAATGTTAGTAAAAAGATTGATTAATTTAAAGAAAATATTAGTGCCTTTTTTGTTGATGTTTGGTTTGACAGGTTTTGCTGGAGAAAATTTTGCAGCAAAATCAAGCCACGACAGGGTAAGTGCCAAAACGGTCAAAGATAACAAGCATAAGAAAACTAAGAAAAAACCTGCGAAAGCTAAGAAAGCAGCAAAAGCAAAAGTTAAAAAGGCTCATAAGTCATCGAAAAAAAGCAAAAAAAGTTCACACGATATGAAAACTTCCCATAAAGGCACCAAGAAGCCTAAGCATTCGAAAAAACATGTGAATGAATCGAGAAAAACGCATGAGCAAGGTCATGATGCGATTGATGGTCATCGCGATGATGGGAGGCCCATTTATAGAGGTCCCCGTGGAGGTCGTTATTATATAAATGATTCGGGTAACAAAGTATATATTCAGCGATAAAATATTTATTTAAAAAGGAGTAATATCATGGATATCATGGGAATAATCACGAGTCTTCTCAGTGGAGTAGCAGGTGGTAACGTTGCAGGATTGGCTATGCCAGAAAAGGGCTTGGGTGTCGTTGGTAACTCTATAGCCGGGCTTTTAGGTGGAGGAGCTGGAGGGCTTATTCTCAATGCTCTTAATCTCTTCGGTCAAAAGGCTGGTGAAATGGATGTTGGCAGCATATTTGCCAATATAGGAAGCGCAGGTGTTGGGGGAGCTATTCTAACTGTAGTAGTATCTCTTATTAAAAATGCGCTTCAGAAAAAGTCTTAATTAATATATTAAATCCCGATCGATGTTGTATTTGAGCTTTGCTCTTGACCCTGATCGGGTTTTTTTTATTTAATTTTCTAAGCCCTAAAGAACTAAACACTTGCAAGCACGAGAGGACACTAACAATCATGTTTGTGCGCAGTGAGCTCATACAGAGGAGTCATATGGGACTTAGAAGAACATGGTTATACGTAATATTTCTCATGAGCGGGTTTTCGGGTTTTGCAGATAGTTCAGTGGAGATCCCCCATATATTAGAAAATATAAGTTCTACGTTTATCGACTACTATGCTCCGCGAGAATGGAAAAAAGAGCATTTTGGTTGGAATCTTGAAAATGAGCTCTCAACGCTTCAGGGATCAAAGAACAGTACAAAGATTTCAGATTTTCATGATAGTCTCAAGAAATTTTTTACCAGAACACGCGATTATCATACTGGTATTTATTTTTGTGATACTTCTACTGCTACTATTCCTATTGGTATAAAATATATCGATGATAACTTTTATCTTGCCTATATAGACAGCAGCGTACCTTCTTCTTTTACTTTAATGCTTGGCGATAAAATTACTCATTTTAACGACGTTGAAATCAAAGAACTAGCTTATAATCTTATTGGTCGGGTAGAAAATCCTAAACCTACTGATTGGGCCTTGGCGGCAAAAAAACTGACCACTCGTGCAGGAATAACGCGCGATAAAATGGAAAAAGGTTCTGTAATTATTAAAGCAGAGCGTGACGGGATGAGTGTCTTTGGGCAGTTGGTTTGGAACTATAACGCTAATCTCATGAATTTTTCTAGAAAAGCATACAAATCTAAAGCCACTTTTGCGGCTCACGTGCCTGAAGAGCTTAAAGAAAGCGTTGTAGCGATCATCGAACATATTGAATCCCGCCCACATAAAGTCATCTTTGCTGAACACATGAAGCACGCGGCCCAAGACAAAGCAAGTAATCCTCTCGCTTTAGGGAGCAAAGAAAGTTTTTTGCCTCCGCTTGGCAATAAAATTATATGGAGCACTGAAAAACAAAGTCGATGGCAGGCATATATTTATATGAATGGCGATAACAAGCTTGTTGGTTTTATAAGATTGCCGTCATTTGCACCAAGTGAAAACGACTATGCAGAGCGCGCTCAAGAGTTTGGTGAAATTATAAATAAAATGGAAGAGATCGCTGATATTTTAGTGATAGATCAACAAAATAATCCCGGTGGCAGTGTTTTTTATCTTTATACTCTTCTCTCTATGCTCAGTGATCAGCCACTTAAAAATCCTCATCATCGATTTACTATAGATTCAAAAGAAGTTTGGCAAGCGCATGATATGCTTAAAAAAATTGACCTGGCTATTACGTTGTTGCCACTCATAGGCGGATCGCTTGGGGATATTCACGGGTATCCCATAAATAGCCAATTTTTTCTGCATATGAAGAGTTATTTTCAGTTTATTATTGACCAATGGCAGGAAAAGAAGACCCTAACAGACCCCTATTTCTTATATGGCGTTGATTATATTCAGCCTCATGAAGAATATAGATATACCAAAAAACTTATAGTTCTTACCAATGAACTTGATTTTTCTGCGGGAGATTTTTTCCCTGCTATTTTGCAAGACAGTGGACGTGCTGTCATAATGGGCACCAAAACCGCTGGTGCAGGTGGATATGTTCTTTCTAATTCTGACAGAAATCGTATGGGCATACTAAAATATACTTATACAGGTTCGCACGCGCTACGGGCTGACGGTACACCTCTTGAAGATCTGGGAGTGACACCTGACGTGCCTTATGGAATTACTCCTGAAGATTTAAAAACGCGTTTCTTAGGTTTTAGAATGGTAATTAACGCGCTTGTTAGTGCTGTTTTAAGTATTTAAATATTAAATTATATCATCGCATAAATTATAATATGCGATGATATAAAAAATTATAAATTTGTACGGGCTATTTCCTGATCTTTGCTGAAAGCGATGCAGCTTGGACAAAAATAGCCGTCATCGTAGCGCAAGGCTTCATACATAAAGTTGACAACGCCTTCACAGGCATTCAGACAATAAGTACTATGTATATTTGAATTAGTATAACGCTCTATGCATGATGCCCGCCACCCAGCCAAGAGTTCTTCGTCGCAGCGGTCTTTGTGAGCACCATAGGTTGTATAACACCTATCGTGAACTGCGCATGATTTGCCTAAGTAGACAGGGCTAAAATTTTCCTGGCATAAATTTAAATCATAAATAGCACTAAAAAATAAATGGGCCAAAAAATTTTCGGGTGGAAAATAATCAGGTATCGCGACCGAGCTTGCCAAATTGCTCAAAAAACTGCCACGTGGACCACAGTGCAGAGCTTTTGCGATAGTCGCTGAGTTACTTAGTGATGAAAAAGCTATAAAAATAAGACCCGTAATTAACTTGTTCATGTGAATCTCCTCTTGCAAATTAGTATAGCCAAAAGTTGAGTCACTTTTTGCTTTTTAGATTTTTCTCCTCTAAATTTGACCAATGTTGAGTTATCCGCTGCAATCATTCATAGCCATTATTATTATCTCTTTGGTGCATCTATTTGCGAACAAAGCGTGCAATTTACCTGCTTCGTTGCATATGCGTTTACTTTCTATAGGCAGTGGAATGGCTATTGCTTATGTGTTTTTAGATATTTTGCCTAAATTATCTAAACATGAACCTCTTATTAATAACGCCATTTGGCAATTTTTTCCTTATTTTGAAAGGCATGTTTATGTGATGGCGCTCCTTGGTTTTTTACTTTTTTATGTCGTCGATCGTTCAAATAAGTTTTTTTCTCATCAACCAATAAGTTTTTATTTTTCTCTTAGCTCTTATGCTTTTTTAAATTTATTAATAGGTTACGCAGTAGTTGATAAAGATAATCCTGAAGTTCAACCGCTCGTGCTTTTTACTGTCGCTTTGGCTTTACATTATTTTGCTGTTGATTTTTCTCTCGCCGAGACTTTTAAGAAAAATTATAATAATATTGCCCGATATATTCTTATAATATGTCTTTTTGTCGGCTGGATAAGTGGTTATGTATTTGAATTATCCGCAGCTGCTGTTGCGCTGGTGAGCGCTTTTATCGCGGGGGGTGTCATCATGAACGTTATGCGTCATGAGCTTACGCTTGAGCATCCCACGAGTTTGCCAAGTTTTATTATAGCTACGGGATCTTATGGTCTTATTTTGTTACTAATTGGCTAAAAATTATAAATAGGCTAGGAAATCTCCATGTCCAATAAAATTATAGGCCTTACTCCCGGTTCAGAGTTGGGTGTGGGTCCACAACTTATGATAAAAGCCTTGCTTGATCCACGACTAGCTCAGGGCGAGTATTTTTGGTGTGGAGATAAAGCTTCGCTTGAGCTTGCGGCCAAGCAGGCTTCACAAAAGATAAATTTTCTCAGTTCGAGCCGCGTCGAATTCAAAGAAGGGTTATGCATAAATTTTTTAGCTTCTGCTTCACCAAATACTGATAATTTATCTCGACAAGCATGGTTTCTTAAGCAAGCAGCGCTTTTGGGCCTTGATGGCACTATCAACGCGCTCGTCACGGGACCCATTAATAAACATGCTCTTAAATATTTGGGTGCTGGTTTTACGGGGCAAACGGAATATTTTGCTCAACAATGGCCTGTGATCAACCAAAAGCCCTTGATGGCTTTCATGGGTGGGCCCTTTATCCTGAGCCTTATGACAACGCATGTGCCACTCAAAGACGTCGCTAAGAATTTAACTATAAAAAATATACTCGAGCATATGGGAACGCTGGCAAAGAGTTGCGCCAGGCTTCTTGATAAAAATTTGGCCGAAGTTAAAATCCATGTTTTGGGTCTTAACCCTCATGCAGGCGAGCAGGGATTGCTGGGTAAAGAAGAGCAAGAAATTATCGAGCCGGCGATAAAAATGGCCCAAGACAAGGGTATTTTAGTTGAAGGATGCTTTGCTCCAGATGGTTATTTCGCTTATTTTCATGGAAAAAAAGCGCTCCCTGACGCGTTAATAGCGATGTATCATGATCAGGGCCTCATTGCCTATAAGCTTCTAAGCCACGGTGCGTCTGTAAATGTCACCTTGGGGCTCGCCATACCCCGAACGAGCCCTGCTCATGGAACAGCGAATGATTTGGTTTATAATAACCAAGCATCGCCTGAATCAACGATCAATGCTATTCTCAGTGCCCAGAAGCTTGCTGGTATTTCTAAGCTTAAAACAGGAATTTTATGACTTATTTATTTACTCATAATAAAAAAATTACGCATAGATTTTTAAATAAGAGCTGGGGTATTCCACGCGATAATAAAAAGCTTAAGCAAGAAAAACTTGATGAGGTAGCGAGATTTCTTGAAATAGAACCAAAAAATTTGGTAACGCTTTCACAAGTGCATTCAAGTAATTATATAATAATTAATGCTCCTCTAGAAGATAATATACCTGAAGCTGATGCGCTTATTACGTGTACCCCAGGCTTGTTTTTGGGAGTTTTTACGGCCGATTGTGTGCCTATTTTACTTGCCTGTGAAGAAGCCCATGTTGTGGCCGCTGTGCATGCTGGTTGGCGTGGAGCCGTAGCCAGTATCGTTGAGAATACTATTGGCGCTATGCAAGACTTAGGAGCGCGGGATATAAGTGCTGCTTTAGGCCCTTGTATTTGGCAGGAATCTTACGAAGTTTCCCAAGAATTTTATGATCAGAGAGCTGAAGAATCAGCGTTTTTTATTAAAAACAAAAATTCTAATTCTTACTATTTTGATTTGCCCGGCTATGTCACTGCGCGGCTGCTTAAAGCAGGTGTCAAGCAGGTGATACCTTCAGGTGCCAATACTTATAGCGACCATAATTTTAATAGTTACCGGCGCACCACGCATTATCCTGAGTATGAACTACAAAGTAATTTGAGTGTTATTGGGATAAGCTAAGAGACGTTCTTTTTCTTCTGGATTGGCGCGTGCGATCCAGCGATAATTGACTTGCTCAGCGAGACCAGATTCCAAAAGCCATTGAAGGCTCGATTCTACCGAAAGTTGTGCAAAGAACATGAGGGCATCGCTCATAGTTGTTTTGTAGACCAAAAGCGTTATATCAGTGGCATCCAAGCTCGTACTTGCATCTTCGATAACTTCGAGTATCGCCCTAATTCTTCTATAACGATGAACGCAGGCGTTATATAAAAATTCTGAAGCTTTTTCGCTAATAGCTTTTCCGTGCGCGGGGATAATTATTTTGATATCGAGTTTGGTTAAGAATTCTAGACTTTCGAGATATATTTTGAGCGATCCACTTTGAGGAGGTATTAAGACTGTGCCTCGATCGGTTATCATGTCACCTGCTATGAGAACATGCGCTATGGGATCAAAAAATACCAGATGGCTTTCAGCATGTCCTGGCGTATAGAGCGCGCAAAGCTGCGTATGCTCACCTAAATCTAAGAGACTCTCATGGGCAAGATTAGTTATGGGAAAAGATAGATGGGCAGAAGCTTTTTCATGAGCCCAAATGGGGACTTTAAATAGTTTGCTCAAAAATAAAGCAGAGCCTATGTGATCGCCATGATGATGGGTGAGCGCTAAGCCGAGAAATTTATCACCGAGGCTTTGGCGTTCTTTAATGCGCCTCACAAGAATTTCTTGTTGGCTAGGCTGTGAAGGGGCAGGGTCGATAATGATAAATTTTTTGCGGCCATAAAAGATAGCGTTGGTTGTTGTATAGGGCGGAACTGTTGTAGTAGTAAGTGGCCAAATTTCGGCATGGCCTATATTATTCATGGCTGTTCCCTAAGGCTAAAGTAGCAAATTTTTTTTCTGTAGTTTTTGGGTCGACAAATAGCAATAAGATATTTTTTTTCTTCCCAGAATTTAAATTTTACTTGGTAATCTAAGATATTATTTTCACCAATGTGCCAGATTTTAGAATTACTAATAATATTAATATTATTAAGCTTAAAAAGATGCTGAGCTTTAGCTTTGATATAAGCTTCCCGTGCGGTCCAAGAGTAATAAAAATCGACTAAATTAGAGCGAGGTTCTGAGTTAGAGAAATAACGCTTAGAAATTTTTTGGATATGAGAGCGTGGTTTTATATATTCTATGTCTATACCGATATTATTTTGTGAAAGAGCTATAACGAGTAAATTATGGGAATGAGCGATGCTAAAATCTGGGACTATCCCCCTGGTGCTTTGAGCAAAGGGGCGCCCTGTTTTAGTGCGCTTAATGCTAAAATTAGATGGTAAGTAATTAGCCAAAAGAGCAAGCACATGTGGATTCTCGAGTGCAGATTGTGTCGATTTATTATAATTAAGTACCCATATGTGGTCAGAATCTGTCAGTGAGTAATTCAATTTTTATATAACTCCAAGGCTATTTATATATAAATTTATAATTTCTTTGTTAAGCTCTGCCATTGGTCCAGTTTGTTCATGAGCCCAATGGCGCAGGTCATCAAGGGGACAAAGAAGACAGGTTGGTAAGGCGCGGTGAATAAATTCGCCGGCTATAATCTGATGATTTTCGTCAAATTTTAACCAATATAAAACATCAAGAGGTGTTGAGCTCGATTCGGCAAATAAAGCTGCATGATAATATCTAATTCCAGGCATAGCGCCATTATCTATTTGCCAGGATTTTTTATTTAATCTATTTGCCGAATATAAATTTAATCGAGAAATAAGCTTCTCTACTTTAGTATTATCTATAGAGCCACTAAACCAAAAAGGTCTTTGTCCCTTTCGTTGTGCCATGGTTGTGAGTTCATGATGAAAACAAACTGCCTTAAGTATTTTGTTATTATATTGACGTTGTTTAAAGCTTTCATACCACGGGGTACAAGCCCATAAAACAAGTGCGGCGATTTCATCTGGAGCATAGCTTAATCCCGCCCATGAGCATAAATTTTCAGGCTGCTCAAGTAAGCTCTTATGGCTTTTAATATTAAGATTATTTATATTTATATTTGTTTGATCATGCGAAATTAAAAATTTGTTAAGAGCGTTAATAACCTGATTTTTTGCTTTATTAAAATCAAGACGCTGTCCTCGCGCGCTAAAGCTTAAAAGACAGTCTTGGTAGTCAGATTCAAGAAGCGCCGAGCCCATCAGGGCATCAGAATCACGATGAGCGAGGGCGGCGGCAAAATGATAAAAGCTTCTCGTATTTGATTCTTGCGTTTGAAACAATGAGCGATTGAGGTTTTTAGGGGCATGAAACAAAGTTGTGGTCGTCGTCATGGCGGTGTGTTCCCAAGGCGTTGCTAAACTCAAGAGAGAACCACCAATGACTTAATATTCATCCTACTAAAACAAGAGACCTAAATAAAGTTGCAATGTTTGGGCAACTTGTGCACTGCCATAAAGCTTGTGCTGACTGCCCGTAAGAGCTGTTGCCGAATGATTGAGCCCTTTGAGTGGGAAGAGTACGCCATAGGCCAAAGAAAAATAAAAGCCATTTTCAGTGCGTAAAAAAGCTGAAGCATCAAGTTCAATACCTAATAAATTAGAGTCCCCCGATGTATTAGATTTATCGAGCGCAAAAGACGAAATAGCATCACCACGCAAGCCAAAATTGCGACTAAAAAAATAGGACACATGAGGTTTAAAATAATAGGTGCCACTGATACCACCTAAAATTTCTCGGTATAATAATAAATCGACGGTATAAGCCGGATTAAATTTAAAATTACTTTTGTATTTTCCTGCAGATGGATTTTTTTGGCTCTCGCTCACGCCTTTTTCCTCTTGAGTACCAAAACCAGGCCCCGATTGAGCCGAGGCTACGCCAGCATCCAAACCAACTTGTAGGCGGTCATCGAGAAAGCCAAGCCTGGACTCAAGGGCTATACCGCCTTGAAGAAGCCAAAGCGATTGTGGTGATGTTTGGCCGGCTAGAGCCAATGGATCATTTTTTTCACCCCTACGATATTTACCCCAGATACCAGCGAGCTCTGCTTCAATATGAAAAGTCTTATAGCTCAAAGAAGTCCAAAGTGACCCCATTCCTATATGGCCATCGCGTTTGACCAAAATAAGCTTATTATCTTTTGGGTCTGGTATGTGTGAATCCATATCCTGAAAACGATAGGATGCGAAAAGACCGTAGTTAAAAATAGCTTTGCTTTCGGCAATTTTCTTATCGGTAATAAAATCTGAATCACGCTTTAAAAAACTCAAGCTAAAAACATGGGCGATATCGCTCGATTCACGAGCGTATTTCTGCCCACTTTGATCCCACAGCCGATGTGAAATATTATTAATTGGGCTCTTAAAAAATCCTCCCCCACGCTCGCTGGGGCCAGTATAAGCAATAGAATAAGAAGGTGTAACAAAATGATCAAAAAGACGCGTTGTAAACATGACGCCATCAATTTGATCGCCGTAGTCGCTCGTGATGCTGTCACCACTGTTATAAAGAATACCAAGCCCCCAATTCATAGGCATACGACCAAAACGAAGCTCGCCTATAGGAAAGTTAGCTTCGCCCCAGGCACGTTTAAGCGCTATAGTATTTTGCCATTGGTTAATTCCAGAGCTCGCAGGATCTTGAGACATAGATAAAAATGCCGCAGGCGAACGCAAATAATTAGGAGTAGAGCCAAGAACTAAATTATCAAAAATATCGACCGTTGTTTTGATACGCGTAAGCTCAGAAATATTAATAGTCGGATTTAATCTCAAGCGCATATTGGCTGAATAATTATTCTGATCCGGATTGGGTGCACTACCGTCGCTATCTTCTTCATAGGCACTCAAATTAGGCAGAAAATTAGAAGTTCCACCAACGCCCGGCGCATGGGTCTTTAGATGACCATTGCGAAAAATATTACCTCGAAGGCGCAAGTAGCCATCTAATTGTAAAGCGCTAAGATAGCGAGGAAAGCCCAAGCTTGTATTTTCGGAGCTTTGTTTAGTAAGTATAATATCTGATTTATCTTCTGTTGTTTTTATCACGGGGCTTGAGCGTTCAACAGGAGGCAGTACTGGAATGGCCGTACTCTTTGAGCCTGAATCTTGCTCAAGTGACCACGCTGATACCGCTAACAAAATAGAGCAGCCAAATAATATCTTTACGAAATTTCGATAAAAAGCCATGGGTCAATTCCTGTGAATGCTAAGTGCCAACAGTTCGTAGCGTTAAAACATGACCTCGTAAAGAATTCTCTGAATCAAATTCGCAATGGAACAACTTTTCACTTGTTAGGTCGAAAATATTATTAACTAATAAAGACAAAATAATATGTGAGGAATATGTAATATGATTAATAACCCAGAGCTGCTTGCTGCATACAAAAGAGGCGAGAAAAAGGCGTTTTTAGAGCTGTATAATAAGTATTCTTCACCGTTGAAAAAATTCCTACAAGGAGGATTTAGTTTCTCATCACAAGGCAGAATTTGTCGCTTTCGCGGCGCAGATCCTTCGATGGAAGTTGATTCGTTGGTGCAAGAGACTTTTACACGGGCTTTTGTTGCAACAACAAGAACAAATTACGACGGTGAAAGGCCATTTCAAACTTATTTGTTTTCAATAGCTAAGAATTTAGTTTTGAGAGAGTGCCATCAAAGAGAACGTTTGGTCCATGTTGAAAGCATCGAAGATACTATACAACCAACGGTTAATTATCCCTTTTGTTCTCGGGAGTCTTATGGCCAAAATCCAGAACAAAACGTTCAAAATTTGCAGTTAAAAAAAATGACGGAGCAGTTTATCGATGAACTCAACGATGAAGAACAAGCGTTTTTTACTTCGCGCTTCGCCAACGGCTTAACTCAAGAAGCGACAGCAAGCGAAATGAATACAACGCGTGCTCGCATAAAGCTCTTAGAAAAAAATATGCGTAAACGCTTCTTAGATATGATGCGCAAAAATGGCTATCTTATCGATCACGAATTAGCACCACGCTGGAAACGAAAAGCAGGTCTTGCTCAGGCTGTGGCTTGATTGAGAACTTTGAGCCAATCGGGAAATACTTCGCCTACGTCTTCGGCTATTTCCCGAGGGACGACCGCATGGGTGAGGCCGTAATTAGACATATAAGAAATGACGCCGGCTTTGCCAGAAGTTATTTCTTGTATAACTTCTTTGGTTAAGCTTAACCAGGTAACTTGTTGATCATGAGTACTAATAAAAAATTTCTCGCAATCAAGCGATAAAGAAGCAGGCTTATCCAGGCGATTAAAATCTACCCATTTACGAATAATAATATACTGATCATTTTTTTTGGCAGCTTTGAGCTGAGTAAGTGCTTTACGACGATCTGCTGAGGCAAAGTCTTGTTCTGGCTTTTGATAAATTTTCTTTTTTTCAGCATCAATTTTGCTAACTTGTTCTTTGCTTACGAGTCCTTGAGCCAGTAATTTTGCTTTTAAATCAAACATAACTTTATATCTTTTATTTGTAATCTTACCGCGAGGATTTCATAGCAATTTTTTTAGAACTGTCAAGAATTGGAAATCAAAGCACCCATTTCGTGAGGAGGCATAGGTCTAAAAAAGTAGAAACCTTGTGCTAAGTGTGCCCCTAAAGACGCTACTAATTCCCATTCGGCACTATTTTCTATGCTTTCAACAATAGAATTAATCCCGCAGTCAAGACTTAGTTCTAATATATTCTTAATAATCTTTTGTTTGGTAGAATTTTCATGAATATTTTTTATAAAACGGCCTGATATTTTTAAGAAAGATGGCTTCATGACATCGAGCATATTATGATTTGAAATGCCATAACCAAAATCATCTATAGCAATACGTACCCCTAATGCTCTCAGATATTCACACTGAGTGCTCATATTGGGTTCAGAAATAATACAATGCTGTTCGGTAATTTCTATGATAATTTGTTCAGCATAAATATGATTTTTTTCTAATATATCTTTAAACCAGGGAAGAAAATTTTCGCTTATAAGTGTTTGCGGGCGAATATTTACGAAAATTAAAACTTGAGGATTCGAAGGTGCCAGTTTAAGAGCTTGCATGAGGCAAATTTTGTCATAGTTAGTGAGAAGAAGTTTTTCCTGAGCATAATTAAATAAGAATTCGGGCGTGAAGATTTTATTTTTAAAAGTTATGCGCGATAGACATTCGAAACCAATAACATGAGCTTTTTGGGCTTTATTGGCACAAGGCTTTACTATAGGTTGAAATACGCTTTTGAGCTCTCCATTTTTGAATAAATCTTCTAAAGCAGGAAAATAAGTGACCGAAGCGTTGTTTTGCGACGGATTGGGGATGCTTAAAATAATAGCTGTAGAAATTATTATACGAGGGTGCATTTGGATTATAAGCTTTTGGTACTTGGTTATGCAGCATTGTGCATGCTTCATAAGCCTTTCGTCGATAATAATTTCATCAAGCTGTTCGTGAAAAAGATAAGCAAAGAGCGCTTCTATTTCAGCGAACCAAAAAAGCGCTGAGTGGGGTGAAACTGGTGAGCCTAGATGTGCGCAATAAGGAGGTTCAGGGCTGATAACGCCTATTTTGTGGGCCATCACGTAACCTCCGCTGAGCGGGCAAAAATTTTTAGTAAATGGCGGAGAGGGGGGGATTCGAACCCCCGATAGAGTTACCTCTATGCCGGATTTCAAGTCCGGTGCATTCAACCGCTCTGCCACCTCTCCACGGATGGTCTAGCAACATTTTGGTTTGTGCCCAAATCAAGCGAAAAAAACAAGGTAGTTAAGGTTGTTTTTGCGACTTTATCTGATTTTTACCTTGAGCGTGCGCAAGGCCATGAGCAATGATGCTCTCTACAGCTGTAGTTGCTTGGGGCAAAAGATCTTGTATGACCCGCCACTCGTCTTTTTTGAAAGTCCCTAAAACATATTCTGCTTCGGTGCCTTTAAAATTTGGTCTGCCAATGCCTAAACGCACTCGAATATAATTAGCTCCTAAAAGTCGCGTAATATCTTTGAGTCCATTATGTCCACCGTCACTGCCGCCTTGTTTTATGCGTAAGTCCCCCAGAGGTAGATCGAGTTCATCATGAATAACTATGAGATTGGAAAGATTAATTTTATAAAAAGCTAAAGCTGCCTGAACAGACATGCCCGAGCGGTTCATAAAAGTCTGAGGTTTGAGTACAAGACAGGGCTCGGTTGCTAAATTTATCTGAGAAATTTCGCCATTAAAATTTTTTTTATAAGAGCTCGAGCCAACCAGAAGATCTGCAGCCAAAAAGCCAATATTATGACGAGTAAGTTCATAGTGCGGCCCGGGGTTGCCCAAGCCAACGATGAGCCACATACATAAACCTCCAAAAATAATAAAAAAAAAGAGCGCAGCTAACTTACGCTCTAATCTCTCTTTTTTAATAAGATAAACTTATTTTTTCTTGCCTGCAGGTTTAGCGCCTTCTTTAGCAGCTTCTTCATCTTTGGAAGCACCACGTGGTTTTTTAATAGTCAAAACAACGACACGGGGCTTCTCAGCGCACTTAAGACCCTCAGGTAGAGCGATATTTTCTGCGTGAGTCGAGCCAAAAGGCAAGTGGGTAATATCTGCATTGATTACTTCGGGAATTTGCATTGGCAAACAGGAGATCTTCATCTTCATCAAAACATGATCGAGTTTACCACCCAAAGTGACCGTCTCACTTTTGCCGGTGAGTACCACAGGTACCGAGACAGCAACTGGTTTATTAAGATCAACTTCAACAAAATCTATGTGAGTAAGATTACGGCGCGTCGGGTGAATTTGGCGCTCTTTTACCATGACGTTTATGCTTTTATTATCTTCAAGATCAAGTTTAATAACAGCATTGCGTCTTAGGGGGCCTTTAAGTATTTTGGTAGTTTTACGCGGGTCTATAATAATAGACAGCGAATCTTTTCCCCGCGAATAAACAACTGCAGGCAACTCGTCGTTGAGGCGCAATTTTCTAGAAGGGCCTTTGCCTAGATTTTCACGTTTTTTCGCTGATAAAATATGTTCAGTCATAAATTTTCCTTCTCTCGATAACGCCCAAAACTAATTATAGGCCTCGCAAGAATTGTAAGTTAAGCCTGAATCCTAGGACTTTCAAATCAAAGCGTCAACGCATGAGATTAGACAAAAAGAGAGGATATACTAGCGCCTGTATGAACTCGGCTGATCGCCTCGCCCACTAAAGAAGAACAGGATAACACTCTGATTTTACCGCAATTTTTGGCATCTTCGCGCAAGGGTATACTATCGGTTACAACAACTTCTTGAATTACGCTTTTAGAAATTCTCTCAATAGCTGGTGGTGAAAAGACACCATGGCTGGCATAAGAGCAAATGCTTTTGGCGCCTTTAGCCATCACAGCTTCTGCGGCTTTTACCAAAGTTCCGGCAGTATCGATCATGTCGTCCATAATAATTGCGCGTTTGTCCTTTACGTCACCGATAATATTCATTACTTCAGCAACGCCAGGGCTTGGTCTGCGTTTATCGATAATAGCTAAACTTGCTTCAAGCCTCTTAGCATAGGCTCGAGCACGCTCAACGCCCCCTGCATCAGGCGACACGACGACTAAGTCTTCGCAATTGCCGCTATTTTTACCGTATTTGTGCTTTATATCTTCGATAAAAATAGGCGAGGCATAAAGATGATCAAACGGTACGTTGAAAAAGCCTTGAATCTGAGCCGCGTGTAAATCAAGTGAAATAAGTCTTGTTGCGCCGGCTGCTTCTAATAAATCTGCCACCAGTTTGGCTGTAATAGGCTCGCGTGGTGCAGCTTTACGATCCTGACGGGCATAGCCGTAATAAGGCATGACAACAGTGATCTCAACTGCTGATGCACGTTTAAGCGCATCGATCATGACGAGCAGTTCCATGAGATGTTCGTTGGCAGGTGGACTGATCGACTGCACGACGTAGGTATGATAACCACGAACGCTTTCAGAAATCGAAATAGAAACTTCGCCATCGGCAAAACGCTTGATTACTGCGGTACCCAGCGGCATTTCCAAATATTGAACAATACGCTGCGCTAAATCAGGGTTAGAATTGCCACAAAAGACTTTTATTGGGTTGTCTGACATAGGATAAATAATCCAATCAAAAAAATATTGGTTGGGGCGGCAGGACTCGAACCTGCGAATGTCGGTACCAAAAACCGATGAATTGCCAACTTTTCTACGCCCCAAGAAAACCGTGACGCAAGTTTTTGTTTTTTTGGTTCATAATGTCAATAGCCGATCACCACTGTCTGTTATAAGTTTATGGGAGATATCACTATGAAACAAGAAAAATTTAAAGTTGCTGACATATCTTTGGCTGGGTGGGGGCATAAAGAAATCGCGATGGCTCGGGCTGAAATGCCTGGTCTTGTTGCTCTTTGCCAAAAATTCTCCCAATCTAAACCCCTTAGAGGCGCGCGTATTGCCGGCTGCTTGCATATGACAATTGAGACAGCTGTTTTGATGCAGACCTTGCGCGAATTAGGAGCAGAGCTTAGCTGGACTTCCTGCAATATTTATTCGACCCAAGATCACGCAGCTGCAGCTATGGCAGATCTGGGCATAGCTGTTTTTGCTTGGAAAGGCGAAAGTGAGGCTGATTATGAATGGTGCTTAGAGCAGCAGTTAAGAGCTTTTAATCAAAATCTTGCACCCAATCTTATATTAGACGATGGCGGTGATTTAACGAAGCTTGTTCATGATAAATATCCTGAATTATTTAATGGCACGCAAAAAATTGTCGGCATAAGTGAAGAGACCACCACAGGTGTGCGGCGACTTTATGAAATGGCCAAAAAAAATAAGCTCTTGTGCCCGGCTATCAACGTCAATGATTCTGTTACTAAATCAAAATTTGATAATCTTTACGGTTGTCGTGAGTCGCTCTTAGATGGCATCAAAAGGGCAACCGACGTAATGATCGCTGGCAAAGTCGTAGTGATCGCAGGTTACGGCGATGTTGGCAAAGGTTGCGCTCAATCAGCACGTGCTTTAGGGGCTCGTGTCTTAATCACCGAAATCGATCCTATTATCGCTTTGCAAGCAGCCATGGAAGGTTTTCAGGTAACAACCATGGAAGAGGCAGCTTTAATGGGCGATATCTTTGTGACAGCAACGGGTTGCTTAGGCGTTGTGCGTAAAGAGCATATGATCACCATGAAAAATAACGCAATTTTATGCAATATCGGACACTTCGATGCCGAGATCGACATTGCTGCTTTGGTAAACGACCCAGAAATTCGCTGTGAGAATATTAAAGCCCAGGTCGATCAGTTTATTTTTCATAATAACAAGCGCCTCACGGTCTTGGCGCGTGGGCGTTTGGTAAATCTTGGCTGCGCGAGCGGTCATCCTTCTTTTGTGATGTCGACATCTTTTACTAACCAAGTTTTGGCACAGATGGCCCTATGGCAGGATGCGCAAAAACCTGAAAGTTATTATAAATCAGGTCACGTATATATGCTGCCCAAGCTCATAGACGAAGAAGTGGCGCGTTTGCACTTGGATCATCTGGGAGTTAAGCTCACAAAACTCACTCAAGCTCAGGCTGATTATTTGGGTGTTGAGATTAACGGGCCCTATAAGCCCGATTTTTATAGATATTAGCTTCTTAACTAATAACTTTGAGTTTTTTGCGAGGCATGGGCTCAGCCATTTCTCCATCTAAAAATCGCTTATCTAATAAATGAGCAGGGTTAATATTTTTGAGCGCATGAAGCATGACTGAGCGTACATCGGCTTTTTCTTCTTCGAGCTGACTTAATAGCTCTTTCATGCGTTGGCGTTTAAGGCCCTCTTGGGCTCCACAGAGATTACAGGGCAAGATGGGGAAATTTTTAGCTTTTGCGTAAGAAATAATATCTCGCTCAGCAGTTTCAATCAGTGGTCTGATCACATGAAAGTGCCCATCATCGGTTAAATATTTGGGGGGCATAGCTGAAAGCTTGCCTGCATAGATCAAATTAAGCATCAAAGTCTCAAGGGCGTCATCGCGATGATGTCCTAAAGCTATTTTGTTAGCCCCTATTTTAGTTGCTTCTCGATATAGAATACCGCGGCGCATGCGCGAGCATAGCGAACAAAAAGTACCGCCTGGCTTAGTCTTGTCTACAACGACGCTATAAGTATTTTCGCTGACTATTACATGCGGAATATCATGACTTATTAAATAATCTTTGAGGGGCTGTCCATCATACCCTGGTTGCTGTTGATCTAAGTGCACAGCAGTTATTTTAAAGGGATGGGGTGCTTTTTTTTGGGCAGAAAGTAGTAAATCAAGCAAAGTATAGCTGTCTTTCCCTCCGGAAATAGCGACCATAACGTGGTCGTTAGCTTCGATTAAGTTATAATCAACCACAGTCGTAAGCATAGTGCGCATTAATTTTTTTCGACGCAAGCTTGTTTGTTCGCCTACGGCGAAGCCTGCCCATTGCATATAATTTGGTGCTCGTTCAATCATAATTTTAGGTACCCTATTGACCAATGATGCATAAGTCATTTTTATCATGAGTCAATGGTGGGTGTAGCTCAGTTGGTTAGAGCACCAGGTTGTGGCCCTGGGGGTCGAGGGTTCAAATCCCTTCACTCACCCCATTTTGTTTGCGTCCGTAGCTCAGATGGATAGAGCACCGGAGTTCGGTTCCGGGGGTCGTGGGTTCGAATCCTTCCGGGCGCGCCAGTGGTTACTTATAAAGATTTTTATCTCCCAAAAGACTCTTATCAACGCCTGGAGCCAGGTTTAAGATTTCGAATACGCGTTCGTTTTTATTAATACTAAATAAGCCCAGATCAGTGACGACTAAGCTTACGCATGCTCGAGCAGTGAGAGGCAGCGAGCATTCATGACGAAGTTTTTCTTCTCCCGATTTATCAAAATGTTGCATCATGACGATCAGTTTTTTAGCTCCCAAAGCTAAGTCCATAGCGCCACCCATGCCTGTTACTTTTTTGCCTGGCACCTGCCAGTTAGCCAAATCGCCGCCAACGCATACCTGCATGGCTCCTAAAACGGCAACGTCTATGTGACCGCCTCGGATCATAGCAAAAGATAAACTTGAATCAAAAGTTGAGCCACCAAGCTTAATACTTGTTGTCTCTTTGCCGGCATTAATTATTTGAGGATCAACTTGATGCTCATAGGGATAGGGCCCCATGCCTAAAAGTCCATTTTCTGAGTGGAGCATGACGGGCCGATTTTCCAGATAATCGGCAACGCTTGTTGGCATGCCAATACCAAGATTAACGCTTTGGCCATCTAAAATTAAGCCTGCTACAAGTTTGGCCATATCGGCACGGTTATAGGGCATAGCGTATTAACTCCTATTTTTAGGCTTGCGGGCTCATGCCGGCAGCTTTGCTGGCTTTAGCGAGGCTCCAATAAGTGACCGGAGCGCAGTGAGTGCCCAAGAAGGCCACCAGTTTGCCATGCCCGGTCACTATTTCTTCTCGCTTTCGTAAATACAAAGCATTGAGCATGACGCGTGCTGCTTTATCGCTGGGCCAACGCAAACCAAAAGTATTTATATCCATGCGATTTTCTCGTGGTTGTCCCAGATTATTGACCTGCCATATCTCAGAATCGACCCAACCCGGGGCTATATTAGTTACTGAAATACCGCTTGAGTAAAGCTCTTGATAAAGAGCATTCGCGATCGCTGTGAGGGCAAATTTCGAAGCAGAATAAGCGGCGTTATTGGCCAGCGCTATTTTTCCTACCACACTTGATACGATGCCTATGCGACCTTGAGTCTGTCTTAAATACGGTAGAGCGGCTTGCAGAGTCCAAACAACGCCAAAAACGTTGGTATCAAATTGCTGACGCCATACTTCTTCACTCAAACTCTCTAAAGATCCAACCGTGCTATAACCTGCGTTAGCAACAACCGCATCGATTTTACCTAGTTTTTCGGCTATGCGATGCGCTACTTGATCTACTGCTGCTTTATTTTGTACATCGAGGGTAAAAACATGAGCTTGGGGGCCCAATTTTTCACTAAGGCTATAAAGACGATTTTCCCGCCGCGCTGAAAGAGCAACAATTGCGCCTTCTTTTATGAATTCAGCGGCAAGAGCCGCCCCAATTCCTGAACTGGCTCCGGTAATCCAGACTACGTGATCTTTGAATTTATTCGCCATAAAACACACCTCTTTGCGTGAATAGCTAAGCTATAGTTATGGGTTGTTAACTAAAGCACCCTTGCCTTAGGTATCATATGACACTCTCGCCAAATAATAACATCGCCGAAGCCTTTAAGATTCTTAACGATTCTTATCGAACTCGTCAGCTTTTGCCTTTAAGCGCACGCCGGGCTTGTCTTAAAATTTTTTTACAGGCGATCAAAGACAACGAAGATCTTATATTTAGCGCTCTCAAAGAAGACTTAGGGCGCTCATGTTTTGAGTCCTATGTAACCGAAGTTGCGTTCATAAAAAGCGAGATAAACTATGCTTTAAAATATATGCATCGATGGAGCGAGCCTCGATCGGTATCAACGCCCTTAGTTTTTTTACCGGGGCAGTCTTATGTTGAGCCAGTTCCCAAGGGTGTCGTGCTAATTATTGCCCCTTGGAATTATCCTTTTCAGCTCTCACTCGTTCCCTTAATATCAGCCATTGCAGCTGGAAATTGCGTCATAATAAAGCCCTCTGAAATAGCCCAAGCTTCAGCGCGTATTATCGAAAAGCTCGTTCATGAAAATTTAGATTCGCGATTTTTCAGAGTCTTTACCGGTGATGCCCTTATAGCGCAGGAGCTTCTTGATTTGCCTTTTAATCATATTTTTTATACGGGGAGCACCGATGTTGGTCGTCAGGTTATGAAAAAGGCCGCGGCTAATCTTACACCCGTTACGCTCGAGCTTGGTGGCAAAAGCCCTGTAATTATAGACGAAAATTGTAATCTTGAGCTGGCGGTCAAAAGAATCATGTGGGGCAAGTGTCTCAACGCCGGTCAAACCTGCATAGCCCCTGATTATGTCTTAATAAGCCCTCAGCTCATAAATAATTTCGTGGACCTTGCTCGTAATTATATAAAAGACACCTATGGACCAGACGTACAAAAAGCCAATTTTGGAAGAATTATTAATAAACGCCATACCGAGCGCCTTATAAGCTATCTAGCAGACGGAACTATCGCTATGGGAGGGCGCTTTGATAGAGATAATTATTATGTTGAGCCGACAATTATAATTAACATTCCAGAAAAAGCCTCTCTTATGCGCGAAGAAATTTTTGGACCGATTTTGCCGCTGGTTGCCATTAAAAATTTGGATGATGCGATTGCCAAGATAAATAACGCACCGGCCCCGCTGGCTTTATATATTTTCTCTAAGAGCCAAGAAAATATTAAAAAAATTGCTGATTTTACCAATGCAGGCGGCATTACTATCAACGACTGTATAAGCCATGCAGGCATTATAGACTTGCCCTTTGGAGGCGTAGGTCCAAGTGGTATGGGCTCTTATCATGGGCAGTTTGGTTTTGAAACTTTTAGTCATTTGAGGGGCGTTCACAAGCGGGCAAATATGCTCGATAACCCGCTTAAGTATCCGCCTTATACACCGCAAAAACTAAGTCTTGTACGGGTTGTCATGTAATGCATATACCAGTTTTAAAAATAGCGCTCGTTTCCCCAAGCTCACCTTTTGAGCCACAAAAATTTTATGAAGCAGTGCACAATGCGTCGAATTTTAAGCTCGATATAATTAGCGAGAGCTTGGTGCGTCATAATAAACCAGGCTTTCTCAACGGCACTAAGAAAGAGCGTTTAAAAGAGCTTTTCGAAGCTGAAAGACTCGGTGCCGATGCATTATGGTGTACGCGAGGCGGATTTGGTGCTTTGGAGCTTTGGCATGATTATAACCCAGAGTTTTATGCCAATAAGACAGAGCCGCTCATAGGTTACTCCGACGCGACGATTTTGCATTTCATGCGTTTTTATCGGGCTGGCCGCATAGGTATTCATGGGCCTATGTTTCTTGATTTTTGCGATCAAATCGGTGCTCTTAGACTTTTGATAGAAAATAAAGCTCAGCAAATTTATTATCCGCCCCTACGAAGACTTAATTACTTTTTGCCCACGCATATTACGGGATCTTTAGTAGTCATGAACTTGATTTCTCTTCAAAGCCTCGTGGGATCTTTTGATCCAAGTTTTTTGAGGGGAAAAATTCTTGCTCTCGAAGAAGTAAAAGAGCCGGCTTATAAGATTTTTCGTGCGCTTTGGCAGCTTAAAAATTCTGGTGCGCTGGTGGGCCTCAAAGCTCTTTTAATAGGCCATATGCCTGATGATCGCGCCCAGATTATTCAAGAGATATTCATGCCGCTTGCTCAAGACTTGGCGATACCGCTTTTTGATTGGCCCGTCTTTGGGCATGAAAAACCTAATTGGCCACTTTTATTTGGTGCAAGAATTAGCATTCGTCATGTCAACGAAGCCTATTTTACGTTGTCTTATAACGAGCAACTTAATCATCAACCTATTCAGCCTCATGAGCCTACTGGCCCAGGAATCTTAGATGCGTCAAAAAATAACGAGCATCGTTGAGCACGCCGTAACGATGGGGGTTGCCCCGAGTGTTTCGGTTAGTTCTGGCGAAAATAATTATTATGCCGGCTTTAGCGATAGAAATTTTCTCATACCAACCAGCGAGCATACGCTCTATGATCTCGCTTCGCTCACTAAAATCATAGGGACAACTTTAGCGCTTGCACATGCCCTTGTTGATAATCGCTTGACTTTGGATGAGCAGCCATTTGGGTGCTGGCCAGGTGTAAGTATACGAAATTTATTAGCTCATACGTCGGGTTTGGCGGCTCACGTAAAATTCTATGAGTGCGCAGGAATTTCTTCTAATTTTTTTTTAAATAAGCAGATTATTTTTAAAAAATTATTTGAACAACGACCTACTAACGAAGTTAACAAGCAAAGATGCTACTCAGATTTGAATTTTCTTGCTTTGGGCTTAGTGCTCGAGCGGTGTTATAAAAAGCCGCTTATTAATATTTTCAAACATACATGGGAAAAACTAGGAATTTCCCATAATTTAGTTTTTTTTGACTCGGCCCATGCGCTACCAAAAATTAGTAATAATATAGCTTCAACAGGCCTGTGTCCCGTGCGGGGCAGGTATATATGCGCGCAAGTGCATGATCTAAACTGCTATTTTTTAGGGGGTCTCGCAGGTCATGCGGGCCTCTTTGGTGATCTTAAGAGTATAAGAGCTTTTGGCAGTTTTTTTCTCGCATGCCTCAAAAAACCCAAGAATGCTTATATGAGTCTCATAGCTGATTTTGCGCGCCTTGGGCTTGGTTTTCATAAGCCGCTTGTAAGTGGGTCTGTAGCAGCGCTTTCGCCTCAGAGTTTTGGGCATTTTGGCTTTACTGGTACTTCGCTGTGGATTGACCCTCGTGCCCAAAGCTCGGCAGGAGCTTATTATGTTATTTTGAGTAACCGGGTAGCGTCGAGCTTAAGACCTGAAGGTATATTTTTAGTACGTAGGCGTCTTCATGAAGCTTTAGCCAAAAACAGGCTTTTGTTACTAAAACAAGAATGAAAAAAATAGCAAAATATGTAAAATCCGTGGCTCATTATCCTTTGAGTTTTTCTTCTAAGAATTCGAGCAATAAGGCTCGGTCAAAAGTTAATCACGATTCTTTTGATAATAATATTAGTGCCCCTATGCCCAAATATTCTTACCAACGAACGAAGCAAAGCGATGGGTTGCTTGACGCTGATTTTGGAGCATGTGAAGAAACTCATACCAAAGCTATGCGTCGAGGTGAGTATGAGCGCGATCAAGGCAATAACGTCGTGTATCTATCACCCGAGCAGCGGGACAATTATGAACTCAGGCCTCACGATGGCCTACTTTTTCGTAAAGACGGAATTGTTCCTGTCGATACCAAGCTCTTCTATGGTAATCGCTCTTTGCTTTATGTGATTTCACCAGATAAAAAGATTTATTCAGGGCGAGGCGCAAAATATATAATGCATCATTCAAGCTTTCTCGCCGGCGGCGATGTTCTCGCAGCGGGTAAGCTTATCGTTGCTGATGGTAAAGTTATTTTGGTGAGTAATAACAGTGGCCATTATCGGCCATCTGCACGGTATTTATTGCAGGCCATACAGCTTTTTCATGAGCTCGGCGTATTAAGCCCGCATGCTCTTATAGATTTTCGCCATCATGGGAAACTAGGGCTCAAAGAAGGTATCGAGGTACTCAACAATGCTATTTTAGCTGAGCAAAACCTAGCGATTGGTGAGGGGCAATGTAACAGTAATGCTCAAGCCTGATCCTGTCTCACACGAAGCATTGATTTTGCCACCATGGGCTTTAATAAGACCTTTTGCGACAGCAAGACCCAAGCCAAGTCCTTGTTGGTTTTTGCCGACCACTTGATAAAATTTCTCGAATATTCGTCCAAGCTCTTCTTCGGGTAATCCAGATCCTTGATCGTTAATAGTTATTATCGCAGTTTTAGTATTATGATCTATATGGGCTTCTATGAGGGCATCGATAGGACTATTATGAGCCGCATTAAGAAAAATATTAGCGAAAGCACCTTTTAAAAGCCCTGCATCAACATTGACGCTTAGTCCCATCGTATGATCTTTTATTTCGACACGATGATTTCTTAATAATCGAGCAATACTTTCTTGAGCTGAAACTAAGAGCGATTTGACGCTAATTAAATTTTTTTGTAAGGGAAAAATTCCTACGGCTAAGCGTGACATAGTAAGCAAATTATCAACAGTAAATTTAAGATAAGCTATCGCGTCTAATAAATTATCAGCTATTTCAAGCCGATTTTCAGGTGATATATTTTCATCGCTTTTAGCCAGTGCCTGAACACCTGGCAAAATTATAGCCAAAGGCTTTTGGATTTCATCGGAGATTAAATTTAATAAAGTCCGATGCATTCGATCAAGATCCAGTAAACGCTCGGTTTCCAATGCTCGTTCACGAAAAATCTCTCTTTCAAGAGAGATTCCTAAAAGCTGAGCGACCGTTGATAAAAGATCAAAATCGGCTGGTGAGATTTTAGTGGAGTTTTGAGGATTAAAAACTAAGACACCAATTTTTTCGCCGCTGCTTTTAAGTGGTAAATAGAGCGCGCAAGCACCCGCAAGTGTATCGGTAGACCAGCCTGCAGGTTTTTGATTATTAAGTACCCAAAGAGCGACAGCAAGTTCTTTTTCGTTGATGGTAGTTTTGAGCGATCCGTCTTTACGAGTCAAAATCAAATCACAGCGCGCTTTGAGAAAGTGACCAAGCTTCTTACTGACGTTTTGAATCATCGATTCTTTGGCCGCGTTGGTCGCGATTTCGTGCGAGATTTCATAAAGTAATTGAGAGCGCGCTTCCCTACTCGCTAAGATATTCCGATGTTTTTGACTTCGCATAGTCAAAATACCCGTTGCGACTGCCGCAACAAAATAAGTAATGACCATGAAAAAATCTTGGGTTGCTTGAATTTTGAACTTGCCAATATCAGGTATAAACCAAATATCCCAAATTAACGCCGTAACAATAGCCAGCATGATCATGGGACCAAAAGAAAAAAAGAGTCCCGCTAAGAGCGTACCGAGCAAAAAGACAAAGCCTACTGCTTCATAGCCAATAAATGGCACTAAGATTTTATTGACTACAGAGAGCGATAAAATAAAAGCACAGGTTTTCAAATAAGAAGCAAAACCAGATTGAGGGCGTAGGTATTCTTTCACCAGTAGTTTAAAAGCAGGTGGCGCTAAGAAAGACTCGGCAATAACATGAATATCAAGAGGACAATTTTTGAGTAGTTGATCTAAGAGTGCTTTAGGCTTTCGTCCAACGACCAGTTGTGTGACGTTTTTCTGCTGTGCTAGGCGACTTAAGGCAGCTGGTATATCGGTATCGGTCAAAGTTATTATTTCAGCACCGAGACTTTGAGCAAGATTTAAGTTCTTTGTTACACAGGCTTGCTGCTCGTTATTTAAAGCCCCCGCAGTGTCTATATAAGCCGCAATCCAAGGAGCTTCCAGATTAAAAGCAAGCTTTCGTGTCGCTCTTATCAGTGCTTCGCTTGCACTTGTTGTACCTACAAGTACCATGAGACGCTCTGATATAGACCAGCTATCATGCGCGCTTCGCTCAGGAGCATAGGACTGTAGATCATAATCAACTTTTTCAGCCATAAGTCGTAGCGAAATTTCTCTCAAAGCAGTGAGACGATCTTCTTTGAAAAAATTATCTGCAGCATGAGAAGCTTTTTCTCCTCTATAAACTTTTCCTTCTTTAAGTCGACGGAGCAAATCTTGGGGAGAAAGATCGATAAGTCTTATTTGATAAGCCCGGTCTAAAACCGAATCAGGGACAGTTTCTCTGACACTAATACCAGCAATTTGTTCAACAGTTTCTTTACGACTTTCCAGATGTTGGACGTTAAGCGTTGAAAAGACATCTATTCCAGCATCAAGAATCTCATAAACATCCTGCCAGCGCTTGGCATGGCGTGATCCCGGTACGTTGGTGTGGGCGAGCTCGTCTACGAGAATAATTTTGGGCTTTCGCTTAAGAATAGTATCAAGATCCATTTCGGGTAGTGAAATATCACGATATTCAATATTTTTTTTGGGTATTATCTCAAGAGAAGTAACTAAGTTCTGAGTTTCAACGCGCCCATGACTTTCAACAACACCAACAACGACGTCAATGCCACTCTTCTTTGCTTCATGAGCAGCCAAAATCATGGCGTAGGTTTTGCCTACTCCAGGCGCCATGCCGAGAAATAAATAAAGTCTTCCACCGCGCTTTTTTTTCTCACGTTTCTTGATGGTCTCAAGAATTAAATCCGGATCAGGCCTGGTATCTGCGTTCATGAATTTATTCTACCAAAGCTGTGGTCTAAGGCCAGATTAAGTAACAAGACGTTTATATAAGGCTCTTGTTGAGCCAAAAACCAAGAATGTTCCAAGTTTTTAGTTATAATTTCTTCAAGCTCACGCTCTTGAGCTTTATTTAAAGCCCGCGCTTTTATTACACGGCTTCTTTGAAAATTTGCGGCCGAAAATGAAATATGAGGATCAAGGCCGCTGCCAGAACTTGTTAGCAAGCTCTCAGGTATATTTATAATTTCACCTAAGTATATTCTTCGAGCTTTTACTAAGTCTTTTAATTTTTTTGAAGTAGGTCCAAGATTACTGGCTTCGCTGGGGTAAGCACTAAAATTACGAGCCGAAGGACGGGGCCAAAAATAGTAATCTGCGCTAAAATTTTGTGCAATAAGAACGCTTCCCCTCATATTTTCGTTTTCTCTTATGAGGCTTCCTAGACTTTTTTCATAAAACAAGAGGCGAGCAAGGCCCGTTATGAGAAGTGGATAAAAAACTCCTGTAATAATCGTCATGAAGGCAAAAAACAGGGTAACCTGAGCGATGTTTTTTATGATTTTCATCGAATAAGCCCCAAAGAGATAATTAGTATGTCGATAATTTTAATGCCAATAAAAGGCGTAATAATACCGCCAAGACCATAAATAGCCAGGTTCTTTTGTAGGAGTAGCTGGGAAGATCCCGCCTGATATTTTACGCCACGTAAAGCAAGCGGTATCAGCGCTATTATAATCAGCGCATTGAATATGACCGCGCTCAAAATGGCGCTCTCGCTGGAATGAAGTCCCATAATATTCAACTTACTCAAGGGGCCCGGGCTCTTTTGGTCAAAAGTATAGAGCCCAACAAAGATAGCAGGCAAAATTGCAAAATATTTGGCCAGGTCGTTGGCTATACTAAAAGTCGTGAGCGCACCACGTGTCATCAGCATCTGCTTGCCTGTTTCGACGATTTCGATCACTTTGGTTGGATTGCTATCAAGGTCAACCATGTTACCCGCTTCTCGAGCAGCTTGGGTGCCTGTATTCATGGCGATTCCCACGTCCGCTTGGGCGAGAGCAGGTGCATCGTTGGTACCATCTCCAGTCATGGCGACTAAGAGGCCCTTTTTTTGTTCGTCGCGAATACGTGCAAGCTTGCTTTCAGGGGTAGCCTGAGCGATAAAGTCATCGACGCCAGCTTCAGCTGCAATTGCCGCAGCGGTTATAGGATTATCGCCCGTAATCATGACGGTTTTGATTCCTATTTTTCTTAACTCTAAAAAACGCTCTTTAATTCCGCCTTTTACAATATCTTTGAGGGCAACAACCCCAAGAATATGCTTATTTTTGGCCACTAAGAGAGGAGTACCGCCTTCGGCGCAAATTTTTTTAATCTGGTCTTTGAGTTCAAGCCCTAAGCTATTTTCGTTGGTGTTGGTAAACGACAAAATAGATTCTAGAGCACCTTTACGAATTATTTCTTTTCGATCATTGCTGTGAATTATATCAATACCGCTCATTTTGGTTTCTGCTGAGAAAGGCACGATATGAGCTTCTTGTGGCTTAAGACTTTCGGCTCTTAAATCAAAGCGCTCTTTAGCAAGTATGACTATAGATCTCCCCTCCGGAGTTTCATCTGAGAGCGATGCTAATTGCGCGGCTTGGGCTAAGTCTTTTTTATTAACCCCGGGGGCGGCTAAAAAATCAGTAGCCATGCGATTTCCTAGCGTAATAGTACCGGTTTTGTCTATTAACATAACGTCAATGTCGCCGGCTGCTTCAACCGCACGGCCACTTTTAGCAATGACGTTTTTGCGGATGAGCCGATCCATGCCGGCTATACCTATAGCGCTTAATAAAGCACTAATCGTTGTCGGTATAAGACATACAAGCAAAGAAAATAATACCGGAATTGTTAATACTGATTTTAAGTTATCAGTATATTTCAAACTATAATAATCAAATACTTTGAGGCTCAAAACCGCCAAAACTAAAATAGCGCTGAGTGCGACCAGTAGAATATTAAGTGCCATTTCGTTGGGTGTTTTCTGACGATTGGCATTTTCAATAAGATTAATTATGCGATCAAGAAAAGTCTTGCCCTGCTCGGCAGTAACACGAATAAAAATACGGTCGCTAATAACCGTGGTACCCCCTGTCACAGCACTACGATCCCCGCCGCTTTCTCTAATTACTGGCGCGGACTCTCCGGTAATAGCTGATTCATCCACGCTGGCTATGCCGCTGATTATTTCGCCGTCGGCAGGAATAGTATTGCCGGATTCACAGACAACAATATCGCCCTGTTTAAGCTTAGAAGCAGGAATACTTTCTTCCAAGTTATCAAATATCTTACGAGCATAAAGCTCGGTTCGGGCTCTTTTTAGGCCTTCGGCCTGAGCTTTACCTCGTCCTTCGGCTAATGCTTCAGCAAAATTGGCAAATAAGACAGTAAACCAGAGCCACATGGTGATTTGCAGCTCGAAGCTTGAGAATTCTCCCTTTGTGCAATTTATTAAAAAAGCGATTGTTGTTAAAAGCGATCCAATCCAGGTCAGAAACATAACAGGATTTTTGATCATAACTGCGGGGTGTAATTTTTTACATGCTTCGAGAAAACTTGTGCGATAAAGCGTGCTGTTGTTAATTTCAAATTCTTTCTTTGGCATTAGAAGCTCACCCCTAAGTTCATGAGAAAATATTCGGCTACAGGGCCGAGTATAAGGGCCGGCATAAAAGTAAGAGCGCCTATAATAAGAATAACGCCTAAAAGAAACAGTACAAAAGTCAGGCCATGCGTAAGAAAAGAGCCCTGAGTCGTAGGAGAAATCTTCTTGGTAGCGAGATTTCCGGCAATTGCTAAGACCGGTACTATGACGCCGAAACGTCCTAAGATCATGGCTATGGCCAGCATAATATTATAAAAAATTGTATTACTATTTAGACCCGCAAATGCCGAACCGTTGTTATTAGCTGCTGAGCCCCAGGCATAAAGAATTTCACTAAGACCATGAGGGCCCGTATTAAGCAGACTTTCTCGGGCCGCAGGTACTAAGAGTGAAATGCTTGAGCCAATTAAGACCACCGCGCAGGGTAATAAAATAGCTACGAGGGTTAATTGGATATCTGGACTTTCAATTTTTTTGCCCAGATATTCAGGAGTTCTTCCGATCATGAGACCAGATAAGAAAACCGCGAGTATAGTAAAAAGCAATAAGCCATAAAGGCCAGAGCCAACACCACCAAAAATAATCTCTCCTAAGAGTATTTGTAAAAGCGCCAAACCACCTGCGAGGGGCGAAAAACTATCGAGCATCGCGTTGACCGAACCGTTAGAAGTAGCTGTTGTCGTCATGGCCCATAGAACCGAATTGGTGACCCCCAGGCGTGTTTCTTTGCCTTCAAGATTTTCGATTAAGCCAAGAGAATTATTAGGTTGTCGCTCTTCATAAATGCCAAATATAAGCATAGTCCCGAATAATATTATTATAACAGCATAAAGCGCTGCGGCATGTTTTCGTGCTTTGCTTAATAATCCAAACATATAAAGCGACGCCGACGGAATAAGCATCATGGCCAGCATAGAAAAAAAATTAGCGAGTGCAGAAGGATTTTCAAAAGGATGTGCACTATTGGTACCAAAGAAGCCTCCACCGTTACTGCCTAACTGCTTTATAGCTTCCTGAGAAGCTACAGGCCCCATAGGTAGAATTTGGGTCAAATTTTCAAGGGTTTGTACTTCGACATAGGAAGCAAAATTTTGCATGACGCCCTGGCTCGCTAATATAAGAGCAAGTAAAATCGACAAAGGCAAAAAGAGATAAAGCACAGCCCGTGTCATATCTACCCAAAAATTACCTAAGAGCGGATTTTCTCTTTGTATAATTCCACGAATGAGCACCAGCAGCACCGAAAGACCAGTAGCTGCGCTGAGAAAATTTTGCACGCCAAGGCCACAGGCTTGCGTGAAATAGCTTAAAGTTGTTTCTCCTGCATAGGCCTGCCAGTTGGTATTGGTAACAAAACTCACCGCTGTATTAAAAGCGAGAGCCCAAGGAAGATCAGGCAGATTTTGGGGATTAAGCGGGCCTTTGCTTTGAAAGATTTGCAGGAATAAAACTACAAAAAATCCCAAAAGATTAAAAATTAGGAGCGAGCTTGCGTATCTTTTCCAGGTCATCTGCTCGGAATTATTAATAAACGCGATGCGATAGATGAGTTTTTCTATTGCTCCACCCCAAGTACTAAATACATGCTTTTCTCCTTGAAAAACTCGAGCCATGTAGGAGCCAAGCACAGGGGTCGCAAGCAATAACGCCAGGCAAAAAAAACCAATTTGCCAAAAATCAATCGTGGACACGGGCGAGTCCTGAGCTATAATTCGCCCAATCTAAAGTAACGAAATATTATTATTTATTCCCATGTAGGCAAAGAGCGTAAAACCAACTCGAGTAGCTCATCAGGTGAGTCATTATGTACATAATGACCAGCATTTTTTATAATATGAGTATTCATAGTTGCTCGGTGCTGATTAGTGATTTCTAGTATGCGTTGTCTGTCGCTTGTACTAAGCAGCGCTGAATTTTCACCCAGTGCAAAAAATATATGAGTAGCGATATTTTTTTGTGATAAAATATATATGAGATCTTGGCTAAAATAATCATCAAGAAGTAATTTTAAAGCCGGTATTTTAAGTTCTAATTTCAAGCCTTCAGGTGAGCTTCTTAAGTTCATGGCGAGCCATTGGGCTGTGGCTTTATCGAGAGCAGCAGATTCGAGTTGTGCCACAAAATCTTGTCTCGATGGAAAAATTTTGTGAGCGAGCGGTTCAAGTAACGCTAAAATTTTAGAGACTAATTTATTATTATTTTCAAGAGCCCATGGCACCGAATCGACGAGCCATGCGGTTTTAAGATTGTGATGAAAAAGTTCTACAAAGCTCAATGCGACTTTAGCACCAAAACTATGGCCTAAAACAGCATGCACAGGTTCAACAAATTCATGACTAAGCTTCACCAAATCCAAAGCAGCGGCTGCAAGAGTATAAGGAGGAGCACAATCTTGAGATTTTCCATGCATTCTTAAATCGATGAGTACCGCGCCAAAATCGGGTCTTTTCTCGACTAAACGGCGCGCAAAAGTCCGCCAATTAGAACCACTCCCCAAGAAGCCGTGGAGAAAAAAAATCCAATGACGAGGTTTTGCGCAAAAAATGCGTTCATAGCTGAGCGTCGTCATAACTTTTTACCAAGTAAGTAATAGTTTAAAGCTTGCATATAATAAGCTACGAGATTTTATCAAGTTATCTCAGGGAGATCTATGCGTCGCTTGCACTTAGCAGAATTAGAAGATCAACCTTGGTTTCCTGCCACTATTCGTAACAGCATGACTGATTTATTAGATTTTTTTATCAGGCATTTTCGTGTCTATGATTCCATAGTGCCAATTTTGCACAACGCTTTGAAAGAGGCTTCGGCGCATAGCATACTAGATTTATGCTCAGGGGGAGCAGGTGCCATACAAAGAGTGCAGCAAATTCTTGCTCAAGAGCATGATTTTAAAGTAGAGATTATTTTAAGCGATCTTTATCCCAATAAGCATGCGTATGAGCGGCTCATAAAGCTGAGAGATTCGGGTATTAATTATTTATCGAGCTCTGTTGATGCCACTAAAGTCCCCCAAAATTTAACGGGTTTTAGGACACTTTTTACGAGCTTTCATCATTTTGATAGCCACGATGCCAGAAAAATTCTCAGTAACGCAGTGAAGCAGGGGCATGGGATCGCTATTTTTGAGTTGAGTGAACGTAGCTTTAGAGGAGCGCTTGGGCCTTTGTTTTCGGCGATCTTAAGCTTTTTTATAACACCGTTTTTGCGGCCATTTTCTCTCAAGCGCATATTTTATACTTATGTAGTACCCATAATTCCGGCGGCCTATTTATTTGATGGCCTTGTGTCGCAATTGCGCTCTTATACACCCGAAGAGATGTTCGAGTTGGCGCGTAATTTAGGTGACAAAGAATATAAGTGGGAAGCCGGGTTTAAAAAACATGATTTTTTGCCTTTTAAAATTAATTATCTTGTTGGCTACAAAGCTTCAGATAGCGCTTTATTGTCTCAGCCATGCCTAAAATTAGAGCATCGCACACCAGCGCATGACCAATAGAAACTTCTTGAATAAAAGGCAAAGCCCCAAGTAAAATGCCTAAATTATCCAAAGACAAATCATGACCCGCATTGATTCCTATATTTAAGCGGTGAGCACTAAGAGCAAAGTTTTTATATTCAGTGAGTATGTGAGTGTCTAGTTTATGAGCAGCAAAGCGTTGAGTATAAAGCTCGATACGGTCGGTGCCGGTATCTTTTATAATATCTAAGTCTCGGCCAATAAAATCTTTTGGCTCAATAAAAATACTAATGCGAGCACTCGAGTTTTCTAGGTTCTTAATAGCTTGTTTAACAAAAAGAAAATCGTCGCGTAAATTAAATCCGGCGTTTGATGTTAAAACATGAGGCGGATCTGGTACCAAAGTTACTTGGTCTGGTCTGATTTCATGTATGAGAGCAATAAAATCATCGCTCGGATAACCCTCGATATTGAGTTCGACATGAAGATTTTTTTTAAGCTCGAATACGTCTGCTTTACGTATATGTCTTTGATCAGGGCGGGGATGTACGGTGATCCCATGAGCCCCTAAAGATTCTATGAGTAAAGCCATAGAAAGAAGATCAGGATTATTTTCGCCGCGCGCATTTCTTAGCGTTGCTATCTTATTAATATTGACACTGAGCTTAGTCATTGAGCCTCCACAGTCTGGCCACGCCATTTTTTCCAGGCCATGAGTAAATCACTGCGACATACGTCGATGCTGTAATTAGTTTTTTGAGCATAGCTATCTAAATCTTCTAATAAAGGCTCTACTCTTACGCAGCGATCGTAATAAATATATTCATAAAAACGATAAGAATCAGTCTTGTTGCCATTTCCTAGAGGTATACTCACAAGTCTCTTGTTAAGCTCATGACACTCGACTGCTTTGATAACAACAGCGTGAGCATTGCCTTTGATTAAGAAAGCTTCAAGGGCTTCTTTTTGGCGCTCATAATTAACCAAAAAACGCATGAGATAGACAAGCGTATTTTTCTCGCTTTGGACCAATTGATAGCTTATAGATTTAGCCCCATGTAACGACATAGCCGAGCTCAAAGAAGTCATATCGGCGCTTGCTGCGCTTATGTGTCCAACAACTTCATAAAGATGATGAGAACGCGGGGCATTAGTTGGTCCTACTTCGTTCATCGTATCGGGGAGCTTGGCCTCACACCAAAGGGCTTCACAAAAAGCCTTTGAGCTTGGCGAAATGCCAATATCTAGATCCAGAATTACGCTTTCTCCGCGAGGACCGAACTGACCAACTAATGATTTCACAAAAGCCGCAGCGAGCACATCTGCTTCAATATCTTCAGCTACTTCAACAAGAGGAATCTTTTGTAAAATATATCTGAGCCATGTTGTATTACGAAGATCTAATATATGTGATTTTGGCTGGGTGACTAAATTTGAGCTTAGGTAAATTTTACTTGCGCTTAAAAATTTAGGATCCAAAGCAGTGATGAGTGCCGTATGTGTTACTAAGTTACAAAGAAGCCACAATGCGTCTAAGCCAGCTAATTTTTGCTCGACAAAAATATCGCATTCAAGATGGCTTAAAATCTCCAAACTTAAACCAGCCATTTCTAAATTGGCAGTAGGAAGCAAAAAGGGCTTTTTAAGCTCGGCGAGGCTTATAGGCTCGCCTGCAAGAGCAGCCGCTATGAGTTTATTATGAGCATAAAGGGGCGAAGTATCGGCGTTAAAAGAATATTCGCGGGTTTGATTATTCCAGCGTGCTTGTTGTTTTGAGCGAGGCTTAGTCTGGGTATGACAACAAGAAGAAGAGATGAGTGTCTCGTTGGCATAAAATTGAACAACGCGCCCCCTTATTCCAGCATAGGCATCTGAAACTATTTCCCACGTAATTTCTTGCAAACAAAGAGAATCAAAAGCCTGGCGAATACAGTCTTGCGAAGGCAAAAATTTTATCATCGCCGCGTTCATTAGATCAGCTTTGAGGGCGCGGCGAAGATCAAAATGCAAAAAGCCAGGCTGCATATTTAACGACGCTTTTTTAATAAATCGGCAAAAGATCCAAAAGACGCAGATCTTTGGTTTTCTTTGCTTTGAAATTCTAAATAGCTATCGCGTTCTTCCATTTGTTTGCGAGCAATCAAAGATGCACGGATGCGATTTTGGGCATCGATGTCTATGATTACGACATCAAGCGTGTCGCCTAACTTAAAAGCTCTGCTCAAATCGCTGTGTTTGGGCAGACCACTTTCTGATTCGGGCAAGAGCGCGGATGCGCCATTATTCAGCTCAAGAAATATTCCATAGCGTTCAATGCGTGAAATCACACCGCTCGCTTTTTGTCCACGCTCGACTTTAATATTTTCTTGTTTGTCACCAGATTTTTTCTTAACGACAGCTTCTCTGAGCGAAAGGCCAATACGTCGCTCATTTTCGTTGATAGATAAAATTCTCACTGAAACAGGATCGCCAAGCGAGAGGACTTCTTTGGGATGCGCTACGCGGTTTTCAGAAAGCTCCGAAATATGAATCAAGCCGTCAATACCAGGGAAAAGCTCTACAAAAGCGCCGAAAGCTTCAAGCCTGACGACGCGGCCTTCGAGCGTTTGACCAACTTTTATTTTATCCCAGTGGGTAGCATAAGGATCTTCTTTGGCTTTCTTAAGAGAAAAAGACAGACGTGATTTTGTAGGGTCATCAGGGTTAAGTTCAAAATTTAAAACAACAACTTCGACGCGGTCGTTAGAAGAGACAATATCGCTGATACGATCTATATGACCGTGTGAAATTTCTGAACGTGGAATAAGACCTTCGAGGCCGCCTATATCAGCAAAAGCTCCGAAATCAGCGACACGCGTAATAACTGCTGAATATTTTTTGCCTACTTCGATATCTTTTACAAGCTCAGCCGCTTTTTGGCGCTGTTCGCGTTGAAGCAAGGCTTTACGAGAGACAACAATATTTTTACCGCCTTCTTCTATTCTTTCGATCAGGAAAGACAAAGTGCGATCAATAAAACCAGAAGTGTCTTCCACAAATCTCAAATCAATTTGACCAACAGGACAAAAGGCACGCTTGCCGCTTATTAAAATATCAAAACCGCCTTTATTAACTGCCGTGACCTTTCCTTCGACAGGAATTCTATTTGCCAGAGCTTCTTGCAGCATAGAATCGTCAAGACTGCCTTGGGAGACTTTATTAGAAAGGGTTACGCCACCGAAAGTAGAAATTACATAGGCAGTAATTATATCTTTAAGCGCGAATTTAAGTTGGCCTTGTTCTGTCATAAGCTCAGCGGTCGCTATAGCCGCTTCAAGCTTAGGCCCTAATGCCACAAAGCTATGGTCTTTGCCTATATGCACAAGGGGACCACTTACTTTATCGCCCATCTTATAAGAAATACCGCGTGTAGTGCTATCGCTTTCAGCAAGCATCGATGCAAAATCACCGCTCTCGTCAAATTCCATGGGCTCGACATAGACTGGTTCAAAAGTAGTTTGAGCTTGAGGCTTTTTCAGCTCTTCTCGTGTAATAACAACTTTTTCTTCAAGTACTTCTTTTGGCTTTGGTGCACGTACCCGAGGCGCAGGGCGCTCTTGGCGCCGCACTGTTGCAGGGCGTGCGGCATTTATGTCTATTCTTTTGCCGGTATCTACAGCGCCAGTTTTTGGGGTCTCTAATGCTTCATCGATTTTTTTTTGATCCATAATATTTATCCAAATAGCTCGCGAACTTTGTCAAAGAAACCTTTGTTTTCGGGGTGACATTCTTCATGAGAAATAGCAACAAATTCTTCGAGCAGCTCTTTTTGTCGAAGCGATAATTTTTTAGGCACTTCTACTTTAACTCTTACGAGTTGATCACCGCGTTTACTATCGCGTCCCCCTCGCATTCCTACAATGCCCTTTTCTTTGAGGCGAAATAGAGCACCCGATTGAGTACCTGCTGGAATATTCATGCTTACTTTGCCATCGAGCGTTGGAACTTCGATTTTTGCCCCAAGAGCAGCCGTGGCAAAAGAAATAGGCATTTCACACAAGACGTTCATAGCATCCCGCTCAAAAATAGGATGGGGCTCTATAGTTATAGCAACATAAAGATCCCCGGGGCCTCCACCCTGTACGCCACCTTCGCCCTCGCCAACATAGCGCATTTGCACGCCTTCTTCGATTCCAGCTGGTACTTTAACTTTGATAGTTCGCGCTACTTGCTGTCGGCCGCTTCCACGACAGCCCGAGCATGGATCAGTGATGCGAGCTCCTTGACCGTTACAAGAAGGGCAGGTCTGAGCAATGGCAAAAAAGCCTTTTTGCATGCGGATTTCTCCACGACCTTGGCATGCCGAGCAGCTTTCTTTTTTGGTCCCAGGCTTGGCTCCTGAGCCTTCACAGCTTGCACAAGCTTCTCGTCTTTTGATTTTAATTTCTTTTTCGATACCAAAAGCAGCTTCTTCAAATTTTATAGTAAGCTGGTAGCGCAAATCTGAGCCGCGTTCTTGGTTGCCCCGCCTTCGTCCTCCTGAGCCTGCACCAAAAAAGTCACCAAATATGTCGCCAAAAATATCCTGAATATTAATATTCTGGGAAAAATCTTCGCCTCCCATACCCGCATGACCAAAACGGTCATATTGAGCCCGTTTTTGGGCGTCGCTCAACACTGAGTAGGCTTCAGAAGCTTTCTTAAACTGCTCTTCAGCTGCGTGGTTACCCGGATTTTTATCGGGATGGTACTGATGAGCAAGCTTGCGATATGAGCTCTTGAGTTCATTTTCGGTCGCATCGCGCGACACGCCTAATATTTCGTAATAATCTGCCTTTGCCATAAAACTCGCCTAATTTTTAAAATACCCGCCTATTCTAGACACCCAGGATAGACTGGACAACAGGGCTTGGCCTTAAGCTTCACCTAACCAAGTCCCGAAAAAAAATTTTCTTTTAAAAAAGCGATCTTAAGAGAGCCACGGGAAAATTATAGAAGATTTTTTATGTATTTAATCACTTCCTGGCGGGCTTGAGGAGCTAAGTGGCCGTTGTTTATGAAATTTCGGTCAGCTTCTGTAATAACGCGCATAGTAAAATTGCGCCTATTTTTTAGACGTTCGGCAGCACTAAAAACATCGGAGCCGCTTAATAATACCAGTATATTTTTGTTTAAAGCAGCAAGCGTTTCTGCGCTTTTAAGGCTCGTATCGAGCCAGCTTCGCCAAAATTTGATGCTCGCACCATGGACATGGCTTTTATCGGGAAATTTTTGCAGCGAAGAAAAGAAGCTTTTGGTGCTTTCAGCTTCGTTTAAGAGCCTGCTTTTATGGGTAGAATTATTGGCCTGGTGAGATGCGCGCATGAGTCCTTCGACCCATAGAGATCCAAGATCCCCGACTAAAGGCGATAAAAGAACTATAGCTGAAGCTTTCTTGGCGCAGGAAGCGAGCGATATTACCTGGGTGCCTTGTGTCGAAGTCATGAGTACTATTCTTGTGTTTTCGCCTGTTGAAGCTAGTTTGCTTGCGGCAAAATCATAGATTTGATCTAAATCTTGTGCGAGAGCTTTTATGCCTTTTTCGTCTATATCGTTGGTGGGATTATTTTTACATAAGATATTAAATTTATTACTACAACTACGTTTGTCATAAGAAAGAACAAAAAAGCCTTCTTCGCTCAAAGCTTGTGACCATAAAGAATAAAGCTCAAGAGGGTTATTATATAAATCTATGCCATTGCCAGCTGCTTCTCCTCGCCGAGAAACATTGCCAGATCCGGGCACTAAGATAAATAGAGTCTTTGGCTCAAATTTCTTCTCAGGGCGGCTCACGTCGGCTTGTATATATATATTTTTATCAAATATTTTGAGGGGAATATTTACTTCTATATGATTTTTAAAAGTCTTAGTTTTTTTTTCGTCTGCGCTTGGTGTCATAAGCGTTTGTTTGTGCAAAATCTGGGGGGCGCGATACGAGCAACCGGCTAATAAATTTATTAATAACAGACTACAGACATAAACAAGATCTTTTCTTTTCATAAGTTATCCTTAGGGGGAGTCCATATGACCACGATTTCTCGCATCGATCATATAGCCATCGCTGTTCATAGCATCGAAGAAGCGAGCCAGTTTTACATTAAGGGCCTCGGCTTAACTATTGCTAAACTTGAAGAAATGCCAGAGCGGGGAATTCGTACGGCTTTTATTATAATCGGCGAATCCATGATAGAGCTCATAGAGCCCCTTGATAAAAACCAAAACTCAGAAATTAGCAAATTTCTAGCTGAGCGGGGTCCAGGTCTTCATCATATAGCTTTTAAAACCAAAGACATAAACACGAGCATGCAGCAGCTTAAACACCAAGGAGCTCGGCTTGTCTATGACAAAGCACAAAAAGGGGCTCACGATACTATCGTTAATTTTGTTCATCCTCGTTCAACCAATGGTGTTCTCGTCGAACTTGTTGAATAAGTTTTACTATTGCGAGATCAGGCGCCATGTTGGTCGCGAATCTAAGTAATTTGATCGATAGGGATTAATCTCTATACCGCCGCGCCTGCTAAATCGTCCAAAGACGCTCAAGAGTTCAGGCTTGCATATATTATAAATATCTACAAATATTTGTTCTATGCAGTTTTCACTAAAACCCTGGTGATTATGAAAAGATATAAGATAAGCCAATAAGCTCTCATGGGATATTTTTGGCCCACTATATTCTATAAAAATGGAACCCCAATCAGGTTGTCCCGTACACAAGCAATGAGACTTAAAGACCTGGCTATAAACTTTCTCTTGGGTTTTTTGTGTGAAATCTGCTTTAAGTAAGCAAGAATTATATTTATAATTATTAATTTTAATATCTAAATTATCGAGACAAAAATATTCTGAGTCTAAATTAGAATTTAAATAGCCAAAATAAGGGGAATCGAGTTCGGCTTTAACTGGAATTTTACATATATCAGATAAGTCTTTTTCTATGAGAGCTAAGACCTGAGATTTATCGGCAAATTTTTGGCGATTAAGCGAATGTAAATATAATTTTACCGATTTAGATTCCGGCAAGTAAGGCGAATTAGCTGGGATTATTATGCGTGCACACGCGCGCGTAGGCATGCCTTGGGAGTTGAGCCAGGCAAGCTCAAAGCAATTCCATTCGTCAAAACCCAAAAATTTTTGCGTACAAAAGCCCATGGCTGCGCGCTGCTCTTGTCGACTCACCGGGTGAAGCAGGGATTTATCATATTCTTCAGGATAAGGGCTTTTTTGGCCTAAAGGCGCATGAGCGCCTACACTTTGTTGCAATAAACTAGTCATGATGCTGCTTAGCAAAGCTTCAGACAGCATGCAAGAGACTTAGTATTAGGGCCAAATGCCGCGGCGGCTGTAGACTTCTTGGAGTCTCTCCAAAGCGATAACATAAGCCGCCATCCGCAAATTTTGGCCCAATGCTCGTGCTTTATCTGAGGCAAGTTGATAAGTTTGTATCATGCGTCTTTCAAGGCGTGCGCGGACATCGGCTATATCCCATGATTCGCTGCGCTTATTTTGTAGCCATTCAAAATAGCTTACAACAACACCGCCTGAGTTGGCTAAAATATCAGGAAGCAGATCAATGCCTCGCTTTTCTAAAATATCTTCGCCCTCTAGATCAGTAGGCCCATTGGCAGCTTCTACAACGACTTTGCAGGAGAGAGCTTTGGCTTCTTGTGCGCGTATTTGTAGCTCCATGGCAGCGGGGACCATGATATCGCATGGGGTCGCGAAAAATTCTTCTCGTGAAATTTGCTCACCACCAGGATAGCCTTTGAGGCTGCGGTTAATACGTGAATATTCAGCTAATTTATAAGGGTTAAAACCCTCAGGGTGAATAAAATATCCGGTATGATCGCCCACGGCTATAAGGCTTACCCCCATGCGTGAGAGAATCATAGCAGTGTGGGAGCCGACGTTACCAAATCCTTGGACCGCCAAAGTTGAGCCAGCCAAGTTAAAATTTTTCTCTTTTGCCCATTGCGAGATACAATGCACCAAACCTCTGCCTGTAGCTTCTTCCCGTCCAGGCGTGCCCCCGCATACGACAGATTTACCGGTGACAACGCCCTTGACCGCCTGCTTATCTTGGGCTGCGACCATATTGCTATAGGTATCCATCATCCAATCCATGATTTGGGCATTGGTGCCCATGTCTGGTGCAGGAACATCCCAATCAGGGCCGATATTTGAGCCGAGTGCATGAGTAAAACGCCGGGTGATGCGTTCGAGATCTTCTATGTTATATTCACTCGGATTAAATTTAACGCCGCCTTTACCGCCACCAAAGGGAATATTCTGTAAGGCACATTTCCAGGTCATCCATGTTGAAAGCGCTTTGCATTCGTCAAGATAGACATCTTGATGATAACGAAATCCGCCTTTAAATGGCCCTAAAATATTATTATGCTGAACGCGATAGCCCTTAAAGAGCTGCACGTGACCCGTGGTGAGCTTTACCGGAAAGTTAATAATAAGCTCGTTTTTAGGCTGAGCCAGAATAGTCTTTAAAGAAGCATCAAGCGAAACTATAGTAAAAGCTCGCTTGAGTTGCTCTTCGGCTAGATGAAATAAATTATCAACAGGTTTGGACGAATTTTCTTCACTTGATGCGCTCAAGAAGCTTTCCATGATTTACCTCTGCTTTGCTCAATATGAGCATAGAGATTAGCGTTAAAAATTAAAAGTTTGGTTTAACTTGGTGAGAGAATCTTATTAAGTTCGTCACTGAGAAGTCGCCATGAGTCTAGTTGGTTTTTGACATATTCAGGATCCATAACGGTCATAATTGGATCGTGGGAAAGCAGGCTAATTCTTGAATTTAATTTATCTAATAAAAAAAGACATTTTTTATAAGAACGCTGATTTTTAGGGCCTTGCGAGTTCTTACTGACAAAAAGTTCGGTGATCTCAGACAGACGTAAATATTTTTTTTTGACGAGCTTATAAATTATTAATTTTTCTGCCGGGCTTAAGCCTTGAGAAGACAGGTCCATGAGTTCAAGAATAGTTTTACGGGCAGAAACAAGAGCGCTTTTAGTAAGCGTTTTATCTTGGCGTACGCCTTTTTCTATAAGTGCTTTGACTTTATTTTTGCCAAAAATATTATTTAAAGGGCTGTCTTCGTCGATGAGATATTTATCGTCGTATAATAATCTTAATTGCTGATCTAATTCGCGCAAACGAGCGCGTGCTTCTTGATAAAATTTGGTCATTAATTTTTTATTTTTAAAACTTATTTGATCTCGATAATTTATAATAAAATTATTGGCCGCTTGCACGGCTGCAGAATAACCACTTTCGGTCGTAATACTTAAATTTTCTGGGTTTGCTCCCAAGAGTTGATGAATAGCGCTGAAGCCACTAAGGCCACTATTACCCTCAACAAATTGCTTAACTATAAGGCCCTGTTGATCACTATGTTTATTTTTGAGTTTTTTTAAAAAAGTATAAATACTATTTTGGTCAATGCCTGACGCGTTGCTCGCAAGATAAATACGCTCTTTGGTTTCAGATTTTGTCAATTCGGCCAGATCTTTATAAGAGAGCTCTCGTTCCAGATTAATAACGCGTGGAGCTTTTGAATTTTTATGTTCAAAAGATCCTATATAGGCACTAAATAATTTATTAACCATTTCGGCCATAGTATTTTCCTGGTTGCCGGTAATAACCGTATCTTCTAATTGGGCATGAAGTATAAGACTGTCAAAAGCCCATGTATTCTCGGTTTGGCCATTGGGTTTTTCTTCAATAGTATGAACACGGCGATGAGTAACAAAGAGCTCTTGATTAAAGCGGCCACTAAAACCTTGACCATGGCTTATTCTTCCTCCCGATATATTTCTTCGTACGGCAACTCTGCCGTTAGTGGCCACACTGCTCGTAACAGAGCGCATGAATTCTCGATCTTTGCCTTCAAATTGTAATTTAAGCTGACGATGATTTTTACGCACGGCATCGTGCGCTTTGTTCACGAGAAATAAAATAGCAGGGATAATAGGTGCGTTAAAACCTGCATAAGATTTAGCGGTATCGACGTTCATGGCTTCTAGATAAATTCTTTGCACGCCACGCTTTTTTAGCGGAATATTTTGGGCTCTAAATTCAGCTAACAGATGCTCTGGTCCTCGATCGTCAGTGCTTACTTCGATACCCTCACCGCCGGGCAAACGACCTTGATGAATTAAATCAAAATAAGCCATTCTTGCTTCATATATATTAAAATCAAAAAGAAAAATTTGTTTACGGGCAATAGACATGGCTTTTACTTGTCCCATACCGAGAATATTAAGCATGCTGGCAAATAAATTCATTTCATGAACTCGTCGAGGTTCTATGCTGACTTCGAATTTGTTATGAGGGAGTCTTTTGAGGCCAAGCTCGAACTCAGCCGTCAAATCTATACTTGCGCCCGCGCGTAAAGCATAAATAGGTGCAACGGTTTGTATACCGATCACAAAACCGCCACTGAGTTTTCCCGTCTTAATTTCTATAAGTTCATCGCCATCGATAAGAACTTCAGGATTTTCGAACTGAGGAATGCGCGTTTCTTTGATTTTTTTGCTGGCCTTAAATAAGAGATGAGGTAAGTCGTTTTCGCTCAGCTTTTTTTGTGCGTCAGCCAGCAGGGTATGCGTGCGGTAGGTACGATTGCGGGTAAAATTTACACCCGCTTTAAAAGCCACGGCAAGGGGAACAGAAGCTGGAGAAAAATTAAAAGCGACTGCTGTACTAAGACCCTTGCTAATTTTGTCAGTTATTTCGATCTGATGCATGCCTCGGATTTTGGTGAATTTGCCATCCAAGGGATAAATATCTAAATAAGCTACGTCATGACTATGAGAGACGTTTACATAAACACTCGCTCCGGCACCGATACCGCGGGTTAAGAGCGTTTGCATGGTGATGCCTGCTGAAAGTTGATTTTTCCAACCTGAAACGCTTCCACCTATAGACAAATACGATGCGTAGCCGTTAGACCAAGCAGCTCCTTGGTCGAAATTTACGGTATAGTCAAAGCCGCCTCCTAAATAGCCATCGGTATAGTAAAGCCACGCGTCAGGACCATGTTGAGAAAAGGCCAAATTGCTCGCACAGCTGATACCAAGAGGCGTAATAGTTAAAGAACTGCTCCAAGAAGCATCGAGCGAGCGTAAATAATAGTTTCCCATCAAAGCGGCACTTACTTGTTGAGGAGAGAGCATAATATACGTTGCATCTATTGGATTAACCGTTGCGACAGAAGCTATAGAACTCGAATTGACGCCTGCGATATGAGCCATGGTACTAAGAAAAGAAAAATATTTGCGTATTTCAGTCAAAACATGAACGTCTGAGAGTGCATCAGGAGCTGTTATTCCCATTGAAGAGAAAGCGTTTAGTAAAACTTCTCGATGCTGGCCATCTAACAACGTTGAAATTGGGGCATCGGGCAATTCTATATTATCTTCTTCACGAATTTTTCTCAGCGTCATATCAACGCTATTGTATAATTTTAAAGCATCGCCAAAATCTTGACCGGTTCTGATTTGGATAAAATAGCCAGATTCTGTAAGACAAGCACCGTTTTCAATAAGACGTATAGTCTCAGTAGCGCTCATGGGAGAGAGTTTTATAATTAATTCATGGGCTTTTTTTGCCGTCAAAAAATTTCCCTGCCAAAGCATATGCACTGCGTTGACTAAAGAAGTTGGCGGCTTTTTTTTTATGAGATCTAAAGCCTCAGGCGTCAGCGTAATATTTTGTGTTAGTAAGTTAGATATTTTTTCTAATTTATGAGGCTTGCCCATAAAATCATAAAGATTGGCAGTTCTTTCTTTAATTACTTTTTGATTTTCGTCTAATTTTTGTATTTTAATAACTGATTTCTTAAAGAGTTCGTCTATTTTCTCAAAGATCCTATCTATTTGTTTTTTATCGTATTTTTGTCTTTTTAATTCTAATTCTTGCAATAAGTGGGGTGTTTCTAAAGCATATAAGTTGGTTGAGAATATAAATATAAGTAAATAATAAAAAATACACATTGGCCGACCTGGGGATTAATTTTGGCCTCAATTAATATACCCAGGTGGCGGTAGTTTGGCTTTTGCTCTCCTTCGTGTATTATCAGAATGCCTCGGTTGTTAATTATGGGAGATTTCAGTGGCGCCTAAAAAAGAAATAACAGAAGACGCCAGTTCGATGGCCAAAAAAATTCGCGAAATCTCTATTTCGGAATTTTTCGCGAAAAATCGCCATTTGCTTGGTTTTGATAATCCAGTTAAATCACTTTTGACCACGGTACGCGAAGCGGTCGACAATGCGCTCGATGCCTGTGAGGAAGCCCGCATTTTGCCGTCTATTCAGATAAGTATAGGTGAGCTTTCTGAGTCACGTTATTTGGTTTCGATAGAAGACAATGGTCCAGGAATTCTTAAATCGCATTTGCCCAATATTTTTGGCAAGCTTCTTTATGGCTCTAAATTTCATCGACTAAAACAAAGCCGCGGCCAGCAAGGAATTGGTATATCAGCGGCCGTTATGTATGGTCAAATGACGACTGGCAAGCCTGCTGACATAATTTCAAAGACGGGGAAAAATAAACCGGTTCATCGCATAAGCTTGGCTATAGACACCAAAAACAATGCCCCTAAAGTTCTCAAAGACGATGTACTCGTGCATCCACATTGGCAAGCTAAAACTTCAGGAACTAAGATTACGTTAGAGCTTGAAGGAGCTTACAAAGAAGGAAAGCACGGCGTGCTTGCTTATTTACGTCAGTCGGCTCTTTCTAATCCTCATGCTGACATGACTTTTACTGACCCTAAGGGACGTGTTCACGAATTTCCTCGCTTGGTTAATAAGCCGCCTATTGAACCCAAAGAAATAAAACCCCATCCCTTGGGTATTGAGCTTGGTACGCTTATACAGTTTTTGCATGATGCAAAAAATCAAAGTGTCGCTGATTTTCTTAAAAACGAGTTTAGTCGTGTTACCGATGAAGTAGCGCATGAAATATGTCTTAATGCTAAAATAAAGCCCACTATGAAAGCGGCCAAAGTCGATAGATCTGATGCCGAAGCTATTTTTAGGTCTATGCAGGAAGCCAAGCTCATGGCTCCCCCGACCAATTGCTTATCGCCTCTTAACGAAGATTCTATTATTAAAGCGCTTTATTGGTTTTTCGTAGAAGCATCTCGCATAAAATCCTCGGGCGAGGCTCAAGAGACAGTAGACGAGCTACCAAAAACAGAGCAAAAAACAAAAGAGCCAGAAAAGCCTACAAAATCTAAGAAAAAAATCGCCCAAGAAGAGTTCGAATTTTTAAATTCTGAAGTGCGCGCTGAATCTGAAGAAGTAGCCAAAACCAAAATCGACAATACTATTCAGCATCTTACTGATACTCAAGAAAAAGCGGTCTTGAGCGAAGAAGAAGGTTTTTTTGTTACTGCTGTAACCAGGCCTCCGAGTGTTTATCGCGGCAATCCCTTTCAAATCGAAGTAGGTATTTTTTATGGCCGATCTTTAGCTTCTGATGCGTTGGTTGAAGTTTGCCGCTATGCCAATCGCGTGCCCTTACAGTATCAGGCATCTGCATGCGCAATGACTAAAGCCGTGATGGCCGCGCCTTGGAAGCTTTATGGCTTGCAGCAATCAAGAGGCGCTTTGCCGCTTGGGCCTGTGGTAATCATGGTCTCAATAAGCTCAGTTTGGGTGCCTTATACTTCGGAGTCCAAAGAAGCTGTTGCGCACTATCCTGAGATAGTCAAAGAGCTACGCCTGGCGCTCATGGAAGGGGGCAGGCGCTTGCAGCGTTTTCTTAATAAACGTAAGAGACAGACCGATGAAGCTAAGAAACGCTCTTATATAGAAAAATATTTAGATCCTATTCAAGAAGCTCTCAGTGAAATTTTGGGTGAGAAAAAAGCTGAGCCTAAAAAATTGGCTGAAGATTTGCGCTATATACTAGAAAAAAGCCGCGCCCACAAAACGGTCAAAATGGCCAAACATGAGGTCAAATAATGACTACTAATAAGAAAAGACGTACCAGTAACAAAGACGATAAAAATACGCTGGAAATAATAAAAAATGCCGCTCAGGTAATTTATGATTCTATCTCAAAGCGCAAAGCACCTGATATGAAACTGCCTATTAGGTCTTTAAGCAATGTTAAATATGATAAGAAGCAGGGTTTTTTTGAAATTGGCAAAGGCGTAAAAAAAAGAACGCTTGGCGTAAACACCGTAAAAACTTTTGCCCAGACCCTCAAAATGATGGGCTTAAGTAAGCAGCTGGTAGAAGCAGATGACTTCGCCACCAAGCGAGATGCTTATTATCAGTCAAAAAATTGGGGTGAAGCTCGTTTTGATGACCAACCTGAATCAGACACAGTCATGGATGATATCGAAGCCATGTTTGCTATCGAAGGTATTTCGCGCGAACAATTGCGTTTCGTACCAGACCAGCATGGCGGCGCTGTAGCGGGCTCTTTGATAGTCATAGATTATAATCTTGAGACCGGTGAAAAAATTGAAATCGACTGCACGCGTTTTGGTTCAGGCGCTTACGCCGTACCCTCCTGGGTTGAGCATCTAGATTTTAAGACCGATGCAAAGTTTATTTTATGCATCGAAACCCAGGGTATGTTTCAACGCCTGCAAAGTCATAATTATTGGCGTAAATCTAAATGCATACTTGTCAGCATGGGTGGCGTTCCAACGCGCTCTTGTCGTAGATTTGTGCGTAGACTATCAGAAAAGGCTCAAATTCCCGTCTATGCTTTTACCGATTGCGACCCTTACGGTATCGGTAATATCTATCGTACGCTCAAAGTTGGCTCCGGAAACGCAGCACATATAAACCAATTTTTTTGTGTGCCTCAGGCCAAATATTTGGGTCTCACTCCTGACGACATAGAGCGTTATAATTTAGGCAAAGCGACACATCCCTTAGGAGAGCAAGATAAGAAACGCGCTCTTGACGCGCTCAAAAACGATCCCTTCTTTCAGGCCTATCCAGCATGGCAGCAAGCATTGCAAAAATTGCTCAAGATGCAAGTGAGAGCTGAGCAGCAAGCTTTAAGCTTACACGGTCTTAATTTTGTTATCGAAGAATATTTGCCAGATAAGCTCAAAGACATAAAGAATTTTTTACCCTAAGAGTAATTCGAAGCAAATTATGATTGATGATCAGCTAGAAAATATATCTAAAAAGCTCTATCTCAAAGACATAAAAAGACATATATTTTTATGTGCCGATCAGAGCAAGCCTCTATGTTGCGATCGCGCAGAGAGCCTCGAAGTTTGGGAGTATTTAAAACAGCGTCTTGATCAACTACGACTTTCTAAGCAAGGCGGTGTTTTTCGTACCAAAGCTAATTGCTTGCGCGTATGCATAGCGGGCCCCATAGCGGTGGTTTATCCGGAGGGCGTATGGTATCACTCGGTAAAAATTCCGGTGATGGAGCGCATAATTCAGGAGCATCTCATAGGTGGCCGCATAGTAGAAGACTATGTGATTCGCTAGGTTATAATTTTACCGTTTTGTATATGAAAAATTTTTTTATTAATTTGAGCATCGTCGAAAGCACGGGGCTCAGTAGCTGAGAAAAAAGCTTGGACCTGAAGATTGTTTATAACCTGAGTAAGACGAGCTTTTGTATGTGCATCAAGTTCTGATATAATATCATCAAGTATAATTATTGGTGATATATTTTTTATATTATTAATAGCTGCGATGGCAGCGAGCTTAAAAGAGAGAACAAGCGCGCGCATTTGTCCACGGGAAGCATGAGTCTTGGCGTTAAAATTATTTAAAGCAAAGATCACGTCATCAAGATGAGGCCCGAAAAGTGTCACTTTGCGTGCATACTCATGTGCTTGGACACTGTGGGCTTTTTGTGTAAGCAGAGCTTTTAAATCAGCTAAATTAGCATAGGCTAGAGATTTTTCATGAGATATATATATGAGCTCAGCTTTATGGCCAATGCCAAGTATATTAAATACATGCTCGGAAAAATGAGGAGCTAAAGCCTCTAACGTATTAAGCCTATTATATATTACTAAAGCACCTTCTTGAATAAGAAGATTAGTGAAGCTTGTAATAGTTTTTTCATCACGCGGCCAGGATTTGAGTAGTTTATTGCGGTGTAAAAGGATTTTTTCATAGGATTTCAGCGCACGATAATGCTCAAAATAAAGCGAAATCGTTGCTTGATCCAATGCACGCCTACGCAGACTTGATGAGCCTGTGAGCATGGTGAGTTCGAGAGGTATAAAAGAGACGAGCGGGTAGCTGTGTGCTCTTTGTTGTGCGCTGGTAATATTTTTCTCTTTGCTTTTAGCTTTTTTACCCAGCGCTGAGATTTCAATGCTGATCTCATGGTCACTAAAGCTCGCAAAAATTTGGGCTTTGTCTTTGCCTGATTGGATTAAATCAGTGTTGCTAAGACTTTGCATGGGACGCAAAGAACACGCAAGAGCTATGGCTTCTAGTATATTAGTCTTACCGTGGCCATTGTCTCCAACAAAGAGATTTATCGTGGGTTCCAAGTTTAGGCTCAGTGAGTCTAGATTGCGAAAGTTTGTGGCGCATAAAGCTGTGAGAGCAAATGATGACATAGTGACTAAAGCCTGTTAGAGCATAAAAATTAGCATAGGAGAATAAAACCGTGGTAGCGCTTTTTAATACCCTTTCGAGAAAAATTGAGCACTTTGTACCCATAACACCAGGTGTTGTAAAACTCTATGCCTGTGGTCCCACGGTATATCATTTTGCCCATATTGGTAATTTAAGAACATATATATTTGAAGATCTTTTGCGCCGTTGTTTGGAAGCGGCTGGCTATAAAATAGAGCATGTCATGAACATTACCGACGTCGGTCATCTCGAATCAGATGCTGATCAAGGCGATGACAAAATGGAGCTTGCAGCTAAGCGCGAAGCAAAATCGCCATGGGATATAGCGCGCTCTTATGAAAAGGCTTTTTTTGAAGATTTAGAAAAACTTAATATAAAAAAGCCTGAAATTATATGCCGTGCGACAGAGCATATAAAAGACATGCAAGATTTTGTCTTAGAATTAGAGAAAAAAGGCCTTACTTATACGGTCGATGGAAATGTCTATTTTCGTATTGATAAATTTCCTAATTACGCCGATTTTTCTCGCCGCAATCTTGAAGAGTTACGCGAAGGGGCTCGTGTTGAGCTTGATCCGCGCAAGGAAAATCAACTGGACTTTGTCTTATGGTTTTCCAATAGCAAGTTTCCTAATCAAATTATGAAGTGGGATTCCCCCTGGGGCATAGGCTTTCCTGGCTGGCATATAGAGTGCTCAGCCATGGCATCACGCTATTTAGGTGATCATTTTGATATACACTGTGGTGGCATTGATCATATTAGTATTCACCATTCCAACGAAATAGCCCAGAGCGAAGGACGTTTTGGCCATAAGTGGGTTAATTATTGGATGCACGGAGAGTTCTTGGTTTTGCACAAAGACAAGATGTCGAAGTCTTCTGGTAATTTTATTACCTTGAGTTCTTTGCAAGAAAAGGGCTTTGAGCCGATTTATTACCGATACCTGTGTTTAGGAGCTCATTATCGATCACAGCTTTTATTTAGCTATGAAGCTTTAGAAGGCGCACGTAATGCTTTTGAAGGGCTTAAGAACCGGGTTTTGAGTTTTAAACTTAACGTTGATAAACCTAAAGCTCCCACGCGTAAACTAGAGCTTAATAAAGCTTTTTTTGATGCCATCAATAACGATCTGGATACTCCTGTGGCTTTGGCTATTGTCTGGGAAATGCTTAAAGATCATGAGCTTTCTAATACAGAAAAACTTGAACTTATAAGAGATTTTGATAATATTTTGGGTCTTGGCGTAGATAATTTTACAGCACCGATTTTATCTGACGATCACATGGCTTTAATACAAGAGCGAGAACTCGTGCGCACGCAAAAAAACTGGGCACAAGCTGATGCTCTGCGTGATCAGTTATTGGCCGATGGTATCTGCATAAAAGATACAAAAACAGGTCCTCAATGGTATCTCGTCAGCAAATAATCTGACCAAGTTTTTGGATAAGCTCTAAGTTCACGATACAAATATCTAATGAACTTAAATTATTGTACTTTGACTGCCATTGAAGGTATTTCTGTAGGTCATGTAACACGTGAAAATACGGGTTGTAGTGTCATATTATGCCCTCCTCATACCGTATGCGCTGTAGCACAAAATGGTGGTGGCTCAGGAACGCGCGAAACCGATAGTTTTCGTGGGGGGAGCCTCGTCGAATGCGTCGATGCTATAGCTTTTGCCGGCGGCAGCGTATTTGGCCTCAGTGTAGCTGATGGCGTATTAAAATTTTTATGCGAGCATGAGCGTGGCATGCGTACAGCAGGGGGAATTATTCCTCTGGTACCCACTGCGATTATTTACGACTTATTAGGTGGCGATAAAAGCTTTCCCGATGCGGCAATGGGCTATGAAGCGTGTCTTAAAGCGAGCTTCTTGCCGGTGAAAAGTGGTCGTTTAGGGGCAGGCAGGGGGGCCACCACTAATAAGCATGGCGGCATCAAAACCGCTCGACCTTCAGGCATAGGCAATGCCGGTGCCCAGCTCAGCACAGAAATAAAAATGGCGGTCATGTTGGTTGTTAATGCTTTTGGTGATGTAGTTGATCCAACGCGGAATTTAAGTGAAGCCGAGCAATCAATTATTATAAGCTCTGCCGATAAAGCACGGCCAGCGGAAAATACTGTTCTGGGTGTTGTGGCAACTAATGCAAGTCTGAGCAAAGACGAGCTGACTATCGTTGCTCGCATGGCCCAAAGTGGCCTCGCTCGCGCGATTTATCCTTGTCATACTCCCTTTGACGGAGATACTATTTTTGCCATTTCTACAGGCACCAAACCTTACGATATATTTTCTTTGGGTGTGCTCGCACAGCGCCTCACGCAAGAAGCGGTCTATGATGCTATAACCAGTGTTAGGTAAAAAATACAAGGATCAAACCATGAAATTTTTACACATAGCTTTCAGTGTTCTTGGGGCCCTGTCTTTAATGGGGGCTAATTGCTGTAATAAAAAGGAGACTCCGGCAGTTATAGGTGCCCCTGCCCATCAGAAGCAATCAGAAGATGATGCGCTCAAGAGGAAAAAACATAAGGCTGAATGTGAAAAAGATAGCGATTGTGTGGCGATCAAAGTGGACTGTTGTGACTGTAATCAAGGGGGAAAACGCCGCGCGGTGACTAAAGCCGCGCGCGAGATCGACAACGAAAGGCTGCTTATTAATTGTGATGACGTTGTATGCTTACAAATGGTCAGTGAAGATCCAAGTTGTACACAAAAAGCAGCCTGTCGATCGGGACATTGTGTTTTGGAGTAACGCCTAAGCCAATAATTTTTTAACTTCGATCAAGCGCTCCTGCCCAATGAAATCTTGGGCTAAAGCGCAAATATTATCAAAAACAGGGGCTTCGGCCTCTGATTTAATAGTAGTAAAAAATTTAGTAAGCTCCGAAATATTTAAACACGGAAGTATAAATTCAAGATCTTCTTTAGATTCTTCTTGAGTACGCTGAGCTCTAAACGAGTTCATAACTTGAGCAAGTCTCTTATCATCAAAATTTTTCCATAATATATCGCTTTGAGCTGATTCTTCTTGATCTTGATGAATAAGATAAAGCGCTATGAATCGGTTAAATTCAGCGTAAAGATCATCCCAACTATCTTGATCTAATATATCTTCTAAGAGCTCTAAATTTTCTTCAAGCTCTTCGTGCTCGTCGCCTAAAATCTCAGCAAGTTCGCCTACTTCTGCATAAAGCGGATGAATAAAAGTTGCTTCATGAGCAGCATGCGCTATCAAATGATCAATGAGCATCCCCAGTTTTTGTTTTATCTCAGCACGTTCTCTATTATTTTGTAGGTCAGCTCGGGCTATCTGGGAAGACAAAGCAAAGAGGTGAACCCTCTGAGCTTTGTGTATCAACGAATATAAATCAACTCTATTTTTATCCAACATGTTATACTCCAAAAGTATAAAATATATATAAATAAATATTTATTTGAACAAGACGCGTTGGGGAAGATTTTAGGGGCGTTCGCGTGAAATCAAACAAAGAGAGTAGCAATAACAGGGACCACAAAATGTGCAAAATCCAAACCAACTTGAAGTCTCCACCAGTCATACCGTGGGATTAATTCTGTCTCTTAATCACAATTTTTCACCTGCCGCGATCTCTGCTAATCCTCATCGTGCCGCGGCATATCCCTGCCCTCGTCGTCTTGCTGCTTGTCAGCGGGATCCACAGATAATTCTTGACAAATCAAAATTAACCTATGGTCTGTTAAGCTCTTGGATCCCGCTGACAAGCAGCGGGGATATCTTTACCCATAAATAATTCCCTCCCGCCTCGTCGCCCCGCGGCCTTGACCGCGGGGTCCATCTATAAAGATATTTCGTCAAATAAATCCCGCCATTTGGTATTATGTTTCTCAATAAGCTCTATTTTCCGTAACCGCTGCACGATTTTTTGTTATGACCTTGTTTTTGTTGTGCCAGACGCGCTGGACAAAGTTGGATGTATTCTAACGTAGAGGGTTCCTCGTAGTGCGCTGGCCGGAATGTAGACAAATAAGGGCATAGGCGGCATTTGCATAATGTGAACCCCGCGGTCAAGGCCGCGGGGCGACGAGGTGGGAGGAAATTATTTGTGGGTAAAGATATCGCAGCGGGACGACGAGGGTGAGGAAATTCGTGACGATACCTCAGGGTATATCCGCAGCATCCAGGGAACGATATTTACTTGCCTTAAAATAAATCCGCCCGCCTGGAGAGGCCCTTTAAAAATTGGCCTAAAAAATGGAAGATAAATTTAACGAAATATGCTTTTGAGCAAGCCTCGCTTGGATGCCGCGGACATGCCGCGGCACGGTGAGGGTGGAGGGAGATCCGGCAGGGGAAAAATTGTGATTAAGAGACAGGGCATTAATTGGGTGGAAAGTATACAATCATGCGGAGTTTCTAAATAGCTTATCAAGGCTTCTTCATTCAAGTATTCGTTTACAAACATATCATAGCTGAAATTTTCTTTGGGCATGGCATTGTCATAGTCATTTAAAAGCTCCTGCGCCATTTCTTTTGCTCTAATAATTTTATCGAAAATCGATGAGCTGAGATAAATTAATCAGCCTTCCAATTCGCAACAGGATCATTTACAGCAAAGATATATGGAGAAAAATATATCGTGACGATAAACAAAAAACTCAATGCCATAGTTTTTGCTAGTCTCTTTTGCTGCGCTATTTCTGCCCATGCTGCCTGGCTTAGTGAGTGGTTAAATGCTGATTCTGTCACTTCCGATATTGGATGGTGGAGTCTGCGAAGTTTTTCAATCGAAAAGCTTGAGTTCACGAAAACACAAGATGCTTCGATGAGCTCTGGGGCAAAGGGAAAACTTACCATTTCTGGTTTCATTTCTTCCGAAGATGGTGTGCCTGAAATCAACGCAATCCATATTTCGCAAAGATTTGAGATGCGCGATGAAGAGCAAATTTGTATTTATACAGTTAGTCCAGTTGTTAGGACTATACCCGGATTAAAAACTTCGGCGCCATTTACTCGAACTCTTGATATAAAATTACCAATGTGGCAGTGGGGAAAGAATATTGTGGTTTTTACTTCGGGTAAAAAGACACACGAAGTTATCTTTTCTCAATATAAATAAGTAGCTCAGCCATCTTCAGGCATTAGAGATTTATAATCTCACAATAGCATGGCTGTGGTGTTGGCAGCGCAGCAGTGATTAATGGATTATGTGTCTAACTTCAAATTATTTGAAAAATCGGGACCTTACTTCTCGACCCATTCTTTAAGTTCGAGAGCTTCCAGCTCAATTCCATCGGTGATACTTTTCTTCATAATTGTCATAATTGACTCACCGACACATCCCTTTATTTTTTCAGTCGTAAAATAGAGGGTGCGATTGTCACTCAAGGGAATTAGATGTTTGCATCTTTTGGTTTGCATGAGCGAACCCAAGGGACTGCTTCCCCAACACAAAGATTTTTCTTCATCGCGTATGAGAACTTCAAGAGTTTCATGAAAGCTAAAATTATCACCCAGCTTTACTTCAAAAGTCACAGGATCTCCGACGTGCAAATTTGAATGAATTGTAGGCATGAAAGTATTCCAACTTTGATAATCTTCAAGATTAATAAGAGCACTCCAAACAGCAGAATAATGAGCATTTATAATAGCATATGCCTGCGTTGAGTAACGCTTTTTAAAATCTTCTTCATCGGCACAGAGTCCGTCTATTTTTTTTGCGCATGAAAGTCGTTTTTGCTCGCTAAGCGTTGTTACGAGCATATCATGAGCAGACATGCCAACGTTACTCAGAGCCATGCCATCAGGTTCTCGTCCCGCGGTTATGGTTTTTAAGATTTTGCCTGTTTTAAGATTGATAAGGCTTATATTGCCGGCATAAGCGTTTGATACATATGCTGTTTCCTCATCATCTCTTACGACTATAGAAATGGGCAGAGGGAGGAGGCCAAATAGACCTGCTCCGGGCAGAGCCGTATCAGCACTAAAAAACGAGCTCGCTTTGAGGCCAGAAGTCATTTCTTGGGTGCTCATGTTCATAGTTTGGACTGTGCCCGATAATAAATTAGTGATGGCTAACTGTTTTTGATCATCAAAAAAAGCCATTCTTATAGGGCCGTTTTCAGTAGCTTGTTGTGCGAGTATTTCTAAGTTATCGCTTTTTAGAATAGTGAGTGAATTTTTTAAGCGGTCTGTTACAAAAATTTGAAGTCCATCAGCCGAGCTTATAATACCTTCGGCATGCGTGCCGATAACCTGTTCTCGCACGGCTTTCATATGCTGCAGATCAAATTTCACCACAGAGCCGGAGGCTTTGTTCGCCACATAGGCAAAGTTTTTTTGTGGATCGAGCGTGATCATATGAGCGCCGCGACCGGGAATGGGGTAGTAGGATAAAGCTGCTTGTGTTTCGTTGCTAAAATTAATTAATAAAAGAGATTGAATGCCTTCAAGAGTCACAAGAGCTTTTGTATCAGAAATAAATACTATGCCATGAGGACTGCTCGCAGGTGGAAGTTCTATGCGCTTAAGAACTGACCCATGGGCAACGTCAATCAGAGACAAAAAATTACCAGGATGCTTGGTATTATCATGTGCTAAGGCCAAAGCATTGTACTGTACTTGGCCATAATGAGATACCAAAGCCAAGGTGCCTCGAAGATTCGTAGCCACTTCATGAGGAGTATCCTCAGGATAGTGTCCGATTTTAAGTTCGAGCACTTCTTTAAAAGACGAGTCATCAATAAAAGATAGGCTCTTAGAATCTTTATTTACAACCAAGAGCGTTTTGGCACCGATTAATGGCCCAGCGGCTAGAATAGTAAGACAGATCACGGAGAAAATTTCTTTAAACATAAAATACCTCTGTGTATAAGAGGCTCGTTGGGATTTTTTAGTTTAAATTTTGATGTTTAGGTGAAGTCTTTATTATCAAATAGCTATTTTGAGGCGCTATAAGTTTGGGGTCAATTCTTATGTGATTTATCGTCTAAAGATTTCTAAATTAAAATATTTATTTTTGCAGGAATTTTTAAAATTATAACGGCTTTTAATCTGCGAAGCAGAAGAAATAATAGACCGGGCACATAGTAAACATATGTTCACGAACATAGTACACACAATTACTCCAACCTATCCTACACAAAAAATTTATTGGTTATTAAAAAACAATGGTGACGGCAAATATGATGCTGGGCCGGCACGGGGACCGGCCCCTACACGTTTATCAAATTAGTAATTAATAAAACGACCCCGAATTTTCGAGGCTATTCACCTATTACAATAATGCATAATGGCACAACATGTAGGGGCCGGTCCC
>Ga0318562_10000015_pt1 | contig 84600 bp, 76 predicted proteins | sample GRESIP066b5f18_FD_203688 | JGI IMG/M metagenome (GOLD analysis project Ga0318562, IMG submission 203688) | Tropical soil microbial communities from Luquillo Experimental Forest, Puerto Rico - GRE.SIPMG.066b5f18 | ecosystem: Environmental > Terrestrial > Soil > Tropical forest > Bulk soil... | reverse complement strand
TTAATAAAACAACCCCGAATTTTCAAGGCTATTCACCTATTACAATAATGCATAATGGCACAACACGTAGGGGCCGGTCCCCGTGCCGGCCCAGGCTGGCATTACCCCAACCCACCCTGCACAAAAAATTTATTGGTTATTAAAAAACAATGCCGACGGCAAATACGATCCTCACGCCCGTATCGCGGGCCTCTTTCGGGGCCCGTGACTTTCCTTCAGGCCTCTTATAGCAGAAAAATTCCTTACAATGGCGAGCCCGAGGGGCGTGGCCATCCAATTAAATGATGCCATTTCTATAGCTGACTATTATATAAGTTGTTTCATATGTTTCCTGCTATATACTGGATGGCCTCGCCATTCGGGCTCACCATGACGACGATGGCTGCTTTGCTTACGCCGCTCAATTTTACACTCTTAATCTTCCCGATCCCAATTATGCCTTCGCTGACTTAAGACCAAATCATAAGCAGATTTTTTCTTGAGTTTATATTTTTTCACTAAAGTCAAAACCAAATCTTTACTGCTTTCTTGGCTCTTATTTATAATACTAATAATTTCTTGGTTTTGCTCGCAGCTTGGATTAATAAGCTTAGCACTACCCTGAGCTTCTACTATGACAACACATTCGCCTTTACTCACCAATGCAGGGCTCAAAATTTCACCCAGGGTGCCTCTATGAAAAGTTTCATAAATTTTAGTCAGCTCGCGGGCGACCACCACGCGGCGAGGCCCAAGTAATTCATGAAGCTCGTTTAAGAGCGCTTGAACTCTTAAAGGCGATTCATAAAAAATCAGCGCAAGCTCCGCGCAAGAAGCAGATTCTATTAATCTTTTGCGGGCCTGTTTTTTTTGTGGCAAAAATCCCAAAAACGCAAAGCGCGTCGTATCAACACCCGCGCCCATGAGGGCAGCTGTGAGAGCGCTTGCACCGGGGATGACTTCTAAAGCCCCTGCCCCCCTTACAACAGCCTGCACCAGCAAAGATCCCGGGTCGCTGAGCGCTGGAGTGCCGGCATCTGATACCAAAACGACGCTTAGATTTTGCTCAAGAAATCGTAAAACTTGCGCGCTTCGGTGCTCTTCACGCCGAGAATCACAAGAAATTAAGCGTACGGAGTCTTTAAGTGTTATATTAAGAGCTTTTATTAAAGCTTTGGTATGTCGCGTATCTTCGGCGAGTATAATATCGGCGGCTTTAAGCTCGTCGAGAGCCCGTAGAGTTATATCGCGAATATTGCCAATAGGCGTTGCTAAAATTTTAAGAGCGCTGGTCATCTAAAACCCTTCGGCCAAAAAAGCGTCGCGTATATGCTCGAGGTGAGGGCTCTTGAGATCTCCCACCAAAGACACTACGTCAAATCTACATACTGGCATATTCTTCGAGTATTTTTGCAGATAAGCCTGGGCTGCAAGAATAATTTTGTGCTGCTTAGAGCGCGTAACAGCTTCGTAGGGCGCTCCATAGGATTGAGAACGTCGGTGTTTTACTTCTATGAATACCAAAGTTTGTTTATCAAAAGCGATAATATCAAGCTCACCAAAGCGATAATTTATATTTTGGGCAATAATTTTATAACCAATTTTAACGAGATATGCCGCAGCAAGAGCCTCAGCTTCTGCACCAAGTTTTTTCACAAAAGCCGCGCTTGACTTACAGGAGAAAAACTTCTGCGATGAATAGCACAAGGACCAAGCTGAGCCAAAGCTGACAAATGAATCTCTGTGGCATAGCCCTTATGCTGCTTGAAGCCATAGCCTGGATAAATCTCGTCGAAATCAGTCATGAGTTTATCGCGATATACTTTGGCAACGATAGAAGCCGCCATGATGCTCTCAACTAAGCTATCGCCACCGATTATGGCTTTTTGCTTTATTTTCAGGCGTGTAGGAACAAGATCCCGGCCGTCTATGAAGGCTTCGCTTATATCCAAACGCTGTAAAGCGTCATTGAGAACCTGGCTCATAGCGTAGAGGCTCGCTTGGAGTATATTTATTTTGTCGATATGCAACGAATCGACTTCAGCTATAGAAACCAGTAAAGCGCGCTCTTTTATACGCTCACATAAATCTTCGCGAGCTTTAGCGGTGAGCTTCTTAGAATCTCTCAAGCCTACTATAGGTTTATTCGTATCAAGTACTACCCCACAAGCGACAACGGGACCAGCAAGTGGTCCGCGTCCGACTTCGTCGATGCCTATGGCAAGAGAAGGCCCTTGCATAAATCGCCTTATTTTTGAGCAAATCTTGTATAATCTTGACGCTCTTTAATACGCGCTTTTTTACCGCTGAGGTCACGCAAATAATAAAGCTTCGCACGACGAACTTGACCGGTTTGTACTATTTCGATTTTTTCAATACGTGGGCTCGCCAAAGGAAACATCCGTTCAACACCAACGCCAAAGCTTATTTTACGCACACGAATCGAAGCACGATTACCACCACGTTTTTGGCCAATTAAAACGCCTTCAAAAACCTGAACTCGTTCTTTATCGCCTTCGGAGATTTTAAACGATACTTTGATAGTGTCGCCAATGCGAAAATTAGGATAATCGGAACGAATATTTTCTGCTTCAATCTTTTGAATAATGCTTGGTGCTGCCATAATTAAAAATTCCCGTAATTTTGTGACGCGGCCTTAGCTTTACGTCAGTTAAAAGCAAAGATCAAGCCAGTGAGCCACGTTTATCTGGTTGATTATTTTGTTAATAATTAAGACGGCTTAAGGCCGTCTTTTCTTAAGAGTTCTGGCTTTACGAGCTTTACTAGATAGCGATGCTCATACCCAAGGTCACTTCTTCTTTGAAGTATTTTGGGCCCTTAGCAAGATTGGTAAAACGACTATTTGCTTCAACAAATACACTCGCGTTATCAAAAGCAAAATTAAAGCCAAGAGGAATATCTACACCTGACCAGTTGGCCGAGTTTTTGGCCTTGCCCTCAGCGCCAAAACGAATATTTTGCAAAACATAGTTAGCAGCCAAATACATAGACACGGAGTCAGAAAAGCCTAGACTCATGGCTGGCCCGACTTTGATCTTGAGATCGCCAAATTTCATAGAGTCGTTGATTTCTTTGGCTAACTCACCGCCAAATTGCCTACCCCAACCAACGGCGACGTTGAGACCTAGATTAAATCGCTCGGCAAGCTCTGGCATAAAACCCAAAGAGAGCTCTGCATCGATGCGACTGCCCTCTTGAGGCTTACTCGTTGCAGAAAAAACACGACCATAAGGGCTGGTCCAGTCATAGGCTACGGCCAGACCATAGCTAAACTCATAGCCAGCCTTATGGGTCAAAGCGATACCACCACCAACACCTGTGGCACCAAATTTACCGCCACTGTCTGGGCCAACGCCACTCTTGGCAGCGATGCTTAGGCGCACGGGGGCATCGTCATTAATAACCGTTAGGGGCTGCACGAGCATGGCCATTACTGAAGTAGAAACGAGAGCAAAAGCTGCGAAGAAAATACGGTTGATATTTTTCATGTTTAAGTCTCCTTGTTTCCAAGCTAATTCGACGCTAAAAATAAGGCGGGATGATTTCCCGCCGCGTCAAAATCAGTGTTTGGGTGGTAACTCAAGCACTATAACAAATCAAGACTTATTATATTATAAGCTAGCTTGCCGAGGAAGTCTCGCCCTCTTCTACACCATCGTCTTTGATATAGACCAGTGATTGAACACACTCACCTGATTCTTTATCCATAGAGATAAGCCTGAGGCCCTTGGTATTACGGCCATAGGTCGAAACACCGTCTGCTCCCATACGCATGAGTTTGCCTTGATTAGTAACAATCATGATTTCATCGCTGTCTTGAACCTGCATGGCTGCAACAACAGGACCGTTACGATCATCAACTTTGATTGTAATAATACCAAAGCCACCACGCGTCTGACATCGATATTCGTCGATCGCCGTACGTTTTCCGTAACCGTTTTGCGTAACGGTAAGAATAGTCGCGGCAGTATTGAGCACTTCCATTGATACGACGTGGTCGCTGTCTTTAAGCTTAATACCTCGCACACCAACAGCTTGGCGCCCAAAGCTTCTGACGTCTGTCTCTAAAAATCTAATCGCCATACCGTTTTGCGTCGATAAAAGAATATCTTTGCTTCCATCGGTTATCTTGACAGCTATAAGTTCATCATGCTCTTCAATGCCACATGCGATCAGGCCGCTCGAGCGCGGATTGCTGTAGGCCATGAGATCAGTTTTTTTGATCTTGCCCTTCTTGGTACATGTCACAACATAGTGAGATTCTTCTTTTTCAGGAAAGCGTCTCACCGGCAAAATAGCACATACTTTCTCGCCTTCTTCCAGCTGAACCAGATTTATTATAGGCCGGCCTCTTGAAATAGTCGAACCTTCGGGAATCTCATATACTTTGAGCCAATAGACACGCCCAAAATTCGTAAACGTAAGTAAGTAAGCATGAGTTGAAGCAACAAAAGCGTCTTGGACAAAATCTTCATTTTTAGCGACGACCGCAGTTTTGCCCTTCCCACCGCGACGTTGAGCGCGGTAGTTAGAAAGCTGCACGCGTTTAATATAGCCCATGTGAGAAATAGTCACGAGAACATCTTCTTCGGCTATTAGATCTTCGCGCGTTAGCGATTCGGCATCTTCAGCAAAAATACTACGACGCTTAGTCGCAAAAGCGGTCTGAACTTCTAAAAGCTCGTGCTTAATCACGCCCATGAGTATTTTGACATCAGATAAAATAGCGTTAAGACGCGTTATTTCAGCAAGTAGACCACGCGCTTCATCAAGTAATTTATCGCGTTCAAGAGCAACCAAACGAGCCAGGCGCATTTCTAAAATAGCATTTGCTTGCTCTAAATCCAAAGCAGCAAAGCCTTGCGCTTGCCATTCTTTTATTTGCACAGTCGGCGCTGCTACTAATAAATCTATTTTGAGAGCTTGTGTGAATTTCATCGCGATTAATTTTTCGCGTGCTTCTTCGGTATTTTTTGATCCCCGAATCGTTGTAATTACACGGTCTATGTCGTCGAGAGCTGTTACTAAACCGGCAATTATATGAAAACGCTCACTCGCTTCTCTGAGCTCAAAGCGCGTACGGCGCATGACGATTTCACGCCTAAAGCTTAAGAAAATATCCAAACTTTGACGCATATTAAGCGTCATCGGCTGCCCATCGACAATGCTCAGCATATTAGCTGCATAGGTGCTCTGAAGAGGCGTATGCTGAAAAAGACCGTTTAAGACCACTTCAGCCATGGCATCACGCTTTATCTCGACAACAATGCGCATACCATCTCGGTCAGATTCGTCGCGTAAGTCAGAAATGCCTTCTATGCGTTTATCGCGCACCAGCTCAGCAATACGCTCAAGCAGACGGGCCTTATTAAGCTGATAAGGGATTTCGGTAATAATAATTCTTTCTTTATTAGTACTCTCGTTTCGGCTTATCTCAGCAACACCGCGTACGGTGATAGTCCCTCTGCCTGTACGTAAAGCTTGGGAGCAACCGCCACGTCCACAAATAATGCCGCCCGTAGGAAAATCTGGGCCAGGAATGAGTTTTTCTAAGCGCTCAAAAGTAAGCTCTGGGCCTTCTTCAAACTGCTCGGCGATAATGGCCAAAAGACCGTCGATTATTTCGCCTAGATTATGAGGAGGACATTTGGTCGCCATAGCAACGGCTATGCCTTCGGAACCATTGACGAGCAAATTAGGTATGCGGGTCGGCATAAATACTGGTTCATCGACCGTGCCGTCAAAATTGGGAATAAAATCAACCGTATCTTTTTCGATATCGGCAACTATTGATTCGGCAATCTTAGCCATACGCGCTTCAGTATAACGATAAGCTGCTGGTGGATCGCCATCGATACTACCAAAGTTACCTTGGCCTTCTATGAGAAGCTCTCGCATATTCCAAGGTTGCGCCATACGTACAAGCGCTTCATAAACGGGTGAATCGCCATGAGGGTGATATTTTTTAAGCACCTCACCGACTACCCCGGCGCATTTACTAAATTTCTTAGAAGATAAGAGCCCTTCTTTATACATCGCATAAAGAATACGCCTATGTACAGGCTTGAGGCCATCTCGCGCATCAGGTAAAGCACGGCCAATGATTACACTCATCGAGTAATCACGAAAAGAACTTCTTAACTCATCGGTAATACTAATAGGTATTAATTGGCCCTCTGGCGTGGGCCCATTACCGTGATCTCCTATTGGCTCATCAGGATTCATATCTTGTCCTTTTTTGCCTATTTGAAAAGGCGATAAAGATCATTAAAAATAGCCAACCCCATTAAAGCAAGCAAAATCGCAAAACCAATCTGGGTAGCTATGGCACGCGTTTTGGGGGTGAGTGGCTTTCTTTGTACGGCTTCAATGCCAAAAAGCAATAAGTGGCCGCCGTCTAATGCCGGTATGGGCAAGAGGTTTAAGAGCCCCAAATTCACACTCATGAGACACATGATAAAAATATAATAAGACAGGCCCTTATGAGCTGCTTGCTGAGCCATATCAAAAATCATGATGGGCCCCCCAACTTGTGAAGCCGGCACGGCTCCGCTTATGAGCATCCACAGCGACTTCAGAGTCATAGCTGCGATAGCATAAGTCTGGGACACCGCTCTTTTGAGCGCTTCTAAAACCCCCACCTGACGCGTGAAAGCGTCACCAGGAGAGAATACTTCAGCCAAAGTCACCCCAAAAGTGCCCGCTAAGTCAGTATCAAGCTTTAACTTTTGCTCCTGCTTGGGCGCGGCATCAAAAATTAGAATAAGAGGCTGATAATTATTCTTAACAAGAGCCACTATTTTAATAGGCTCGCTATCGGGGATAAGATTTTGTTGCAGATGATAAGAGCTGGAGATTTTCTCGCCGTTTATAGCTACAAGACGATCACCCGGCGCAAGATCTAAACTAGAAGCCAGTGAAGATGGCTCGACTTTAGTTATGACCCCCAAAGCAGGAGCAAGGCCCCAATGCTTTATTTGAGTCTTTTGTTCATCGTCTAATATTTTTTCACTGAGTTTAAGTATTTTTTGCTGTTGCTCAGAAAGTTCGATTTTTGTCGGTAACTTATTAATTATATGCACCGAATTTTTAGGCGCTCCTAAGTTATTCGCAGGCACGGTGATCGTCACAGGCTCAGGGCGCTTAATAGTAATCGTGTCGCCTTCTCGTATATTTAACAGGGCCTTTTCCAGCACAGACATACTCGTAATAGTTAAATTATTAAGAGCGCTGATAGTATCAAAATTTCTAACGCCGCTTTTATACAACGCACTGTCTGGATTAATAATTACGACGGCTTGTTCTATTGCCGGCATAATGCCAATGCGGCCTACTAATTTATTTTTATCAAGAGGATTGGCTGCAGATTTGGCTTCGGGTTTTATATCAAGTTCGAAAGATTCGCGTGTGTTATGAAACTGGGGTCGGCTTATCTTAAAACGCAGATTGTGCTCAGGATTTTCAGCTATCAAGTGCGCAAGATCTCCAAAAGTCTCAATAGGCTGATTATTAACAGCTTCAATGCGATCTTCGGGTAAGAGACCTGATTTTTCAGCAACGCTGTCTTTTAAAACAGTACCAACAATAGGTGCATATACTTGTTCTGTGCCTACTAAGAGCGCAAAGAATAATATTATAGGCAAAATAAAATTAAAAAGTGGCCCGGCAAAAGCAATGAGCGATTTGCGCCAAATAGCTTGGTGAATAAAGCTCATAGACTTCTCTTCAGGAGAAAGCTTTTCTTCCAAGGACTCACCAAACATGCGAACATAGCCACCTAAGGGTATGGCGCTTAAGCGATACTCGGTGTCACCATGCTTGAAACTAAATATCTTGGGCCCAAAGCCAAGTGAAAAAACGAGAACTTTCACGCCGAGCATTTTGGCAAATAAAAAGTGGCCGAGCTCATGAAAAACAATGAGCACAGCAAGCAAAATCAAGCCAGATAGAATCTGCATAAGTCCTCGTTAGGAAAAAATAATCTAAAACGACTCATCAAAAGCCACTTCACCAGTGACTCCAATTTGATAAGCAGATACGCGCCGCTCAAAGAAATTAGCTAGTTCTTGTACGTTTTGAAGTTCCATAAAAGAAAAAGGATTACGAGCGCCATAGACAGGAGCAAAACCTAAGCGAACGAGGCGTTGATCAGCGACAAAATTTAAATATTCTTTAAGCTCGCTTAAGCTAAACCCTGAGATGCCACCCATGAGTACATCTTCACCAAAAGTCATCTCGCAGGCAATAGCTTCTTCAAGCATGGCACGTACTTCTTGTTCGAGCTTCTCGTCAAATAGTTCTGGCTCTTCTTGTCTTATCGTATCGACTACAGAAAAAGCGAACTCCATATGGGCACTTTCATCACGAAATACCCAATTAGTTCCGGTTGCGAGCCCGTGAAGTAAGCCTTTGGAGCGTAAATAATAAACATAAGCAAAAGCCGCAAAGAAAAAGAGGCCTTCAATACAGGCGGCAAAACATATGAGATTAAGTAAAAAACGACGCCGATCCGAAGGACTTTTGAGCTCACGCAAATCGTTGATATTATCCATCCATTTGAAGCAAAACTGTGCTTTTTTTCGAATAGACGGAATATTATCAATTGCCGCAAAAGCTTCTTGACGCGCTTTAGGATCAGGTAAATAAGTATCTAACAATGTCAAATAAAACTGTACATGAAGCGCTTCTTCATAAAGCTGGCGTGATAAATACATACGCGCTTCAGGCGCATTGAGATGCCCATATAAATTTATAACCAAGTTATGAGCGACGATAGAATCGCCAGTCGCAAAGAAAGCAACAAGGCGATTAATAAGATGCTCTTCTTTGGCGTTTAATTTATGACGCAAATCATCGACATCTGACTTAAGATCAACTTCTTCGACGGTCCACGTATTTTTAATAGCACTTTTATACATCTCAAAAAATTGTGGATAGCGCATGGGACGTAAGGTCAAATTTAAGCCAGGATCAAGCAACATAGTATATACTCCTCGTCAATTTATTAGCCTTATTAGCCACAAGATTCACACATTTCAGGATTTTCTAAAGAACAAGCTATAGCTTCTGCGGGCGTAGCTACTTTCACCGTTTTGGTTATTTGCGTAGCAGGCCGTGAGCGTAGGTAATAGCAGGTTTTTAGACCTTGTTCCCAGGCATAAAAATACATCGATGATAATTTGCCTATATTCGGTGTTTCCATAAATAAGTTGAGCGATTGACTCTGATCGATAAAAGGTCCTCGCGCAACTGCTAAATCTATGAGACTTTTTTGACCAAGCTCCCACGCGGTGCGATAAAGCATGCGCAAATCTGCCGGTATGGCTTGGATATTTTGAATAGAGCCATTTTCCTCGATAATTTGATCACGGACTGTATCTATCCATAGTCCCAATTTTTTCAAATCACGAACCAAATAATTATTTATCTGTAAAAATTCACCCGAAAGTGTCTCACGTTTAAAAATATTGGAAACTTGTGGTTCTATGCATTCATAACAACCAACAATAGAAGCTATGGTTGCTGTAGGCGCTATGGCTATTAGTAAAGAATTTCTCAGGCCATTTTTTATAATACGTTCTTTGAGTTTCAAAAAACGCTCTTCATGAGCAGGCTTTTCGTTCCAAAGCTCATATTGCATAACGCCTGCGGCGGCTCGTGTTAACTTAAAGTTAGCATGAGGGCCTTTTTCTACTGCAAGATCGGCACTGGTAGAAAGCGCTTCAAAATAGATCTCTTCTGATATTTGGCGCGTTAGTTGACGAGCATCAGCGCTATCAAAAGGCATTCCCAAGGCAAAGAATACGTCTTGTAAACCCATGAGACCAAGGCCCACAGGGCGCCATTTGTGATTTGAGTTACGCGCTATGTCGACTGGATAAAAATTAACGTCGATCACTTGATCAAGCTGTCTTACGGCATTCCTAACCGTTTGGCGGAGTTTTTCAAAATCTACTTGTTTGTCTTTTAGGTGCCGCGAAAGATTAATACTCCCCAAATTACAAACAGCGATCTCAGTATCTGAGCTTACTTCAAGAATTTCGGTGCATAAATTAGAAAGATGAATAACCTGGCCTGCTGTGCCCGTTTGATTAGATTTTTTATTACTCGCGTCTTTGAAAGTCATCCAACCATTGCCTGTTTGAGCAAGGGTCTTCATCATACGACCATAGAGATCACGAGCATTAATTTGTTTGGTATAAGCTTTTTCTTTCTCGTAAGCTAAATACTTTTTCTCAAATTCGTCGCCGAAGCTATCAACAAGTTCAGGAACTTTGCTGGGATCAAAAAGCGACCACATGCCATCTTCTTTCACTCGTTTCATGAATAAATCAGGCACCCAATTGGCGATATTTAAATTATGCGTTCGTTGTGCTTCATCACCGGTATTGTCTTTGAGCTCTAAGAACATTTCGATATCGGGATGCCAGCTTTCAAGATACACACAACAAGCACCTTTGCGTCGTCCTCCTTGATTCACTGCCGCTACCGACGAATCTAAAGTCTTAAGCCAAGGCCCAATGCCACTTGATCGGCCATTGGTACCGCGAATCAACGATCCGCGGGAGCGTACACGCGAATAAGATATGCCAATACCGCCACCATGTTTAGAAAGCTTGGCTACGTCAGTATAACGTTGATAGATGCCTTCCAGGCTGTCGTTAGGAGAATCAACTAAGAAGCATGAAGAGAGTTGGGGATTTTTAGTGCCTGCATTAAAGAGCGTCGGGGATCCTGGCATATAAGAAAAAGAAGCCATCTGCCTATAAAGCTCTATTACCTGGCCAATATCATCAAAAATCCCTGCTGCGACTCTCATAAATAAATATTGCGGCCGCTCAAAGACCATGCGTTTAACAGGATGTCGTAGCAAATAACGATCATAAACCGTGGCGAGACCAAAATAAGTAAAAAGTTCATTGAAACTCGTGTCTATGCATCTATCGAGTTGCACCTGATGTTCTTTTACAAAGCTCGCTAATTCTTCGGTTAAAATTCCTTGCTCAAAGCCCATCTTGACGGCATCAGAAAAACTATGGACTCCCTGGGCTGCTACTTCAGCATCAATTTTTTGGTGCAAAAGATTAGTAGCCAGCACGCCATAGTCGGGCTCTTCCATAATACGCGCAGAAGATTGGCGAATAAGCAGATCAAGTACCTCATCTACTAACATATCGTTGGCAGCGCTCGCATTAAAGCGCGCGAGCAGATCAGCTTTATTAATATTTAAGTTTGCACCAAATTTTTCAATCAAATTCTCGGCACGTGGTTCTTGCATTTCTTTTCTCATATTAGTTAAAGCCATTGAAAAACCTCCCGAAGCCCTCAGATTAGTCCATCTTTAAAAATGAATGCAACAGACCAATAGGAAGCGCCGCACAATTTAACGCGCTACCTGCATGAAAGTTATTATCAAAAATAATGAAGGCCCACCTTAGGGTCTGAACTCAAGAATTCAAGAGCGGCAGGCACGACTCTTCTAAATTTTATAAAGCAGAGCCTCGGGTCGGGACCAACGCGTTTTCCCCTAACTAACATAGGGTATTATGTTATATAAAAAGATTTTTTATATATTATTTTATCTATCTTTATTTTACCCATGATGGGAAATAAAAACCGGCCTCAAGCGATTTTTAAGTCATCGATATTTTTTTCGCGTATTTTACAGGGAGTTTTGGATGAGACCTCATAATCTCTTATTTTTTATCGCGCTCATAGGAAGTTTAGGAGCTTTCTCCCATGATGCTCGTTTTGACCGTTTGGTAAACGAAGAATTTGATGAACTCAAGATCTTTCGTCTTTCGGGCCATCATAATCACAGTGCTGAGAATATTTGGGCGGTTAATTCGATACTTACACCTCATATGTGGGTGGAGCCAACCCCAAGCCAAGCCCGCGGGCCTTTTTATCCCGTGAGATTACCCAGCGAAATCGACACTGATTTAACCATGGTCAAAGGCGTCCAGGCACGTGGTGTTGCGGTCTATCTTCAAGGACAAGTGATGGAGCAAAATGGGCAGATTATCAAAAACGCTACTATAGAAATATGGCAAGCATGCGCATCAGGTAAATATGACCATCCGCGGGATTCTAATCGCGCCATCGCCGATGAAAATTTTCAGTATTATGCAAAGACCACTACCGACGAAACAGGTAAATATATATTCAAGACAATTATTCCAGGGCCATATCCAGCCGATGCAAACTGGTACAGGCCACCACATCTGCATTTTTTGATCGCGGCTCCTGGGTTTAAGACGCTAACAACCCAAAGCTATTTCAATGGCGATTCATTTCCTGAAGTTATTACACGTATAGGAGATCAAGATATAAACGGCACAGTTATAAATAGCTATAATCATGATGATTTATTACTGGGTCAATTACCGGCACAAGAACGCGAAAAACTAATAGTAAATTTTAGAAAAACACCGGAGCTTGGCAACGTAAAGCTTGGTGTTTTTAATATCTATCTGCAAAAAGAATAGGGCCAAAACAAAAACTTAGCTTATCTCTAGAAAAAACTGGGATTATTTTTATTTATCTAAAAATACCCAGTCTTTGCATATTTTATTTAGCTCAGCTAGGCACTTATTTCTGCTTGAGCAAAAATAGCCAAATGGAGTTTCCATGTTAAAAAAAGCTTTATTAGCAACTTTGTTCATAGCACTTTCAGCTACCACTCATGCAGGCGATACGCGTAAACAAAAACATGCACTTATAAACGAAGTCATGAGGCCCCAGCGCAGCTTCGATGGTGAGTTGATTAAGAAACTTACCAAGCATGTTGCTCATAATTTAGAACTTTTTGACAAAGATGGATTTGCGCGCTTTAACGAATTTGTTGACCATTTACAAAGACTAAACTCTCCCAACGCTCTCTTATTGCGCGTCGGCCACCAAATGAGTGCCTTCGAAAAAATAATGCCTGAATATGAAATATTACGAGCGATCTACGAGACAAGAATTTCGCAACATAATGAAAGTGAGAATTTAAGATTAAATCTACATAATTATCGCCAATTCATGAGTGGCATAAAGGGAAATAACTTGCTTTTTATACCTGCTAATAATTCAACATATAATCAACAACTAGAAGCACTCGACACTTTGGGAAGCGACGCGTTGGAATATGTTGCCAAAATGACCGAAGAATTTAGTAAAATTGCCGTATTAAAAATGCCCAAATCTGAACATGATGATACTTTTAATTACGAAATTACACGCTCAATAACACTCAAGCATGCCCATATTGAAATATTTACGTTGTTTATCGATTTTTTTGAAAGATACACAGATTTAATAAAATTAATTAAAAAAGAAAGAATAGAAATTATGCTAATTTTAATAGAACATGATGTCTTAACTGACTATCAAATAGAAGTCGACGAATCTATTTATAATTTAAAGCACATGAGCAAATGTTTGAGCGATCTAATCGTGGTTGAGCAAAAGAAAAGTTTACTCAGTGTTAAAGAAATTTTTAAAACTGAAAAAAAAGAAAAATTAAAAAACTCCAAGAAAGTGCCTGTAGTTACGTTGCACAATTCAGATGACCTCAAAAGAAAATCCAGCGATAAAAAACGCAAAATGCATAGCTCAGATTCATCAAGCCCAAGAAATAAAGTTAATAAAGACAGTATTATTAGAGATAGCTCAGGGATAACTTCTGATTCAGAGCTCCCTCATAGCGACGATCCCAAATAGAAAAACTTGAGTGTTAACGGGGATTAAACTTTGAAACGGCTTTGAGCTTCTCAAAAAGCTCTTTCTCTTCCGCTGATAAATTAGTTGGTATTACGATTCTAATTTCGACGATCAAATCACCCGCCAGACTTGTTTTAGATGGCAAGCCCTTTTTGCGTAATCTCAACTGAGTTCCGTTTTGAGTCCCTGGGGGCACTGTCATCGTGATCGTGCTTTGATCCAAAGAAGGTACGTTAATCTTTGCGCCAAGTACGGCTTCCCAAGGACTCAAAGCTATTTTAGTAAAAATATCGCGCCCGGAAACGCTAAAAATATTATGCGGCTTGAGCTTTACAATCAAAACTAAATCGCTTTTGTTGCTTCCCTGGTTTTTTAAGCGAATACGAGCACCTTCGGTCGCGCCCGGGGGAATTTTAACACGAAGCTGGCGGGCATTTAAGCTATGAGCATCCTGGATTAGGAGCTCTTTTTCTGTACCCTGCATCGCTTCTTCCAGTGACACTTCTATTATAGCTTCTTCAGCCATCGGTGGACGCGCAGCATGAGAAGAGCGCGTTGAAGTACTATGACGCTGGCCTTGGGTAAAAAATTGCTCAAAAAAACTACTAAATCCTGACGGATCAATGCCCAAATCACCAAAATCAACGTTAACATTTTGCCATGACCCAGCAGGCGGTGTGAAAGGCTGTCCTTTTTCGTAACTCTTTCCTAACATATCGTAGCGTTTGCGCGCTTCTGGATTTTTAAGCACTTCATAGGCTTCGGTTATTTTCTTAAACTTTTCTTCCGCACCTTTTTCTTTATTTATGTCCGGATGATAGGTGCGCGCAAGCTTACGATATGATTTTTGGATTTCTTGCTGCGTGGCTGTCTTAGATACGTTGAGTACCTGATAATAATCCTGAAACTCGACTGCCATCGTGACCCTCCAAAGCTTAAAAATTAAAGAACAGCTGCTGATCCCCAAAAGCCGACGCGACAAAAGGCGACTCAAGCACGATATCACCTATGACTTCAGCATCCGCGCCCTGTTCTGCACAGGCCATTACCTGATATAAAATTACAGGTGGCTCTAAGAGCGCCAATTCTTCTCTAAAATCTTGAAAACCCATATAAAAACTCTTAAGAATTACTTCTTTTGAAGGCACAAAATAAAGGCAGCTGGGAGCTTTGTATTTATAACATAATTTACCGTTGTTTTCTATTCGAGCAAAAGCGATCGAAGAGCCTGGATAAGAAAGCTTATTATAAGCACATAACCATGCTGCGAATTTCCAAAAACTTGACTGAAAAATGGGTCTCTCATTAGAAAAACTTCTGGCAAAAAAACTCTGATGAGAATTCTGATCAATAATATTTTCCACAGCTCGCATATTGAGCGAGAAATTATCATCGACAAAAAATTTAAGCTGCAAAGCAGGGATACAATTTTCCCACGATATTCTTATTATACCCGCTGCCCCTGTTTGAAAAATTCCCGTATACTCGTGCTTCTTATGCGCCACGAAGCGAATTTTAGCGACGCTCCCGTGACGAAAAATAGAAGCCTCAAAAGGCTTAAGCTCATCAAGAGGCGAACTTATATCCTGAGCTAAAAAAGAAGCCCATAAATGCTCAAAAAATTTGTCTTCTCTAAGCGGCGGCAATATTTCGTAAGGACAAGCAGATATTTTTTGCCATAAATCGTTTTGAGTTTCATGGGCAAGGCTTGGTTGGCAATCCAAGGGAGATTCTTCTCTCTTAATTTCTTGCACGAAAAAAGAATGCCACAGATTTTGTACATGATTCAAAGCATAAATATTAGTAGACATAAATAATAACATAATTACATACATGATAAAAATTCTCCCAGCTGATGAGCTCTTGCAACCAAAGAGTTTTTATTCATATTTCGTAATTTTTACCAAGCTTAATATTACCCTTGGTTTCTTGATTTTTTAGGTCGAGAAAGTAAAAGCGAGAAAAAAATTAACCTTAAACAAAGAATATCTCCATGAAAATTATTACGTCTTTATTATTAGTACTCAGTATATCTTTTCCTCTAGTGGCCACTAATTTAGATACAGATCCTGAGGATCCCAATAAATTCGAAAAATACAAAGACACCTACCCCCAAGACTGCCCTGAATGTCTAGGCCAAATTTCAGGCGCATGTATGTATTGTCACCCCCTTCAGGGCGTATCAATGGGTTTGCTATCGCTGTATAGTGGAGTTTTTTTCTGCTCGCTTTGCCCTCAGTATCTCATTCCTGAGACTTTATTAGGAATCAGTTTCGCAATCACGACGGGCTCGAGTGTCAGCCACGGCTGTTATAACTATGCACGGCGCTCTGGCCGAGACAGCTTCGCCGATCGAGCTGATTTTGCTCGTACATGTTCTGCAGACGACCCATTGTCCGTAGTTTCTTGCCTGGGCTCTATTAAAAATAACTGCTGCATTCCCACTGGTGATTTTCTCTATGAAAGTGGCTCGCGGATAAAAAAAACCTATTACGATCTAAAATCTTCTACTATAGAATTCCTGTCTCCAGGCGTGAGCGCGCTATCAGGTGCTATTTGGAATTGCTGCATGGGGGATTGTCTTAACTTTCTTTGTGGTTCTGGTGCGGATCAACGCAAGAAATCGTAATTACGAAGAGATTTGCCAAAGAACTCCGCGGGTAAGGGGCTCAATTTTATTTGGCAAATACCCTTTCGTATGATTCGCAAGGGCCAAATGGCCCTTTTTTTGTCAGTAATTCAATTCATTAAACAATCCTGGAAGGGATTTTTTAGCCTATTTCACTATTTTCGCGACAGCCCCCTATGCGACTTGCCTAAACATGGTGTAGCTAATCTAACGCGTACTATTATTTTAAAGATATTTTATTAATACGCATTAGATCGAATTATTAATTTATTTTTAATAGAGAGACAGTGATGATGCATAAATTTTTAACGGTTGTTTTATTAAATTTCAGCATAACTTTATTTTCGATGCAACCTGACGCGCAGGGTATCGATCAAGAAAAAACTCAATCAAGTCCCCATTTGACTCAAGATCTACTGGTCTTTTGGTATCTCGATCAGATTGAACCTGTGCTTGTTAAGGATTTAAAGTTATCAATTGTTCACGTGCTTAGATCGGCTTATTTTTCAGACGGTTCAAAGGCTCTAAAGAGCAGAAATTTTGCAGACGCCGGAAAATTGTTCCTAAGCATACAATTAACCCCACCGATGATACATCAAATTTTTCAATCAAGACCTACTGATGAGTATAGCATTAGAACATTCTTTACTCCTGAAATACTGACTCATTTCGAAGAGTCAGCCAATCAAGAAAATGCTCGAGCGCTACTTGAAATTGGTCGGGCATATTTCGACGATGGACTTCCTGAAGATGTTGAGATAGCTCTTCATTGGTTCGAACTTTCTGCGAAGCTCGGGTATGTTGATGCGCAAATGCTATTGGGCATTATTTACCGAGAAGGCGAGTCGTCTGTAGAGAAGAACTCTGAAAAAGCTCTTCATTTCTATAAGCTCGCGTCGGAACAAGGTAATTGGGATGCTTCAAAAGATCTTGGCTCTATGTACGAGGAAGGCGATGGGGTAGAAAAAGATCTTTGGGAAGCGCTTCGTTGGTATAAACTTTCTGCTGCTCAAGGAAATTTTATGGCGGATTTCGACATTAGACGCATTAATAGTAACCCTCCCTGGTAAAAACAGCTACAAAATGGGCTGCTCGTGCGTAATATTTTTGCTCAAAACAAGCGGGCGAAAGATATCTCAACAACGCTGAGTCATAAGCTCCCCGCTTTTTGGGGAGCCTGACGATCTTGAGCAGCTGCAAGGGCTGCCCAGGTTATTATTTAGGGTTGAGAGCGGCCAAATCCTTTATTAAAATAGTTTAATCTGGATTGCCTAGTCTTACATTGACTCTACGAGACATAGGTAACCGCTCATAAAATCTCCAGACAATTTTATTTTTTTATTATCGCTCAGTTTGAGGCCTTCGATATTACAAGTGGCCAATAAGGAGCCTCGGTTAGGGGTCACCCATCTTATAGCTTTTAGCTCTTGTATTATTGGCTTATAGGAAATCAACTTTCCTTGTCGCACGTCATAATACTGCTCTTTTGGACTATCTTCGCTCATTTCAACGACAGCGAATGCTTCATAATCCCTTGTCGCATTTTCGAATGTCAATGCAAAAGCACAATATGGAAAAATAATCGAAATCAACAACAAATAGATACTACGCTTCATCTTATCACCCATTTAGTTTGCAACTCAGAAATCGTGTCCTGAATTAATATACCGATACAACATATTTCCAATAAGCCAAGCAACGCTCATACCAGCAACCTATTTTTCTTTGCCCAATTCCCTATTATGAGACGATGAACCTGCACATGTAGGTAAATAAACCCCGCGATCAAACGTCTTAAATTTTGGTCACTATAAGAGGACACTGTATGACTATTCGTAAAATCCAGATTTTATTATTAAGTATTTTTATTATGCCATGGAGCTCTTTTGCCATGGAAAATAGCAATCTTTCAAGCTTAAGAGCTGAGCTCATAAAACTGTATGGAGGAAGATTAAATGCTGAAGTGGAAATCTACCTAGAGCATATTAAAAACAGTGCATATAAACATGGCGAATACGTTGTAATTAACACATCAAGCCAGACTATATTTCATAGTGAATTTAAAGAAGAGGCGCTAGAAAAGTTACGTGAACAAGATAGCATATCTCTTTATCTCCAGGTTGGCTTTGAGTTGAAAATCTATTACATGTAATAGGTGAATATCTGCTCAAATAGTGACTATTACATATTACTCAGCCAATCATTTCTCATTTGGCCACGCGTATTGCCATGCATCCACCGAAGCATGATATTTTACTATCCCTATGGATATCTTGGGGAATGGATTCTTCCCAGCCCAAATTAAGATTATTTGACACCAGCTGACATTGACTTTCCACAATCTTGTCTATTTCGATCTTGTATATTGCGAATTTTGCCCTCTCTGAAACAATTTTTTGCAGCTTATTTCTTTCCATACTTGATAAACTGATAATCGGTTCTTCACTAAGTTGTAAAAGAAATTCTTTGGAAAGTTTCAGATTAGCTGTTTCGCTTCTTGGAGCAATTTCAATTCTATCTTGATTAATGCCCGCGAGGACAAATAATTCGTAAACTAAATTATCAATACTTACTTTGGTATCAAGATATTTTTCATATTCCGTTTCAATTTTATCCTCATTAAAAAGATAGATGCTTAAAAAGCGCACGCTTTCGGAAAAATGACGTTGTTGAGAAAGATGTGCTAAGGCCAAAAATGATTTCTCATTCTTTATTATTTTTCGTATTCGGTTTTGCGCGAAAGATTGTCCCGAGTCATATTTAGAAGAGCTTGGAACTAAGGGCGCACTATCCATAGCCAAAGCAGAAAGACCACATAACGCGTTTGCTAATAAAAAAAGGGCATTTAACTTCATATGAAACCTATTTGAAACGGTTTAAAGACGGACAGGCCTGTTGAAGAAGTCGAATATACCAACGATCGTCATCGCGAGCGCAGCGCGGCGATCCAGTCGCAAAGCCATTTCGATCCGGTTCGCTTCATTTCGTTCGCGATGACGATCGTTTGGTTCTATAGATTTTTTCAACAGGCTCGATCATTTTTTGCCTACTTGTGTCGACGACTCAGATTCTTATATTATAAAATGAATTCGCGAAAGGCCGGCAACAAATTAGGGAAGAGCTCTTAACTAAAATAGGGACATACATTTTCCAAATTCTTATTTTAAAGCTCAAGAAACCTATTATTCTCTAAATTTAGGCGATTCAGCCGTCGTGATTTTATCATGGACGGTATTGTACTCTAAATCAACCGTCAATTTTTCACCATCAGTGAATTCAATTACGGTTTGGTGTGTCTTTCCAAAACAGCCTCTATGACTGACTGACCAAAATTTCTTAATATACGATGTATTGATCGTCATTTCTCCTATTTGAATCCATGCACAAAATGCTGATGTCGAAAGAGAAAATACAATACCACAAATGAATATTTTAATAGTTTTCATAGATAGCCTTTTTTGCCAGCCCTAGCATTTGCCAATAATTCCGTCAAGAAAGGGCAGCATAGGCCTCCGTCGTGAATGATATCTTCTATTTAGTTATGTATTCGCCCTGTTGGTTTAGCAAAGTTCAAATAAGTATGAGAGTCTCTCTCGTTCAAAAGCTCAACGGTTTTTATTTTATCTCTCATTAACAAAACTATACTGAGCTTGATTTTTGATACCGCTTTGCTCAATGAGATTATGCTTAACACCATATTCAAGATCTCGGCTTGCTGTCGCCGTAGAAATGTCGTCATGTATCAAGAGATAGTCCTTACGAGAGAATTTTTTGAGACCAAGCTTAAATCGGGCAAAAACAAGCCTTTCTTCGGGGCTGCCGACCCGAGTCGTTTGCTTTTGAAAAGATAAAAGCGCCGCTAGTATTTGTTCCAACGAAAAAACAATAAACCTTGTCGATTCGCCTTCTTTATCGCATTGCCCAAGAGTAGAATAATATTCTTGTTGATTATCTCGAATCAATGTTTCAACGGGAACATATTCAAAAATAGGATCTTCTTTAAACAAAAGAAGGTGCTGCCAAAGTCTACCCATTCGGCCATTTCCATCAGAGAATGGATGAATGAATTCGAGCTCATAATGAAAAATGCAAGCCTTGATTAGCCAAGGCAAATCGCTGCTCTGATTGAGAAACACAAACAGTTTCTCCATGAGCTGAGCAACCATTTTAGCTGGTGGTGCCATATGAACCACGTGCGAGCCATTAAAAACTCCGACTCCCTTTGAACGAAAACATCCTATTTCACTCAAAAAGCCCTTCATCATTATAGAATGTGCTTTCAATAAATCTTTGATGTGCAGTGGATTAAAGCTTGATAATTGACGGTAAACTTCTAATGCATTCTTCGCTTCATCTATATCGCGTTTTGCTCCAACGACTCTTTTTCCTTCAAAAATCGCACTTATCTGGTTAACATCAAGCGTATTGCCTTCAATTGCCAATGAGGCCTGAATCGTTTTGATACTATTAATTCTACGCAGGATAACCGGAACATTTTCCTTCTTGGAGCCGGATATATGTCCCAGTTCCCGAGATATCCTTTGAGATAGTGTTAGAATATCTGAAGTTATCTCGAACGGTGGGTATTTTTTAGCCATAGCTGATAGTATCATTTGATACTATCAGATTCAACAGCACAGGGTCCATGCTAGTATCTTAATTAGGCTTATAGTTATCGTTACCGCGCGCTTTCTTTGTTTCAAAAAATAGAGCTTAAGGCCCCGATAAACCGAGCAGATTTCTTCGATTTTTTGATGCCCCGAGCGCCCGCAGGTCATACACACTCAAAAATAGGAATAGCTTTCCAATAAAACTGGTTTGAAACAAGCCTGTCTGGCAGTTTTTAAACTTAAAGGTGCTATTCGTGATCAGATCTAGCCTAAGTACTACTTTACGTCGACTCTCCATGTACTTATCGACCATGCCCTGCTCAAGATTGCTAAATCTCGATCTCCAAAAAAGCACCCCGTGGTTCAAAAATCTTCTTGGCAGCAATGCATCACCATCTATGAAGCAAAAATAAGAAAACAACATAAAGAAAAAAAATCTTTAAGGAGACCCTCGTGAGTTTAGCGAAAAAAGGCAGAATAATTAAGTCCTTGGCGGGCTTTCTATGTGCTGCATTATTATTAAATGCGCCCGCCCTTGCTCTAAATAGTGGCCAAGGCCAGATGCAAGAGCAACAAATGCAAGCGGCTCCTGCAGCAGCACAGGTGGCTGATACAACCGGCAACCCTGCACCAGACGATTCTTGTCTTCAACCTCTTCTCATTGCATCAGGCGTTATCGTCGTATTAGGCATCGTGGCCGTCGGCGTTGGTGTTGGCGTCGGCGTTGGTGTCGGCACACATCATAACACAACAACGCCTACTCCTACACCCACCCATACCCCCACTCCAACGCTCACTCCTACTCCTACTCAAACACCCACACCAATAATAACTCCTACCCCAACTCAAACGCCCACACCAATAATAACTCCGACTCCCACACATACACCTACTCCAACAATCACTCCTACTCCCACACATACACCTACTCCAACAATCACTCCTACACCTAGACATACGCCTACTCCAATAATCACTCCTACACCTAGACATACGCCTACACCCACTCCGAGCCCCACTCCAAGCTCAACACCGACGCCCACAATAACTCCAGAACCTATTCCAACTCCGACTCCAGAACCTCCAACTCCAGAACCCACTCCAACTCCAGAACCCACTCCAACTCCAGAACCCACTCCAACTCCAGAACCCACTCCAACTCCAGAACCCACTCCAACACCAACTCCTACCCCAACACCAACTCCTACCCCAACACCAACTCCTACGCCTACTCCAACACCAACTCCTACTCCAACACCAACTCCTACTCCAACACCAACTCCTACTCCAACACCAACTCCTACTCCAACACCAACTCCTACTCCTACTCCAACACCAACCCCTACTCCAACACCAACTCCTACGCCTACGCCTACGCCTACGCCTACTCCAACTCCTACACCTACAAAAACTCCGACACCTACTCCGAGCCGAACTCCTACACCTTGGGTGACGCCAACACCAACTCGAGTTCCTTGCCCATGTACGCATCCAACACCAACACCGACACCAACGCCGACACCGACGCCAACTCGAGCTCCTCTGGCAAAGCGCTCTTTAAGCGATGATCATATTAGCGAAGAGACATCTTTAACGCTCTTTGAAGTTGTTAAAAAATTCGGAGAATCACTACAGTTTTCACTGGGAGTCGGAGAAAATGCAAAATATACGAGAGCAGTGCTTGAACAACTCAAATGTCTTTATCGCGATCAGTATAATCAGCCTTCCAGCGTAGGTCGTATTGAGAATTTGGGTGCGATTAATTATTTTAGGAACGAAATATATGCGGGTCGCCTTAAAGCAAAAGATTATTCTGATATAGATATACTGCTGGCCGATATTAATAATCTGGACATGGAAATCGGTATAGCAATAGAGACGGTAAAACTACAAAAACTCATCGGTCTTCAGTCATGGGCTCACAAGCACTTTCAAGTCTTGATGGATTCAAGAATAGAAGAACTTGAAGCGTTGAGAAAATCAGAAGATGCTGAAATCCAGTTCGAAAAGCTTCTAATTACTATTGGTGAGGATTGCGAAAAATATCTGTCTGACGAAGCTTTGGAAGAGGCAATCGATAACGGGATGCAGTCCATTTTGAGTTCGTCATCTTTTCACCCCTCTAAACCCAATCTGCGCAATAATCCATGGTCTTTAAGTTCCAACGCTTCCAACGCATATATAGATTGTCGTATGATAGGAAGCCAAAAAAGTGATTATCAAAATAATAGTGCACCCATGTCATATGCGTGCTTCTCATTACCAAAAGCTATCGCGGGCAGCACATCGCCCTATCTCATTGGTAGTTGAGGTAAAATAAGCTCATCAGGCGTCGAGTAAAATCTACTCGACGCTCATCGCTCAAATCATCAAGAAGTTATAGAATAATCTCATCAAGCTGCTATAATCTTATTATGCAAGAAAAAGATATCAGTCCTTTAGACATATTATCATCCATTCCTGAAGAGCTCGCTAAAAGCCTTGCCGAGCAGGGTAGCTGCGAAGTAAATGCCGTTCTTATTGGTGATTATATAAACCTCAAAGCAATAACCACACGCACGAGCACGCGCAAAGAGCCTATTCTTGTACGTCTTGGTGAAACAAGCTTGGCCATGATTTATCCCTTTGGGGCCATAGTTTTTTTTAACGCGACCACCGCATCGACCATAAACTTAATTACCCGCTGTCAGCATTTTGCAACCAAACTATTTTCGACCCCTGAAACAGAGCGGTTTACGGTAATAATTAGACCAACAGAGCCCGAAGGCATTGTTAAGAATAAAGTATCTATTAAGAGAATAAGCAAAGAGCACTTAGAAATAATTGGTGATGCACTCGCTAAAAGCGTTATTCTTGAATATCATGAAAACCGCATAGGCAGCTTATTTGATAAAGTTGAGCCTATTGCTAAATCACTCAAAGAAAAGGGCAAGCTCGGCCATCAAGCTAATGATTTATTAAAACATATTGGTGCGAGCTTGGTGATGACTCAAGAAATGGTTGGTAAAGTTGAAGTCACGGAAAAGCCTTTAATTTTATGGGAGCATTTTGAGCTTGAACCACTGCATAAGCAATTGGTCGATGATTTAGAAATAATTGATCGTCAAAATTCTCTAGAGCGTAAAATAGAGCTTATTTCACATACGGCACAAATAAGTCTTGAAGTATTACAACAACATCATAGCTACCGGCTTGAATGGTATATTATTGCGCTGATTGCTTTTGAAATCGTACTACAGCTCTACGATATGTTTTTCCGATATAAATAATCTATTTTGCAGCCAACGCCGGGGCTTTTTTAAGCTCTCAGGTGTATCTAAGGGATAGCTCAAAAAACTTACTGGGTGCTTAAAAGATGCAAGTTGCGGGGCTAAAAAATTATACAGTTCATGATCACCAAGAGGTTGATTAAGCCATTTTATAAAAGCCACGGGCCGCGCCCCCATTTCGGCGTCAGCTTTGGCTACTACTACACATTCAAGAATAGCCTCATGCTGTTCCAATAATTGCTCTATTTCTTCAGCTTGAATATTTTCGCCACCAGAAATTATTCGATTATTTTTTCTATGAATTAAATCCAGCGTAGAAAAACTCTCCAACGTGGCTTTATCTCCCGTTGGAAAATAGCCATCGTGATTTAAATTTCGTGTTAAAATCCCCTGAGACCAATAGCCTGAAAAAAGACTCGTTGATTTAACCAAAATCTCATGATCTTCGCTTATTTTTATATCAGCATGGGCAAGAATAGTAGTTTTATTATATTGTGAATTTTTGACCGCGATCATCGAAGCTGTCTCACACATGCCATAGCTTTCATAAAGCGCGCAGCTTTGCGCAAGTGCCCTTTCACGATCTTTGAGTTTGAGCGCATCGCCGCCCGTTATAAGAGCACTAAGAGCACTGAGATCGACGTTTTCGTTTAAAAGCCGCTTAAGTTGAGCCGGTACAAGCGAACAGTGGCTTATGGCGCGAGCACTAAGTGCTGTTAATAAAGCTTGATGATGAGCAGCTATATATATTTCTGCATCTTGAAGCAGGGCACGAAAAATAATACTTAACCCACTCACATGATAAATCGGCAATGATAAAGCCCAGCATTGCTGGCTATCAAAATTAAAATAGCTACTTACCGATAAAGCACTATGACGATGGGCCTCAAAACTAATGAGCGCGCTCTTGGGTTCACTTGTTGTCCCTGAAGTACGTATATAGCTCACAAAATCCTGGCTTTGGTCGGGAATTTCAGAAATATTATTATTAATAATATTTTCCAGAGAATATATAATTATATTATTATTTAGCAATATTTTATAATCACCTGAAATTATTAAAATATTAATATCTAAATCAAGCAACCAATTATTAGTCACTAGATCAGGCTCTCTCGAAGAGCAAAATGCCACTTTGAGCCCAAGTCTTACCGCTGCAAGTACAAGCACGACGCTATTAAGCGAAATATCCAACAAGAAGGCTATGTTTTTTTTGCGATCAAAGTTAAGTTGCATGAGACTTGCCGCAAAGCAAGTAACAAGATTTTCAACTTCTAAACTTGAATAACGTAAATTATGCGTCGTTATTTTTGGCATGGCTTCTTAGCCCCTTAAGCTTCTTGTTTTATATAACGCCAAAACTGCGGGAGTAAAAATAACGATAACATAACACCAATTACACAAAGCATACCTCCTATTATAATAGCATTATGAAGACCGAGCATGGAAGACATAAAACCTGCTTGGGCGTTACCTAAGAGAGGGCCGCTCATATAACTAATCATTTCTAGACCCGCCATTCTGCCGCGTATTCGATCGGGTATAGTTTCGTTCCAAATGGTTGTTCTAAATATTCCACTGACGCCATCAGCAGCCCCAGCGCAGCAAAGAAAAATTAAGGCCAAAAATATGCTTTCGTAGAAAAAACCAAAACATATAATAGAAAGTCCCCACAAAAAAGCAGCTATACCTACAGCAGCGCCGTGGTTACGTATTTTTCTTGTCCAACCACTAAAAACTGTAATAAAAAATCCACCCAAAGCAGGAGCTGAATACAGCCATCCCAGTGTTTTGCTCCCGCCCAATATTTCTGCAATTGCAGGAAAAAGTGCGTTGGGCATGGCAAATATCATCGCGACTAAATCGATCACATAGGTACCCGTCAGCTCTTGACGAGAATAAGCATAACTAAAAGCTTCGCTCACGCTTTTTAAACTTGGACGTTCTTTTTCCCCTTCAGGAGGCTTGGGGCTTAGAAACGATAGTGCGGCAATTGAGAGCACAAAAGTTATGAGATCAAGCGCGTAGGTCCAAGCTAAACCAAAATAAGAAATACATAAGCCCGCAAGTGCCGGCCCTCCCACCATGCCAGTTACTGATTTAAACATAGAGAGAACGCTGGTCGCTTGAATCTCATGGCGTTGGACAAGACGCGGTATCATGGCGTCGAGCGATGGGCGATGAAGGCCATTGAGGGCCGACATAAGCGCTGACATCACATAAATAAACCAAAGATGAGGCTCAGGCAAAAGTGCATTGCATAATAAAAAACCGCATACCAGAGCAAGGCCTATTTCTGCTCGAATAAGTAGAGTCTTACGATCCATGATATCAGAGAGCGCACCACCAACAAAAGCAGTGATCAAAAGCGGCACCAGCTCGACAATGCCGAGCATACCGACAGCAAAAGTCGACTTAGTTATTTCATATACTTGATACGGCAAAGCCACCAGGCTCATCATGGTGCCAATAAAAGAAATAAACTGGCCTAAGTATAAAAAGCGATATTCTTTATTATTTCGCAAGGGACTAATATCTATCAACATGCTCTTATCCGGAATTAATTATCTAAGAAGACAAATAGCGTAATGCCTGAGACACATAAAGATAACCAGGAGCTTTAACAAAGGGGCTTTCAAGTTCATTACTATTAAAAAAACCCTCACACCAGATACCATGAGCGTCATCGAGCACGTTAAGCTCTGAAGCCAATAAGGCAAAGAGAGCCGTTGAATAAGAGCTTTCAAAACAAGTACTTAAAATAGGCTTAATTTTTCTTGCCTGAGCTTCTTTGGCGCAAGCTATCACGTGATAGACACTCGAAAATCTACTGGGTTTAAAAATTAAATAGCGTGCTTTTAAAGCCTGTATATATTCCCATGAACTCGCTTCGCTGAAAGATTCATCAAGCGCGCACGCGACGCCGTAGCTATCAAAAAAATGACTTAAAAAGCTGGGGTCTATTAAAGGCTCTTCGAAGTATTGGACTATTTCAGGACCTTCAATGCCACGCACTAAACGGCCCGCTTCTTCAAAGCTCAGTCGCCTATTGGCATCGAGGCGTAAAAGCATAGGATGAGACATACGAGATTTTAAATTATTTATTTTTATTATTTCTTCACCTATATTTTCGCCAATTTTTAATTTAAATATATTATAATTATTAGATGCGAAATAATCAAAATCATACAAACCTTCGAGCATAAGCGCGGATATTTTAATTTTATGATCTATAAAAAATTTATTGTGGTTAATATGTAAATTATAAAATAAACAACTTAAAATCCAACTCACCGGATAGCGCCAGTGCTTGCTGAACAACTGCGCAAGCTTAAAATAATCCAAACTTGGATCAAGCCCTAAAAGCCTATCGATTTCAAAAGACCCCAAAGCATCAAGCATAGTTTTTACTTCATGAATATCATGAGCGTGAATACCCCGCAGGGGAGCATATTCAGCAGTTGCTAAGCCACGTGCACATTCGAGCCTAACCAACAAATAAGGACGCAAGCCATCGCTAAAATAGCTTCGTGCTCGACGAGTACATAATAAATTAGAAATTTGAATATTAAGGCGCGCCATAAATAATACCGATGCTCATAATTATGCCATATAAATAAAGCGACTGACCTATGCTGGCAAGAATATTATTAAATACCCGCGAAACAGGCGCGTATAATATTTCATAAAAATGAGCCGCAGGAATTAACAAAACCCCTAAAACGCCGGATAAAAGCCAGGAATAATCAAAAATTATTATTAATAAAAGTGGCGAAATAGCCGAGCCGCATATTAAAAAAATAATCGCGAGGCGGGAAAATTTTTCCCCAAAACGAACAGCTAGGGTGCGCTTATTATTTTTTCCATCTTCGCTTATGTCCCTCAGGTTATTGGTCATAATGAGAGCTGTTGATAATAAAGCAGGGCCTATGCTCGCGCACAAAGCCGTGAAAGATAGATGCAAGCTTTGACAGTAATAACTACCAAGCACGGGTACAGGCCCAAAAAATACCAAGACTGCAAACTCAGAGAAGCCTAAATAAGACAAAGGCTTAGGGCCAAGAGTATACCAAAGACTAAAGAATATACACAAAAGACCCAAAGCCAATATGCCCAATCCACCACGCATAACCAATTGCATGCCTAAGATTGCCAATAAAAAAATAATAATGGCTATTCCTGCTTTCATAGCTCGCGGCGTAATAATAGCCAGCTGCATCGCACGCGGAGGGCCTAAGCGCTCAGGAGTATCTGCGCCTTTCATAAAATCGCCATAGTCGTTAACTATATTAGCAAGTATTTGCAGTAAAAGAGCACATACGAGACTTAAGAGTAAAATTTTTATATTAAAAAAATTTTTTGTATACGCTAAGGCAGAGCCAATAAGTACCGGACATAAAATCGCTCCGAGCGTTTTAGGGCGAATAGCAAGTATCCACGCATCCAAAGAATTAACAGCTATAGAATTCATGGTTTTTCTCTCAAATACCAACGAGAAAGTGCACGATGTGCATGTTCTAGATCGGCTAGGTTACTCGCGCAAAATACATGTGCATCAGTACGCGTTATTATATAAAATGGCTCAAAAAAAGATGGCACTACTTGTGTATCAGCAAAAAAATTATATTCTTCGTGCGCTCCTATTTCTTGTGCAGCGTGATTATGAGAAAAAACAACAACAAGCCGTAAAAAATCTGAGTATTTATCAGCGAAATCACGGGCTGTTTTATATATTTTTGTTATATTATTTTTAGTATAATTTTCAGGCACAAAAATAAAACACGTAAAAAAGTTTGCTGCTGATATGCGATGAATATTATTTTTATTATTATAATTATTAATTAATAACCAATTTATCATACGCCGCCCTATTTTTATATTAAAAATCTCTTGGTGTTGGTAATTAGTACAGAGGCAACCATGTTTATAGGTGATGGCGGTTTGTGAAACAACGCGAAAAATTTTGGCACGTATTTTTTTATTATGTGCAATAAAGGGCAAAACCAATCGGCGTAACATACGCGCTCCAAAAGAGCTGCGTATCATAAATTTAAATAAACGATCGGTATTCTTAATTAAGAAATCGCCAACGGGTTTGCGTTCAAGTTCGTAGGTCGAAAGCAAAGATTCTGGGCTTAGTTTTTTTAACACAAGGGCAAGTTTAAACCCAAGGTTAAAAGCATCTTGCAGGCCCGTGTTCATGCCTTGGCCACCTGCTGGACTATGTATATGAGCTGCATCGCCGATCAAAAAAAGATTCTCATGCTGATAATGAGAAGCACTGCGGCATTGGACAAAAAAGCGTGAAACCCATCGTGTTGTTTTTATAGCAAAAGAAAAAGGTACAAGTTGAGCGATTAACTTTTGAAACTCTTCGATATTCGGCTTGGGCCCAATCTTGCTGCGCTCATCTCGACGGACCGATATGAGGCGATAGTTGCCCTTTTGATATAAGGGAACAAGAGCCAAAAAATCCAAGCCCTTGAAAAATATACGAAACTTATTCTCTTGATCATCTGAACTGCATTGGACATCGGCTAAAATAAAAGCATCTTCGTAAGTACTTCCCTCAAAGCTGAGCGGCATATTTTTTCTAACAAAACTATGAGCACCATCAGCGCCAATTATATAAGCGAAGGGCCCGGCTTTCTCTGTGCCAAGAGAGCTTTTTAAATCTGCGTATATATTAGTTTTAGTTTGCGTGAGACCAACGAGCTCAACACCGCGTTCGATCTTTACACCAAGAGATTTTATGCTCTTGCCTAATACTTCTTCCGTATGACTTTGATCGACAACAAGAGGCCTTAAAAAATTTGAATCAGTGGGCATTACTTGAATTTCTAGGGGCTTTTTATTTTCGACAAAGACTTCAAAAGCGTTAAGAGACTCAGATTTTTCTTCAAGAGAAGAAATTATATTAAGAGCATCAAATATTTCGAGCGTGCGTATCTGTATAATTAGAGCACGAGATTCAAAACTTGGCTCAGGATTTTTATCTATTAAGCGCACCGGAATATTAAAACGCGCGAGCTCATGAGCTATCATGAGCCCACTAGGACCAGCTCCGACTATGAGAACGCTTTTTGAGATATTTTTGTGCTCGTCCATAAAAGTCTCCTAAGCCTGAACTCATTCTATGAGATCACAAGACTAGGGCCGCCGGGGAAATTTGCTAAAATCAGGTTTGCGCTTTTCTAAGAAAGCATTTTTGCCCTCCTGTCCCTCTTCGGTCATATAAAAAAGCATCGTTGCATTACCCGCTAATTCTTGAAGACCCGCTTGGCCATCACAATCAGCATTGAGAGCCGCTTTAAGACAACGTAGAGCCATGGGTGAGTTGGCAAGCATTTCTTGTGCCCATTTTATCGTCTCTTCTTCGAGTTTATCATAAGGCACAACGGTATTAACGAGACCCATATCAAGAGCCTGTTGAGCGTTGTACTGGCGACACAAGAACCAAATCTCGCGTGCTTTTTTCTGGCCAATAATTCGAGCCATATAACTTGCGCCATAGCCACCGTCAAAAGAGCCTACTTTAGGTCCGGTTTGTTGAAAAATAGCGTTGTCTGCTGCAATAGTAATATCGCATATCATATGAAGAACATGCCCTCCACCAACAGCATAACCTGCAACCATGGCTATGACGGGCTTTGGCAAGGTACGAATTTGTCGTTGCAGATCAAGGACGTTTAGGCGGTGCACCCCACTTTGATCCGCATAACCAGCCTCTTGTCTAATACGCTGATCGCCACCCGAGCAAAAAGCGAGTCCTCCTGCCCCACATAAAATTACCACGCCAATATCATGGTCATCGCGTGCGTCAGCGAATGCATTTTTCATCTCTTCTACCGTGAGAGGTCTAAAAGCATTACGAAGCTCAGGACGATTAATAGTAATTTTTGCCATGCCGTCGGCTTTTTCATAAATAATATCTTGATACTCTGCTGCTTTTTGCCACGTAGTCATTGACGACCCCTTGGTGATTTAAAACTTATTATTTGATAATCTTAGGCTTTATAAAAATCAACGGTCTGTATTTTTGCTAAGCTCTTCTTAGAGAAAATCAGCACAAGGACCTAACGATGAAAAGACTAATTTTTGGACTAGCGCTCGGAAATTTATTGAGCATTAATTATGCTTACACCTGCACAAGAGCAACCTATGTGGGACCCGATAATACCGTAATTACTGCACGGAGCATGGATTGGGCGCGCGATGTTCATACTAATATTTGGCTCTTTCCGCGCGGCATCAAACGCGATGGTGCTGCAGGGCCTCGATCTATAAGCTGGACTTCAAAATATGGCAGCGTCGCTGCGTCTTTTTATGACGTCGCCGTTGCTGACGGCATGAACGAAAAGGGTCTGGTCGCTAATTTGCTTTATTTGGCTGAATCCGAATATCCCAAGCCAGTGAAAAACGACAAAAGATTGCCTTTAGGTATCGCTCTGTGGGCCCAATATGTGCTCGATAACTTTGCGAGCGTCGAAGAAGCGGTTAAAGAACTCAAAAAAGAGCCTTTCTATACCGTCGGAGTCATGACCCCCGATAACGAAGCTGGCACGGTGCACTTGGCTATTTCTGACCCCTCGGGTGATTCGGCTATTTTAGAATATCTCAAAGGCAAATTAGTTATACATCACGGAAAGCAATATCAGATTATGACCAACTCTCCGAGCTATGATCAACAGCTTGCTCTTGATGCTTATTGGCAACAGATTGGCGGAGCAACCATGCTGCCTGGTACTGCTCGCGCAGCGGATCGTTTTGCTCGGGCCTCTTATTATATAAAAACAGCCCCTCAGACAGCTGATAATCAAGAAGCCATTGCAGCTGTATTCTCAGTTATTCGCAATGTTTCAGCTCCCATCGGTGTTTCTACCCCGGGAAAACCAAATATTGCTCAGACTTTGTGGCGCACTCTTTCTGATCAAAAAAACAAGCGCTATTATTTTGAATCGAGTAGAAGTCCCAATATATTTTGGATTGATTTGTCTGATTTAAACTTCGCAGCTGGGCAATCTATTAAAAAACTTGATCTTAGTAATAATATTTATTCAAAAAATGCGAGCGACAAGTTTAAAAATAGCGAGCCTCTTAAATTTCTCGTCTCGCCTTCGGCGTGAATAAAAAAGCCTATTTTTTAGGTTTTAATAATTCTTCACGATAATGCTCTTGATATATTTCAGCGAGGCTTAAAAACATGGTCACCAAAAGTGGCCCATAAAAAAGCCCAAAAACGCCATATACTTGAACACCTGCTATAATAGACATGAATACCAAAAGCCCATGCATCCTACTCTTCGTGCCAATTAGGCGCGGTTTAACAAAAGTTTCGAGTATGACCATTTGTATAACGTTGATACAAAGAAAAACTATAGCTTGCCATGTATCGCCAATGAGAAACAAATAGATACTCGCTGGAATTACAACGATACTTGCGCCTATAAGAGGTAAAAAAGCAGCAATAGCCATGACGACGCCCCAAATAAGGGCTCCGTCAACACCAAAAATATATAATAAAAAACCTCCAATAACGCCCTGGGCAGCGCTAATTAGACCACTACCCAAAAATACTGCTGAAGATAATTCTTGAAAGCGTTTTATGAGGCGTTCTTTTTCGTCTTGTCTGATAGGTACAAGCTCCATAAGAAATTTCTTGGCTGTACGACCACTGACAAAGAAAACAAATACCATCACGACGATAAGAAAAAAATTAAAAGTTAAAGAAACAAGATTGGCGGCTATAGAACCTATGCTTTGGTATATATTATTTCCAATAGATTGCAAAAAAGTAATACCGTAATTAATAATTTTCTCAGGCGTTATAGTAATGCCAAGCCCCTGAGCATAAGTTCTCAGGCCTTGTAAATAATTGGTCAAAACACCAATCCAATCTCTTAGTCCACCTGAATAATGAAGCTCTTGGACTGCCTGATATAAAACTAATGCTTGTTGAATTAAGCTAATCATGAAGAGCGTCAGCGGAATCATAACACCCAAAAAAACAATGAGCGTTCCTAAAGTAGCAGCCCAGTAATAACGATTGCGGCATAGCTTAAGAAGATATTTATAAAGCGGATTAAAAATAGAAACTATAACCAATGCCATGACCACAGGTGTCACAAAGCTACTTAAGAGATGAACAACCAAAACGAGACTTACGATTAGTAATATAACAAAAGTCCAGGTCGTAAATTTTGAATTGCTCATGGCTTATAAATATTTTCTATAGACTCAGTGGTCAATAGTTTTTGTAAAGCAAAGAGATTTCTCTCCAAAGTTCTGAGCTTAAGCATAGCCAGTTCTTCCGGATTCAATGCCTTGCGGTCATATTTTTTATCTACTTGGGCAACGCCTAAGCCCCATTGTGACATGTAAGCGAGCTCGCGGTAGCGTTTGTACCAGTTGGCGCGTTTAATTCCTCTCATTTTTGCATCCCAGATAGAAGAACTCGATTGCCAAATATTAACACTGACTTTTTGTCGTTCTTTAGGCAGATTGCTGTGCGATCGAAAGCGGCGTGCACGTCCAATTACTTGGTCGGTTATCGTCGGATTAATAGGCGGTTCCAAAAAATCCACACGCTCAACTTCTAGGAAAGAAATACCTTCTTTGATATCAGGATGTAATAATACAAGTTTAATATCGCCTTTATTATAAGCCGCAACGATTTTATTCATTTCGGCCTCAGGCATAGTTGGTTCGATAATAGCAAAAGGAATTTTAGAGTCTTGCCGTTTTAGAAATTCAGCATAGGCCAAAGTTCCTGTCTCATAATAATTTGAATACACCATAGTTTTTACAGGGTTTTGGCTTTGTTCTTCATAGATTTTCACGAATTTAGGCGGCTCGATTAAAGAGCCATCGCTTCTCATGAACTCAAAATTGCCAATATCACGACCAAACCCTGGTACGGAATATATTTGTTCCTGAATGCTCGTACTATTAATCTCGACAAATTCATCGCTTTTGATTATTTTTTCGTTTTTAAGCAAGCGCTGCAAAAGTTCAACACCCAAATCGCCTTCGACCAAACGTAAAAAGAAAGAATACTGCTCTTGGTTATAAGATACTTCGCGTACTTTTAAATCTAAAGCTGGAAAATCAGCAAACTGGCTCTCAGGATAGCGAAAATAAGAAATATATTTATTAATAACTGGCAGCATCTTTTCAGCATCGAGCTCGCGTAATTTATAAGTCGATGGCGGCAGGGTAAGATTAATTAAAACCGGCACCAAAACGCTTATGGGCAAGCCAATCCATACCCCCCACGGAGCCATGACAAGCCCTGAAAAAAATTGCCCCAGCGCATAGGCCGAAGAGCTTGCAATCAAATTACTTTCTGTTAGGTATCCCCGAAAAAATTGTCGTGCGCCACGAATCTTAGTATATTTGAGCCTAAAGGCTTCTTGATTAAAAGGCATGAGCGTTTGCCCTGATACTAAATTAATCAAAAACGCTAAGTCTGATTCGTCACTATATATAGGCGTACCCGTAAGACCTAGTATTTTATAAGCTTTTCTTAGGCTCATATAGATTTGCGTATAACGAGCGTTGCTTTCTTGATCTAAAGACCGCATTTTTCTAATTAAATTATGAGCTTCATCGGCTAATATAATATGTTTTTTTAAATCTAAGTCACCTAATTTATGAGGCGCGTCGTCATAGGAAACAAAAGTATATCGAGTAAGATCTCGAACACCAAAACGCGCAAGTTCATTGCGCCATGTGCTTTCTAAAAAACCAGGAGCGAGTATTATAACTGGATGATCGGGATAGCTCTCAGCAAAACCTATACCTAAAATAGTCTTTCCTGTGCCCATATAATGATTTACAAGAAGACCTTTGATATCAGGATTTTTCAGCATGTAATCGAGGGGCAACAACTGGTGATCGAGTAATTGTACATCACTATGGCCCTGAGCGCGCTCACGCGTCGCGGCATCTATTTGCTCTATTCTTTCACGAGTGGGCCTTATATGAGACATCGTGCTCGAACAAGCCGTCATCAAAAAAAGGCTGCTCAACCAAAGCACAAAGACTACAGGCATCTAATCACCATAACAAAATTTCTCAGAATGATTATATTACACAAACTACCAATTTTAATTTTTCTCGATTAATAAAATATCATGCTAATATTTTTCCCAAGCTTCTACACGCATAACTTAGGTATTTGACATGTGCAATAACGAAAATTTTAAAATAATTATTCTCGGGGCTCTTTTGCTTAGTAGCTTTTCTCTTTCAGGCTTAAGTCTTGAGCATCCACTCATGATCGATATTCAAGGCGTTGAACCTGTTAAGTACCCTAAATTCAGCGTGGCTCTTAATTATAATATGGAGCGAAATTTTAGCGGCCTGGCAGATAAAAAATTGCGCATTGCACTAGCCAACGAAATTGGAGCACTACTTACTTTTGAAGCGGGTCTTTATAAATATTTTAATGCCGGTGCCCAGCTGAGCTTCGGCATTCCCCCTAATTTAAGTGTCCCCTTGCATTTGGGCCTCGGGCTCTTTGCCAAACCTTATTTCCCCTTAGGCGAGCGCTGTTCTTTCTTTTCTCGCCTGGGCCTTGGCATCAGCGCATCTCAAGGCGGTATGAAAGCATGGCTTGCCGAAAAAAGCCAAAGACCCGGTGCTTCTGAAATCAAAAATTTCTTTGGCGAAAATCAATACTTCGATACGGCTTTTGGCGCTAACGCTCATGTGAGCGTAGGCTTTGAATATTTCCCCTGGCCTCTTTTTGGTTTTGCCCTCGAAGGCGGAGTAAGAGCCGATATTTTTCGAGAAAGAGGCCTCGCTAAAAATAATAAAGACGCTCCCCCCAATTTTGATTACGTTACTTATGAGTTCCCGCTTGCACTCATGATTCATGTAATATTATAAATATTATTTAAACTGAGAATTTTTGACAACAAAAGTCGATAACCCAACGACGCCAATCATGTTAATAATAAACATAAAGTTTATCGACAAATCAGCCATCAACCAAACAATATTCTCATGTATATACGCACCATAAGGCACTAAGACTATGAAGAGTAGCCTAAAGGGCATAACTAATTTATCGCCCCATAAATATTCAACGGCTCTATTTGCACAGTAATACCAGGTTAAAATAGTCGTGAAAGCGAAGAAAAACAGCGTGATGCTCACAATATGACCAGCCCACGAAGACCCAAAGCCTACGCGAAAAGCTTCCATGCACATGGTCGTACTGGAAAGCTCAACTTTTGAAACAACGTCGGTTGCGAGCAACACAAGGCCCGTCATGGTGCAAACTATCATGACGATAAGTGGTGATAAAAGACTAATAAGACCTTGAGATACGCGATTATCTCTGTGTGCGTTGGTATCGCGCACCGAAGAATGTAAAATAGGCGCAAGCCCCAAACCTGAGTCAGTGGCAAATAAACCCCGATCAAATCCAGCACGAATGGCACTCAAAACGCCATAGCCAGCAATTCCTCCAACTGCTGGAGCAAAATCGAAAGCAGAGCTGATAATTAATTTTAAGTGGCCCCCTAAGTCTGCGCGAAACCAAAATAAAATAAGCACGCATGTCAGAATATAAGCAACGGCCATAAGAGGCACCAGTGCCGATACGAGGTGAGAAAAGCGCTTAAGGCTGCCAAAAATTACGCCCCCCACTAAAAGAGCCATAAATAAACCAAAACCCAAGGGATTTATACCAAGCTCTTTTATGGGCAAACTCAAGGCATGAACTTGTACGAGATTACCAACACTCAACGCAGAAGTTATCGTAAATAAACAAAATAACGCCGCGAGTTTTTTAGACTTAAGACCCTCGCTTAAGTAATACATAGGTCCGCCAACCCATTCACCCGCTTTATTTTGACGCTGCCAGTGTACGCCTAAAAAACAGCCTACATATTTAGTGATAGACGCAAGCACGGCCATAAGCCACATCCATACCAAGGCTCCAGGGCCACCACTCACCAACGCAACAGCCACCCCTGAAATATTACCGGTGCCCAAATTACCTGCTAAGACAGCAGAAAGCGCTCCAAAAGATGAGATGCCGCCTTTTTTTTCTTTAGTCGTAATAAGTAAGAGCGCTTGTTTGAGTTTAAAAATTTGCACAAAACCCAAACGAAAAGATAAGTAAGTCCCCGCCAAAACTACGATGGGAAAAATTATACTTAATGTAATAGTATTTTTTAAAATTTCTATCATGTATTACCTAACTCGACGAAAGAGCGCATCGGCCGAATACGTACCCGGGCCACATGCAAAAATAGTTGAAAAGGCTAATAAATAAAGCAAAGCAAGCTCTTTCTTAGCCATGGGGTCATTCGAATGTATAATAAAAAATGCTATACCTAAAATAATTATCAAAGCTAAAGCAGCAAAGCGTGTAAAAATCCCAACGGCTACTGCAGCCGCACATAAAATTTCTGCACCCACAGTAAGCGATAAACTCAACGCAGAGCCTATATGCAGAGGATCAGGAAAAGTATCGAGCTTATGGGAAAAATCGGCGAGCTTAGGCCAGCCATGTTGTATCACCATGGTGGCTCCAAAGCCTACGCGCAATATAAGTAATCCTAGAGCATTAAAATCCATTGTGTACTCCTCATATTACAAGAGCTAACCTACTAAAAGCTCGGGATTTTGTTCGAGCTGAATAAGTAAAGCACTCAAAAAGTGCGCTGCACGCTCCTGAGCTTGAGCTAAATCATAATGACAATTGGCAGCCATTTTTTGGGCCAATTTATCGGTAAGCTCTTTACTCCAGGTTTCAAAATCAGGCTTATTTACATGAGTAATTACAGCGTAATCTAAACGCGATAACGTATCGCTATTTTTTAGATAAGTATTTAACAAATAGCGAGCATATATATGCGCATGAGATAAAGACGGATAATTTTTAAGCATTGCGGGCGTTATGCCCACTACCCGAGGACCCAAAAACTGCGCCCGAAAACGCAACTCGTGCACTGCTTTCAAGCTGGCATTAAGCTCTAAAAGTGTACCAAAAAACCGCACTTCAAATTTAGTCACATCTAAAAGTCCTTCGTAAAAGCGCGGCTCACTGAGCTTTAAAGCACGAGCTACTTCTCGTAAGGGGGTATCAGCATAGGCAAAATCATCACCGAATAAAAAGCTTTCATCGTTGGTAACTAATAATTTTCTTAGATTAACCAAAGCAGTACGGCCTAATCTAATTAAAATTTTGATGCCGTAATTACGTAAAATATTCGTGCTTCGATCAAGCTGCCCCTGCGTTGCTTGGGCAAGACCGTATTCACACAGAGTTTTCACATACTCGGCAGATTTGATCATTTCTTCTTGGTCACCAAAATCACCGGACCACGAAGCATGCATATTCAAACTTGCATGAGCAAGCGCATCAAAAAATATTTGTTTCTCTTCGATACGAGAGTCACTTATTGCTTGTTTTAAAAAAGCATAGCGATCACCGATATGAGAGGCTATCTTGTGCATTGGCAACTGGTTTTGGCTATTCTCGGGGTTTAGTAAAAGCGTGCTCGGTGGCGCTTTTTGTTTAAGAGCACTCAAATTAAGGGGCGAAAAATATTCGAGCCGCTCTTCCCGCGGCAAAATACCCATGGTGTCTAACAAGCGATTATTACGCCATTTATGGCTCGATGCTTCCAAGCCCGAAGCAAGTTCAAAGCGCAGATGCTCAAGCAATGAAAGTGCCTTTTTCATGTCTCGCGCATAAAGAGAGTCCAGATATTCATATAAAGCTTTTGAGAGCCTGGCTTTAGTTGGATCATCCGAGAAGCAAACCAAAAAACGCCCGTCGGGGGATTGAGAATAAAGACTTGAGAAGTCTTGTGGCTCTTCACCAAGTGTCTGATCGTAAATATGACTAATAGTCTTATACATGAGACCAAGTAATTCTATATCAACGCCATCAAGTTGTTCGACCGCACGATCGGGGTTCGCTTCAAAAAGTAGAGAAAAATAATAACCGGCTTTTTCAAGATTTAGATCATCGTTGTTCCAAATTTCTAAATCGAGTATTTCTTGAACATGCTCGGCTGATAATAATTCTAAAAGCCCAAGAGCGTCTTCGGCGCCTACTTCTCTTATAGTTAACAAGATATTTTGAGCAGGCATGGCAGCAAGTAAAGCGCTCGGGTCATCGTCTTCCAAAATAGCTTCAAGGCGTTTTTTGGCTGGAAGATTATTTATTTTTTGTATAAGTAGGCTTTTGTTCATATGAATATATTAGACCGGACAGGCCTTTCTCAGCAATGGGGTGGGGGACTTGCTATCTCATGTCTGAATCTCTATTTGAATGCTATTACTATTTAAGGGGCTTTAGCCAATATGAGCACAAAGACTGAACGCGGCCATGCTTTACGCGAAGAGCTCAAGCTTAAAAACCTACAATCGCGTCTTGGGGGCGGTAAAGAGCGCCTCGAGAAACAGCACGCACTCGGTAAACTGAGCGCTCGAGAGCGCATCGAGATTTTGCTCGATCCGGGTTCTTTTGTAGAAATCGACCGTTTTCGCGTACATCGTTGCCGTAATTTCGGTATGGACGATAAAAAATTTCTCGGTGATGGCTTGGTCGGAGGTTTTGGGCAAATCGAGGGACGTCAGGTATTTGTTTATGCCCAGGATTTTACAATTTTTGGTGGATCGCTCTCCGAAGTGGTCGCTCAAAAGATTTGTAAAATTTACGACCTTGCCATGAAATCGGGCGTACCCGTGATCGGTCTTTCCGATTCCGGTGGCGCTCGTATCCAAGAAGGCGTGCAGTCACTCGCTGGCTATGCCGAGATTTTTTGCCGCAATACACTCGCCTCAGGAGTAATACCCCAGATCTCAGTAATCATGGGGCCTTCCGCTGGTGGCGCTGTATATTCCCCGGCTTTGACCGACTTTGTGCTCATGGTGCGCGATACCAGTTATATGTTCTTGACGGGTCCCGATGTCATAAAAACCGTCACGCACGAAGAAGTCAGCATGGAAGAGCTTGGTGGCGCTGTAACTCATAATACCAAAAGCGGCGTCGCCCATTTTGCTTTTGACAACGATTCTATTGCTTTAGACGCCGTTCGAACTTTAATTTCATATTTGCCTCTTAATAACGCCCAAGATCCACCGGTTATTGCTTGTAGTGATGATCCTGAGCGACGTGATGAAAAACTCAAGACTATAGTCCCTTCTCAGCCTAATAAGCCTTATGACGTGCGAGAAATTATCGAATCCGTCGTTGATGACCGGCATTTTTTTGAAGTACAGCAACATTTTGCTCAAAATATCGTTGTCGGTTTCGCACGAATGCAAGGACGTTCTGTAGGTATCGTTGCTAATCAGCCCCAGATGCTCGCTGGAGCTATCGACATCGACGCTTCCGATAAAGCCGCGCGTTTTGTGCGCTTTTGTGATTGTTTTAATATTCCCATTTTGACTTTTGTCGACGTTCCAGGATTTTTGCCCGGTACTGCTCAGGAGTTTGGCGGGGTTATAAGACATGGGGCTAAGTTACTTTATGCTTATGCTGAAGCAACCGTGCCTAAAATTACGGTAATTTTACGTAAAGCCTATGGTGGCGCCTATTGCGTCATGGGGCCTAAGCACCTGCGCGCTGATCTTAATTTTGCACTACCTACAGCCGAGATTGCCGTCATGGGCGCTGAAGGTGCTGTAAGCATCGTTATGCGCGAAGAAATTAACGCGGCTCAAGATAAACCTCAGCGCTTTAAAGAGCTTAGTGAGCAGTATCAGGAGCAATTTCAAAACCCCTATAGAGCTGCTGAATTAGGCTATATTGACGAAGTAATTCTGCCAGAAGACATGCGTCCACGTTTTTGTCAGGCTTTGAATTTGCTGCGTGATAAACGCGATACGATTCCTAATAAAAAACACGGCAATATTCCTCTTTAGGTAGGAACGAAAAGAGTAATTATGACAACGCGTAAAATTAAGAGAATTTTGGTAGCTAACAGAGGGGAAATCGCCGTTCGCGTGATTAGAACATGTCGCGATTTAGGCATTGAATCTGTAGCCGTGTATTCCGATCCAGACCGCTCGTCTTTGCATGTGAGATTTGCCACTGAGGCTTATCATATAGGTCCGGCATCGCCCCAAGAAAGCTATCTTAATATTGCCAAAATCATCGATGTCGCCAAACGCTGTGGTGCAGATGCTATTCATCCGGGTTATGGCTTCTTATCGGAGAACCCCGAATTTGCCGATGCTGTCATAAACGCTGGTCTCATTTTCATAGGTCCCAACGCTCAATCAATGGAAGCAATGGCCACTAAAACACGCGCGCGCCAGGTTATGATCGACGCGCAAGTTCCCGTTGTGCCCGGACTCGAAGATTCGATCAAAGATGAAAAAGAAGCCTTGAGTATCGCCAAAGCCATGGGTTTTCCTGTCATGCTCAAAGCTGTCGCTGGTGGCGGCGGTAAGGGTATGCGCAAGGTCGAAAGAGAAGAAGATTTCATGTCATTCTTTCGTATGGCTCAAAGCGAGGCTCGAAATTCTTTTGGCAATGACGAAGTTTATATAGAAAAATATCTCAATAAGCCCCGTCATATAGAAATGCAAGTCTTAGCAGACATGCACGGAAATATAAGACTTTTTGTCGAACGTGAATGCTCAGTTCAGCGGCGTCACCAAAAACTTATCGAAGAATCCCCGAGTCCTTTTGTTGATCAAGATATGCGCGAGCGCATGGCTTTAGTAGCCCAAAAAGCTTGTAAAGCAGTAAATTATATAGGCGCAGGGACTATTGAGTTTTTGGTTGACGATCAAAAAAATTTCTACTTCATGGAGATGAACACGCGCTTACAAGTAGAGCATCCCATTACCGAGATGGTCAGTGGCTTAGATCTTGTCGCTGAACAAATAACTATCGCCGAAGGAAAAGAGCTTGCGCCTTATGATTTTATAAAAGACTTCAACGGCTGGGCCATGGAAGCACGCATATGCGCCGAAGATCCCATTCGTGATTTTATGCCTACCCCCGGACCAGTTAATCACCTAAGACTTCCAAGCGGGCCTTATACGCGCACCGACACGGGGATTTATCCCGGATCGGCGATTACTGCTGATTACGATCCCATGATCGCCAAAGTCATCGCCTGGGGACCCACGCGAGATATAGCGCGAAGACGCCTTGACCGATCCCTCATGGAATTTGCCATGAAGGGCTGTACAACAAACACCATGTTTTTACGTCAAATATTGGCCTATAAGCCTTTTGTTGAAGGCACTTACGACACTGGCATAATTCCTAAATATCTTAAAAAATCGCCCCTATGGTACCGAGAAGAACACAAAAAAGTCGCACTCATCGCCGCTGCTATTTTTAACTTTGAGAAAGAGAAAAAGTGGCTTTCACAAATAAGCGTTAATTCCAATGATAAGAGCTCTTTAAACCCTTCGCGATGGCGCAGTACGAGTGCACATCGCCAGCTTTAGTTTTACGATGGATTCACTATGGTAAAAATGAAATTTTCCGGTGTCGCTGATAAGCAAGAACACCGCCTCATCGTAGATGACCACGACAAAGACGATGGCATCTATACAGTAGAAGTAGACGGCCAAATATTTAGTGTCGACGCTCATGCCATGCCTTCGCAAATAGTAACTGTTCTTATCGATAATAAGAGCTATGACGTAGACGTCGACGATAAAGACTTGAGCAACGATCCCCTTGACGGCCGCATTTCTGTACGAGTGCGTGGACGCGTGGTGCGTCTGGAAGTTCTTGAAGAGCGTCGCAAAAAAATGAAAGACGCCCAAAGCTCTCACTTCGCCCAATCCGGTACTATTCGCGTTATTTCGCCCATGCCGGGCAAAATCTTGCGCTATTTGGTAGACATAGGCGATGAAGTCAAAGAAGGTCAAGGAGTCGTGGTTATTGAGGCCATGAAAATGGAAAACGAGCTTTCTGCCCCTAAAGACGGCATAGTAAAAAGCATCGCCTCAACGGCCGGCTCAGCAGTCGATGGCGGTGCTTTGTTATTGGTTATAGATTAATAATTTCACGAATAGCAAAACTGTTAGTTAATAATATCTGCATATTTTGTCTTTGCGAGCGAAGCGTGGCAATCCAGGCCCAATGCCATTAAATTCTGAATTGCCACGCTACGCTCGCAATGACGACAGTTTGATGGGCTAAGCACTATGCCGGTTTTCTAATATGGAGCTCATAGAGAAAAGCTTTCAAATTTCGTCATTGCGAGCGAAGCGTGGCAATCCAGGCGCGAGACCATTAAATTCTGGATTGCCACGCTACGCTCGCAATGACGATCGTTGATGGCTAAGCGCTATGCCGGTTTTCTAATAAGGTGCTCATAGAGAAAAACATTTAAGTTTCGTCTTTGCGAGCGAAGCGCGGCAATCCAGGCGCAATGCCATTAAATTCTGAATTGCCATGCTACGCTCGCAATGACGACAGTTTGATGGGCTAAGCACTATGCCGGTTTTCTAATAAGGAGCTCATAGAGAAAAACATTTAAGTTTCGTCTTTGCGAGCGAAGCGCGGCAATCCAGGCGCAATGCCATTAAATTCTGGATTGCCACGCTACGCTCGCAATGACGATCGTTGATGGCTAAGCGCTATGCCGGTTTTCTAATAAAGAGCTCATAGAGAAAAGCTTTCAAATTTCGTCTTTACGAGCGAAGCGCAGCAATCCAGGCGCAATGCCATTAAATTCTGGATCGCCACCACGCTATGCCAGCAATGACGATCGTGGATATCTGTAGAATCAGCTTCTTTTGGTCTAGCCTATTAACTTGAGCATCCGGCCCATAAAAACCTAATAATAAATTTTGGCCAAGACCGGCAAATGATCAGAAGCGACTCCTGCTTCTTTGACCACCCTAAAGCTCGCAAACTTTAAGTTATCACCAAGCAAAAAGATATGATCAAGCCTTCGATTGGGTTGGTCGCTTGGGAAGGTGAAGAGTTCAAAAGCGTTATTATCTCGAGAAATAAGTTGAGGCTTCTTTAATTGAGGCTCAGCTGCAAACAACCAGGTGAAAGTACTTTCCAAAGCATAATCTGTTTTTGGATCATCGCTAAAATCTTTCTTAAACGGAGCATCGGGAGGAACTGTATTAAAATCGCCCCCCACGATAATCGGCAAATCTTGTTTACGCATGTATTCAAGCGTCTTCTTTATTTGCTCTTCGCGAGTCGGAATATCCCATGCTTCAAGATGAAGATTAAGCACAGCAAGTTTTTTTTCGCCAACGCTAACATCCACGCGTTGAATACCGCGGTCTATGTAGCCCAAATTATACCAAAAAGGATTGGACTTGGGTTTATCAAAGATTATGCGATATTGATTACTCAAAGGAAAGCGTGAAAGTATACAATTGGCCGCTTTAATAGCCCCTAAATGATGATTAGGGGGCCAATAAGGAAAAGGGAGATACTTTTTTTCCCAAACGTTGGCACAAGCATAATAATTATGCCCTGTTCTCTCACGCAAAAAATCTATTTGATTTATATGAAAAGTTCGGCTCGAATCAATATCTACTTCCTGCAGCAAAATTATGTCTGCATTCATGCGCTTCAGCGCTTCGGCAAGTAAATTAAGTTGCTTTAAAGTCGTATTTTCATCTCGATAATCCCACGCCTGCTCTTTTATACCCTGGCCGTGGCCTATGTTATAAGAAACAACCGTGAGCTCTGGTGGAGGAGCGGTGGCAGGCTTATTAATTTCTGCCGATCCCACTTCGAGCTTTGCTTCTTTTGGCAATTGGTCGCCAACGGCGTACCATAAGATGCCCATAAAACCTATTATTAAAAGCCCAATCAAAGACGCCACATAGCGACAAAAAGAAAGGGTAAAACCTTTGTGCATAAATAACCTGCAAATCTAAAAAAAGTAAATCGTCTTCATCTTAGTACTAAGCCTCATCGCGCCATCGTGGCCGATCTTCAGGGGCCAAATCTTTAATACGCAGCATTTTTTTCTTAATAAAATTTCTTTTAAGAGAGCTTTGATAATCTACCCATAAAATGCCGTCTAAATGATCGATCTCATGCTGAAAACAACCACTTAAATAATAAAAAGCTTCCCGTTCCAAATATTCGCCTTTTTCATTTTGATAGCGCACAGTCACCCGGTCATGTCGGGTGACTTTGCCACGATAACCTGGAATTGACATACAGCCTTCTTCCCAGGAAAATTTCCCATCGCGGGCAATTATTTCTGGATTAACAAAAACTTCTTTTCCTTGAGTCCCATTGCCGTCGTTGTGTTCGGGGTTAATATCTATAATAAAAACACGCTTTGAAACCCCTATTTGCGGCGCTGAAAGTCCGGCCATTGGCTCAATAGCCATGGAGTCGCTCAGATCTTGAATCAAATTTTGTAAATCAGCCCCGAAATCGGTCACTGGTTTGGATACTTGTTTTAATAGGGGATCTGGCCATAATAATATATCTTTTACTGCCATAGTTTAAACCTGCCTGTTACGTTTATTAGAAGTATATAATATCCCGATTATGTATTTATTCAATATGGTCACGGTAGAGCACCTAAACTCCTGTTTTTACTAAAAAATACCGTACAACAAAGTAAAAAAAGCGCGAGTCGGGCCCGCGCTTTTTTGATTTCACATAAACTTAAGGTGCCACGCTAAATCTGATAGCAGTATTGTTTTGTATTTGGGGAGTATCATGCGCCACCAAGATATTATGCTCAGGGCTCGTCTGAATACCAATAGTCGCATTGGCGCCGTTATTTATTTCTTCAAGGCCAAAATCTACATCAAGATAATTAAACAAAATATCCGAGCTATTTTCAAAAAATACCACTTGAAAAGTTATGCCGTCAGGAGAAGCAAAGTGACTAACTTCGCGCCATTCAACAACAAATTCGCGATGAGGAGCCTGTCCAAGAGTCTCATAATAAATATTTCCCCCAAATGAATCTGGTCTCAGGTCATCCCAAAAAGGCGCGATAACTGAAATTAGATCTTCGGCAGGAAAAGCTTGGTTATTAAAACCAATCATGTGCATATCTGTCAGGCTTAAAGCACCGTTTGCATCAACGTTAAGCCTTTCAAAACCAGTGCTACCACCACCAAACATCACAGGAAAAGGCATATCTACGCTATGAAGGGAGTCGTCGCTTGCTAAAAGAGAAGTCCCTTCAATTTTTCGATACGCAAATTCTATTTCGTTGGTTGCTTTATATTCTTTCATCGTCGATAAATCATAGACTTCTATACTAACAAGATCGTTATTGGGAAACATAAATTCAAAATGACCAGGTGTCGATGAACTCCATTCCTGGCTATAAAGACCGTCATTTGCAGCGCTGTCTTTGTTTTGGCCTTTATCCTGCAAAGTCAAAAACGTATTTGTAGGACTCAAGGGAATCACCAATTCGCCGTTTGGTTTTTCACAGTTAATATTAATGGCCGATAAAATCAGACTCTTGCCCACAGGTAAAACTAAACGATCCCATGAAGGACTCAGGCGACCACTGACTATTTGATCTTTGCAGCTTAACGATCCAAGGCCGTTGTTATCGACGCCGCGAATTCGGCGGCCAGAAATAGTAAGATCAACTAAGCCAGGCTCCAAAATCCCTCCAGCCATCAACAAATTCTTGACTTGAATATAATTAAGATCGGGATTATTTGCTTTGATAAGTCCGGCCAGGCCAGCCGCAAATGGTGCAGCCATGGAAGTTCCGTCCATAAGTTCATAATCGTTGCCTATAGTCGTACTTAATATGGCTTCACCAGGAGCGCTCAGATGTACACTTCTTTTGCCAAAATTGGAAAAAGAAGACATAAGGCCATTATGGTCTATTGACGACACGGAGACTATATTAGCCAAAGGGATATCAGCGGGAAATATGTCGACAATATCGTTGTTTTGCCCTTCGTTCGAAGCTGCTGCGAAAAAGAGTATACCTAAATTTTGCTGTTCTTGAATCGCGTCAACGAGTGCCTGGGAAGTCTCTGCACCGCCCCATGAATTACTCGTGGCAAAAATTTTCACCGGGGATTGTGCACGCAAGCTTAGATCACGAAAATAATTCAAACACAAGATCGCATCTGAAGCTGAGCCACTGCCTGTTTCATCAAGAAATTTACAGGCAATGATCTTAACATCTTTCATGACACCCCTGCCACCAAATTTATTATCGCCTTCAGCGCCAATTATACCAGCGCAGTGGCTACCGTGTCCGTGATCGTCGGTAGGATCACCATCAAATTCGACAAAATCAGCACCGTGAATATCGTCTATTACACCGTTGTTGTCGTCGTCTATATTATTACCTGGAATTTCAAGCGTGTTGGTCCACAGATTAGATCTTAAATCAGGGTGGTCGGCAATTCCGGTGTCGATTATACCGATTACTAAATCATTATCACCCGTTGTTCTTTTCCACGTTTCGAAAGCATTGATGTCGACCCCGGCTTTCCCGCCAGTCTGGCCACTATTATTAAGGCCCCATTGCTGCTCTAAAAGAGGATCGTTTTTATTCCTGGCCGGATCACCATCATCCCCTGTCGGCGCACGCACGGGAGGAGGGGCCATGATAGCATGAAATACTACGTCTTTCTCGACATATTTGACATTAGGATCTTCTCGATAGAAATCTATCGCTGCGTCTATCGATATGCCTTTAGAAATCTCAACGAGATCGGTATTTTCGGGGATCGTAAAAGAGTTAATTATATGAGCGCCGGCTGAAAAATGTGCTTTTTGGATCTTTTTTAGTGGTGTTTCGTTTTTGTAACGAACTATTAAGCGGCGATTGGCATATTTTTTCTTTTCAAATTTAACCTCGGATTTAATGTCCGCACATAATGGTTGCTCTAGAGCGATAAGGCTCACGGCAAAAATAGCTATAGCTCGGCAAAAATTAATCATACGAAGTGCCCCCTTTTTGCTTGAGCGACACTGCAATTTTTTGGTCGCTGAAGAAATCGTAAAATAATTCGATAATTAGAGGCAACAACTTAATTAAATTTCGGAAAGATATTTTTTGCCCCATGCTGGCGCCGGTATCTGGGGCATTACTCCGATATGTTTCCGAATATATCAACCGCCACTCCGACCATCTCGCAATAAGTGATCGAATTTAGTAGAGTCGTTCAGCAAAAATTATTCTCGAAAGTTACCGAAACTGAGCTCGATATCAAAATCTTTGGCACGCAAAACTGCCATAACTTCCTGTAGATCATCTTTCTTTTTACCAGTAACACGCACGGCATCGCCTTGAATAGAAGCCGTAACTTTAAGCGATTTTTCGTCTTTAATTATTTGCACTAAAGATTTGGCATGCTCTTTATCAATGCCCTTTTTAAGCACAACCGACATTTTGTAAGTAGAACCACCGGCAGGTAATACTTCTTTATCTTCAAGAAATTTGAGCGAAAGCTTACGCTTGACAAACTTATCACGTAAAACTTCCCAAATAGCTTTGACGCGGTCTTCACTATTTGCTTTAAGCTCAAAACCTTCGTCATTAGTACTAATTTCACTCGAAGTGCCGCGAAAATCAAAACGCTGGCTTAGCTCGCGCGTTGCCTGATCAACTGCATTCTTAACTTCGTGGCTATCAGGTTCCGAGAGAATATCAAAAGATGGCATAATAACCTCATTAGAATATGTTTTTTATGTTCTAGTAGGAGTACTCAAGACTGCAAGGGAGAGTTTTAGTGATTGTTTCTAGCATCAAAATTGCGTAATTTTTTAATCACCCCACGCTTTTTTTTAACTTCGATGCGCCTTTTTTTTGAACCCAACGAAGGCTTCGTGGCAACACGTTTTTTTATCACGCGCAATGCGTCTTGTATTATGTGAACTAGACGCTCGCGAGCTATTTCGCGATTTCTTAACTGGGATCTTTCAGATTCAACATGAAGCAAAATCTCGCCTTCACCAACCAGACGATTTTTACAACGCTGCAAAATCTGCTCTCGTTGTGCTTTATTAAGTGCTTGAGAATTTAGAATATTCCATCTGAGAGACACGCGCGAACTGGTCTTATTAACATGCTGCCCCCCAGGACCGCTGGCCCTACTAACACTTATAATAAGCTCGGCCCCTGGTATAATAACACTTTCGTTAATAGTAAGATCTGTTTCCATGTGCTTTAAGATATAGTATAAATATCAAAGGGAACAAGATATGTCACAACAAAAATACATCTTAACACTAAGCTGCCGCGATGATTTTGGTATTGTAGCCGCTATTTCGGGCTGTCTTGCTCAGCTCGGCGCTTTTATTATTGAATCATCTCAGTACGGTGATGCCATATCAGAGCGTTTTTTTATGCGCCTGCTATTTTCTATTCCCAATTTTGAGACACAAGAGCTAAAGCAAAAATTAAGTTCTGTTATTAAACGCTATTCGATGGCAGCACAGCTTGTACCACAAAATTTTAAACCCAAAACTTTGGTGCTTGTGTCCAAAGAGAGCCATTGTCTCAATGATATTTTACATAGATCTTTTGCACAATCATTGCCTATTGAAGTTATAGGCGTCGTATCTAATCACGAAAATTTACAAGCCATGGCTCACTGGTACAAGATTCCCTTTTATTATATTCCAATTACACCGACAACTAAAACACAAGCCGAAGATAATTTACGCGAATTAATTAATATAAATAAAATAGATCTAGTAGTGCTCGCTCGTTATATGCAAATATTTTCTCCCGAGTTATGCGCAGAGCTCATAGGGCGCGCTATTAATATACACCATTCGTTTTTGCCAAGCTTCAAAGGTGCTCGGCCTTATCATCAGGCTTTCGAACGCGGTGTAAAAATGATCGGAGCTACTGCTCACTATGTAACATCGGACCTCGATGAGGGACCAATAATACATCAAGAAGCTATGCGTGTCAGTCATGAACATGGGCCCGATCGCTTAATAGCTATGGGACGAGATGCTGAGTGCACGGCTCTTTCTCGTGCCATCGCGCTTCATGCTGAACAGCGCGTGCTTCTTAATGGCAAAAAGACCGTCGTTTTTGCCTAAAAAAAAGAGCTCGCAATTCCCCAACAGAATACCTATAAATTTTGCGAGCTCAGATTATATATTTAATTATAATTTATCAAAACCGTTAGGCTCTAGAAGTTGGTAGGTATTTGCTTCGTTTTTATACATATAGACACGTATATTATCACCTACTTGCATCATGCCATATTGCCCTGTTGGACCACACCAGCCATCGGGTCGCTCAGCCGCTTTCCAAAAAGTAAATTCAATGCTTCGACTATACGAAGCTCCCTTTTCTATTTGGGTAGGAGCAAAAGTAACGGTATAGATATTATTAACCGATCGATAGCCTGTTTTTTGTGCAACCATGTTCATATTTACCACCACTCCCGTCATGATAGTACTCGCATATGCCTCTCGATCTTCTTGGCTTAAAGGCGGCATGGCGGCATGGGTAATTAGGCCTAAAATTACGCTGCTCAAGAGAGTAAGAAATTTCAACGCTCGCATTAATTCCTCCAGGGTTTACTGTTATAGAAATCCCCGTTGGCTTTTGGCGTTTTTTGATTATTAATTTGCTCATATTTTTATCTACGGAGTTTATCGTGGAGAACAAAGTAATCGGCATTTTGACTGGTGGCGGTGATTGTCCAGGACTTAATCCGGCCATAAAAGCTGCAACTAAAAAGGCCCTCGAATCGGGATTTCAGGTCATAGGTCTTCGTGAAGGCTACAAAGGGCTGCTCGATGCTCGTTTGGAGCCGATTAATTTAAGCTACGATGTTGTGAGACACATAGATCGCCAGGGCGGTACTATACTTGGAACTTCGCGTACTAATCCGTTTAAGATAGCACAAGGGCCTGAGCAAATTTGCCGCATGATGGACAAATATAATCTATCGGGGCTCATCACCATCGGCGGCGAAGATACTTTAGGGGTTGCAGCCAAGCTCTATGAGCAAAAAAATCTTAAAGTAGTAGGTATTCCTAAAACTATCGACAGAGACTTATCTTTTACAGATTATTCTTTGGGCTTTGAGAGTGCCCTTCAGGTCATAACCGACAGCATTGATTCTTTGAGATCCACGGCTGAGTCTCATTCGCGAATTTTTGTTGTTGAAGTTATGGGCCGTCATGCGGGGCATCTGGCTTTACGTGGCGGAATTAGTGCGGGTGCTTCGATTATTTTGATCCCAGAGTATCCCTTCGAAATTTCACGCGTCTGCGAATTATTACATGAGCAAAAAAAACGGGGACTACGTTATAGCATCGTGGTAGTCGCCGAAGGAGCAGTCGTAAAAGGCGCCGATATGAAAACGCTCACGGGCGAAACCGATGCTTTTGGTCATGTGCGCCTTGGCGGCATAGGGCATTTTTTAGCTGATGCCATAGAATCTCAAGCCCAACTCGAATCTCGGGCCGTGGTTTTAAGCCATTTGCAGCGTGGCGGTCAACCTGTAGCCTATGACCGGCGTCTAGGTTTTTACTTTGGCGTAGCCTGTATCGAAGCTGTGCTTGATGGACAATTTGGTAAAATGGTCGCTTTAAAAAATGGGCGTATTGTCTTGGCACCTCTTCATGAAGCGGTTAAAGAACTTCGCATTGTAAATATAGAACAATGCTATGACACAGAAAATTATCGCGCAAAACATCAAATTTTAGGAATCCCCAAATGACCATAGCGATTGGATCAGATCATGCTGGATATTGGCTCAAAGAAATTATAAAAAAGCATCTCTTGGACCAAAACTTAGCAGTAATTGATTGTGGCACCGACAGCGAAGAGCCTGTGGATTATCCCGATTTTGCTAGGAAAGTAGCATTGGCAGTAAAAGACAAGCATGCACAACGCGGTATTATGTTATGCGGCAGCGGCGTAGGAGCCTCAGTAGCTGCTAATAAAATTAAGGGCATAAGAGCCGCTATTTGTCATGATAATTATTCTGCTCATCAAGGAGTAGAACATGATGACATGAATATTTTGGTCTTAGGGGCGCGTATTATCGGTGCAAGTTTGGCTTTAGAACTTGTGCAAACTTATCTTAAAGCCAGCTTTAGCAACGAAGAGCGACACATAAGAAGGCTTGAAAAAATAAAAGCACTTGAGCATTAAATTTTTTAGCACCCCATAGGAGTTTTTATGACTAAAAATCCACTTCTTGAATTAGAACAGCATGGTCAATCGATTTGGCTTGATTTTATCTCACGTAATTTGCTCGATAGTGGCGAATTACAAAATCTTATTACCAACGATAATCTCAAGGGCATTACTTCGAATCCTAGTATTTTCGAAAAAGCTATTGCACAAAGCAACGATTATGATCAGGCGATTAATAACTGGGCTCAGACATGTGAAGACGCGCATGCGCTTTATGAAAAACTAGCAATAAAAGATATCCAAGATGCCGCTGATATACTAAGTCCCGTCTATAAAAAGACCAATGGTCTCGACGGCTATGTAAGCTTAGAAGTTTCTCCCCATCTAGCACTCGACACAGCCAAGACTATTATAGAAGCCCAGCATCTGTGGAAAGAAGTAAATCGCCCCAATCTCATGATAAAAGTCCCCGGTACTCCTCAAGGCATGGGTGCTATTAAAGCGCTCACAAGCGCAGGAATTAACGTTAACGTAACGCTCTTATTTTCCGTAGATGCTTATTGTGACGCAGCTATTGCTTATTTATTAGGTCTTAAAGATAGGGCTGAGAAAAATTTACCTATTAATAATATACACAGCGTCGCGAGCTTTTTTATAAGCCGCATCGATTCAAAAATAGACGGGATCTTAGAAAATTTTATACAAAAAAATCCTCGCTCTTCCCAAGCAAACATCGCACAAAATCTCTTAGGCAAAGTAGCCATTGCTAACGCCAAGCTTGCCTATAGGGCGTTTGAAGATATCTACGATAGCGATTTGGCCAAGAATTTATTAAAAAAAGGCGCTCATCCCCAAAGGCTTCTATGGGCGAGTACCAGCACAAAAAATAAAAATTATCGAGATGTTATATACATAGAAGAGCTCATCGGCAAAGAAACGGTTAATACGCTGCCCCCCACAACGCTCGAAGCTTTTCGTGATCACGGTCAGGTCGCCGATGTTATTACCAATAATCTAGAGCATGCTGATATAGTCATGACTGAGCTTAAAAGTCTTGGCGTAGATTTTGAGCATTGTTGCGATGAGCTGCTCGTTGAAGGACTCGAGCTTTTTAGCGCTGCTTTTGATAAGTTATTAGAGGCTGTAAAAACTAAGATGGAAAAAAAAAAGTAGAATTTCTTAAACAAGAAAATATTATCGCCCGTCTTTGGGCTCAAGACCCTTCTTTATTCGTGCCATCGTCTGAGCCCCTTATGTTGGATTGGCTCAATTCTCCTGAAGAGCAGCTGAGTAAATTAAATTATTTAGAAAAAATTAAAAATAATATTAATAAATATAATTTTAAGCATATCGTACTCATGGGCATGGGGGGCTCAAGCAATGGCCCTCGGGTTTTTCAAGCTATACTTGCACCGCATTCTCATAATTTTCATATTATAGACACTATTCATCCAACGGCCATAAAAAAACTTGAAGACAAGCTTGATCTTGCCCAAACGCTCTTCATCGTTGCCAGTAAATCTGGATCGACACTCGAGCCTCATCTCTTATATGAATATTTCTTCGGCAAGCTTAAAGCTTTGGGTCTTAGTGAGCCTGCTCGTCATTTTATGGCCATTACCGATCCAACAACGCTTTTGGAACAAGAATCCCAAGAACAAGGTTTCTTGCCCGGTCCCTTTGGTAATCCGCTCATAGGAGGCCGCTATTCTGCCCTCTCGGCTTTTGGTATCATGCCAGCCTTGCTCATGAATATCGATGTCGAGCTCATACTCACCAATGCCAAGCTCATGGCGCAACGTTGTCGCGAAACTCAGCTTGATCATAATCCGGGAGCGCGTTTAGGCATTTTTTTGGGTACTCATGCGCAAGCAGGTCGTAATGAGCTCGTCTTTTATTTTTCACCGTCAGTAAAAGCGCTGGGCTGGTGGCTTGAGCAGCTCATCGCAGAATCTTTGGGTAAAAATAATTCGGGCATATTACCAATAATAGACTCAGATACTCATATATTAAGCGAAAAATCTATAATTTGTCACATAAACTTAGCCGGCGAAAATATTAATAATATTAATACTAATATTCCGAGTTTCTCTATCGAATTGGAAAATATCTATGAACTTGGCGCTGAGATGTTCCGTTGGCAAATAGCTGTGAGCATAGCTGGGATAATCTTAGAGCTTAATCCTTTTGATCAGCCTGATGTCGAAAAAAGTAAGATCCAAGCTCGGGCTATTTTAGATCAGATGATCAAAAATCCCGCACAAGATGTTTTGGCTATTAATAACATAATAAGTAAAAATTCACCTGGCTTGGTTATATATAATCAAGATATTAATAATTTTACCGCAAAAATTATACATAAAAATTATATAGCTTTATTATCTTATCTAGAAGACACTGAGACCAATAAAGCTTATGAAGAAAAATTAAAGTCAGATTTGTCTAAGCACTTTAATAAGCCCGTGCTCATCCAGCAAGGGCCGCGCTATTTGCATTCTACCGGGCAATTTTTCAAAGGGGGCTTTAACGAAGGATGCTTTTTCTTAGTTACCGGGCCTTATAGCACTGAGCTGCCAAGCAACTATCCCGCTTTGGGAATTAAAGACATACATCTAAGTCAAGCGCTGGGTGATGCACGTGCCATGGCAGAAGATGGGCGCCATATCTTGCATATACACTTCAAAGATCTCACAGTGGGCTTTCAAGAATTGCTGTCTTTGATAAAGCACTAGAAGGGAGAATATTATGCACGTAGGAATTATTGGTTTAGGGCGCATGGGTCTCAACATGGCCAAGCGATTAATAAGAGATGGCCACAAAGTAAGCGCTTATAATCGTTCTAAAGACGGTCGCGCTGAAATAGCGACGCTCGGGGCTCAAACACCCGATAGTATCAAAGAACTGGTCGGGCTTTTAAAAACACCCCGCGTATTATGGGTCATGGTTCCTCATGGGGCACCAGTAAGTAGTGTTGTGCATGAACTTACAGGGCTGTGCGAAGCAGGCGATATAATAATAGACGGTGGCAACTCGCATTTTACTGATTCAATACAAAGAGCTGAGGCTTTAGAAAAGCAGGGTATTTATTTTCTAGACATCGGCGTAAGCGGTGGTATTTGGGGCTTGGAGCGTGGTTATTGCTTGATGGCTGGCGGCAAGAAAAAAGCTTTTGATCACATAGAGCCGCTCTTGGTCTCACTCGCGCCTGGCAAACAAGCCGCTTTAGAGACAACCAATAGAAATCATGAATATTCGAGCGCAGCTTTAGGCTATTATCACTGTGGCCCAAGTGGTGCAGGGCATTTTGTTAAGATGATTCATAATGCTATCGAGTATGGCGTCATGCAATCTTATGCCGAAGGGCTCGAATTGCTCAAAAATGCCGACAGTAAAAATCTTCCTGAAAACCAGCGCTATGATTTTGATTTAAGAGAAATCACTGAGCTATGGCGACGAGGATCTGTTATTGGTTCATGGCTTTTAGATCTGATGACAATGGCTTTACATGACGATAAAGATCTGAAAAATTTTAGTGGCATAGTCCCTGATTCAGGTGAAGGTCGTTGGGCTCTCATGGAAGCTATTAAACAAAATACCCCTGCTCCTAATCTTGCTAATAGTCTTTTTACTCGTTTTAGATCTCGTCAAGGAAATTCTTTTGCTGAGCGTGCTCTGTCAGCTTTGCGTAAAGAATTTGGAGGCCACAGCGAAAATGGCTGATCCTAAAAAATGCTATGTTGGTACTTTAGCAAAGCCCGCCCCCGATTGCGTCATGGTAATTTTTGGCGCAGGCGGCGATCTTACGAGTCGCCTGCTCTTGCCGACTATTTGTCATCTAGGCGGCGATGGGCTTTTGCCTCATAATTTTAATTTAGTTGGCGTTGCGGGTCTAGATTACGATGACAAGAGTTTTCGCGATTATTTACTACATGACATAGCCGAAAAAGTAAAAAACCAGGCAGCCAGCAAATGCGGTGAAAGATTATCGCAAAAAGTTCATTATGTTAAAGGTCGCTTTGAAAACGAAGAGACTTTTTTAAAGCTCAAAAGTCGTCTGAGCGACATGGCCAAGAACGAAAAAGCAAGTAAAAATTATATATTTTATCTTGCTACGCCACCCAATACTTTTTTGCCTATTATTAAATCGCTTCATGCTTTGGGACTTTTTGACGAAAGCGAAGGGTTTCGCCGCGTAATTATTGAAAAGCCTTTTGGTCATGATCTCGATTCAGCGATCGAGCTCAACAAAGCTATTTTGGGTCTTATAGACGAAAATCAAGTATTTCGTATTGATCATTATTTGGGTAAAGAGACCGTTCAGAATTTATTGGCTTTTCGTTTTGCCAACGGCATTTTTGAGCCGATTTGGAATCATCACTATATAGATCATGTCCAGATTACGGTCGCTGAGTCTTCAGGTATCGGCATGCGTGGGAATTATTATGATCATGCAGGTGCTTTACGTGACATGATTCCCAATCATGCTTTTCAGCTTCTAAGCCTCATAGCGATGGAGCCACCTATTTCTTTTGAGTCTACTGCGGTGCGTGACGAAAAAGCTAAACTCTTGCGCAGTATTAAGTGCTTTAGCCTTGAAGACGTTCTAACCGAGGCTGTGCGTGCTCAATATGGGCCTGGGGAAATAAACGGTGAAAAAGTTTTAGCCTATAAAGAAGAAGCCAAAGTTTCAGCGACTTCTACTACCGAAACCTATGCTGCTATGAAGCTTTTAATTAATAATTGGCGTTGGGCGGGTGTGCCTTTTTATATTCGAACCGGCAAACGCCTTAAAAAACGTGTGACTGAAATTGTCATCGCTTTTAAGAAAGCTCCTTCTATTATGTTTCAAGAAACACAAACCCAAGAAGTCTCTGCCAATTTATTAATCTTACATATTCAACCCGAAGAGGGTATTTCTTTGCGCTTTGGCGCAAAAGTACCGGGACCTCTCGTACGTATTGGCGATGTAGATATGCGTTTTAAATATAAAGATTATTTTGGTCTTAAACTTGGTACCGGTTATGAGACCCTTCTTTATGATTGCATGATGGGGGATCAAACGCTTTATCAACGTGCTGACATGGTTGAGTCAGGCTGGCGCGTCGTACAACCCATTCTTGATGTATGGGGCGCGCTCAAACCTATTTATTTTCCTACTTATGAATCAAACTCAGAAGGCCCGAGCGAAGCTGACCGGCTTTTGGAAAAAGACGGACGCGCGTGGCGTCTTATGGAAGAATAATTATGACTTCTATTATTAAATTTACTTCAGAAAGCGAACTCTTTAGTTGGGCAGCTGACGATTTTATTGCCCGAGCAACACACGCTTTAGAAAATAAAAATTATTTTGATGTTGCTTTGTCAGGTGGCTCAACAGCTCAAAATTATTTTGGCGTTTTAGCCCATGCTTTGCGTGGTTTAAGTTTTTTACCTAAACTACGATTTTTTGTGAGCGATGAACGTTATGTTGAGTTATCAAGCACAGACAGCAATGCCGGCAATGCCTGGCTTAAGTTGCTGAAGCCTTTGGGTATAGCAAAAAACCAGTTATTTTCTCCTTACGATACAAAATATACGCCCGAGCAAGCTGGGGTAAATTATGAAAATTTACTGAGAGAACTTTTGCATGAAGATCTGCCCGTATTTGACATAATTTATTTGGGTATAGGCCAAGACGGCCACATAGCATCACTTTTTCCTCAGGGCTCCTTGGTAAAAAATAGTGGCGCTGATCCACGACTTGTTGCGGCACCCATAGAAGAAATAGCGCAACGCCGGCGCCTAAGCTTTATGCCGAAGCTCATTAACGCTGCTGAACATATATGCGTTATGGCTCCAGGTATAAGCAAAGCGCAAGTCTTAGATGAAATCATGATGGGTCCTTTGGATCCCCTCAAGCTTCCTGCCCAGCTTATTCTGCGAACAAATAACCCCAAGCTTACGCTTTTGAGAAGTACTTAGCGGTGGCTTATTTTTTCTTCATGCACTGATCGCTATGGCAAACTTTCATGCAATCGATGAGTTCTTTAGGATTTTGCGTGGGCTTTTTAGCTTCTTCATGTTCGGTGCAGCTTTTTCGGCAACTTTTTAGGCAATTCAAAGCTTCAGCTCGATTTTGAGCAGCAATAGTCACAGAAGAACCAAGGCTCAAAGCCGCAAAAACTATAAAAGCTCTCATTAACATCGCAGACTCCTCATCTCGCATACTGTGAGCCCGATCTAGTATTTAAAATACGTATAATCAGGCCTGATCTAAAGCTCGTATTCTGCACCATCGTGAGGCACTTCGACCTGCCATCCAAAAGTCTTGATAAGAGTCTCGCAGAAAGCTTGCGCAGCGCTTGCTTCGCCATGAGTAACAAAAACACGCGGATTTTTAAGACTGCTTTCTTTAAGCCAACGAAGGAGCTCTTCGACATCGGCATGGGCCGAGAGGCCTGGTACATCTTCAACACGTGCTCTGACATCGTATAACTCGCCAAACATTTTGAGCTGAGCCGCACCATCTTTGAGGGCTCGTCCCCGTGTACCTGCTGCCTGATAGCCAACTAAAATTATGGTATTTTTCGCATCGCCTATATACTGAGCCAGATGATGGACCACCCGCCCCCCTGAGGCCATGCCGCTTGCACTAATAATTATTTTCGGCCCTGGCGTATCGTTAATGGCTTTAGATTCTTCAGGTGTATGGACCATAATCGCCGCAGAGCACATTTCTTGGCATGCTTTTTGATCAAGCCTATGTTCACTGGAAAATCGGCAATATAAATCAGTTGCGTTAATAGCCATGGGGCTATCTAAATAAGTAATAATATCGGGAATTTTTTTGGCTTTTTTAAGTTCGTAAATAATATGCAGCATATGCTGTGCTCGCCCTACTGCAAAAGAAGGGATAACAATGGCTCCTTTATTTTTTGCGCTTTGGTTTATTATACGAGCGATATGCTCATAGACGTCTTCTTTGTCGTGCACCCGATCACCATAAGTAGACTCAATAACCAGATAATCAGCATCACCCAAAGGCTCAGGAGGCTTCATGATAATATCCGTATAGCGCCCCACATCGCCCGAAAAAATAATGCTGCGATTTTGAGCTTTAAATAAAATACAAGAAGCTCCTAATATATGCCCCGCTCGTGAAAAAGTTACGTGAGCATCCTGTGCTATAATTAATTCTTTATGAAATTCGACCGGCCTAAAGCTCTTGAGCGATTCTTCTGCTTGCTCGCGCGTATAAAGCGGCAAAGCCGGCTTATGCGTGCTATAACCCTTTCTGTTAGCATAGTCAGCTTCTTCTTCTTGCAAATGCCCCGAGTCTGGCAATAAAATTTTAACCAACTCATAAGTTCCTTCAGAGCAGTAGATAGGTCCTCTAAAGCCTTTAGCTACCAACCTCGGGATATAACCCGAATGATCGATATGAGCATGAGTCAAAAAAATAGCTTCGATAATAGCCGCTTGATCATCAAGATGGCTTGCTTCCCAGTTACGCAAACGCAAGTTTTTTAAGCCCTGAAAAAGACCACAATCAACTAAATAGGTCTTTTTATTTGTCGTTAATAAATACTTGGAGCCTGTTACGGTACCCGCTGCTCCGAGAAATTTTATTTTCATATTAGCCCTCTGTGTTTAATTAATTATAATAAAAGAGTTTTTTAATTACACAAAAAATTAGAGAGCATTTCCAATAAGACAAGATTCTGCTATATTTTATATTACCATAGTAACCAGGAGCTTTTTATGAGAAAAATTCTATTATATCTAATTTTAATTGCGAGTATAATAATAAAATCATCATGTACTCACGATAATCCTGAGCGACCAGATTTTAATAAGCCAGAAATTACCAAAGAGAGCGAATGGCCCTTTTCTGAAAGCAAAAACAAAGTCGTAGATTTTCTAAAATCCTATTATGCCGGAAAAGAAAAAGTAGACATGCTCAGCCCCCAGGGCGTCTTTGTTTCTACTGCGATGCCCAATTTTGTCTTCAAGGACGGCGGCGTAGCGGCGCGTTTAAGTGGGATCAAAACAGCCCAAGAAGTTATTAATAAATATAAGCTCGACTTATTAAGAATACCTCAATCAGCAGTAGTTACTATCGATGGCAAACAAGTTTTAGTCCAAGAGAAACTTGCTATTGATCCGACTAAAAAAATGGATGAGCGCTATGAGAATTATTTTGCTCAGTTTGCGAGCGATAATAGTTTGTATAAGCGTTTTAAAGATATGTTTGATCAACTCGCCATATTCGTTGTTGCGACCCATTACAACGATGCAAAAATTAATAATTTACCCTTGCTGCAGGATGGCTCAAAAATCGCCATTGTTGATTTTGATTCCCTGGGGAAAAATTATCTCAACTGGGAGACTTATGCAGGAGCCAAGGCTCTTTTCTTAGGTGGAATAGATAACAATATGGCCGGAAAGCTTAATAGGACTTTCGTTTATCCAGAATTTTTTGCATCGATGAACGATGCAATAAAATCAAAACTCAACGTCGATCTTCCTTGGGATACATGGGGTACGAGTTTAAAAGAAGCGCAAGCTTATAGAACCAGAGAACTTGATGATAGAATTGAGGCTCGAAAAAACTTAGCGGACACGCGAAAAAACCCCAATTTCCTCAATGAAAGTAAACTCTTAAGTCTTAAAAATACTCTACAACAAAAAATTGATAGCGACCCCGAACTTAAAGGGCTCGGCTATGGACTAATCGGTTTGGCCGATCTTTTTGAACACCTGCCGAAGCCCCAATTGGACGAGCCTTTACGAGTTACGAGAGTCGACTCAAGTGCCCATAAAAATATAGCTTCTCTTGATGAAGAAAAATTCTTGGCTCTAGGCGACAAACTCGCAAAACTGGTATTTACGACTTTAAAAGATGAAGGTTTTATTGCAGGTTTTACTATTGATAATTTTAACCAGCGCAGAGAGCAAAGAAAAGTACAAGACAAAAAAGAATACACTTGGGATAGAATTATAATTTATTATTAGATTTTTTAAATTCTCCTGATATGAGTGCATCTTTTGTTTGCCTTAACGATAGGTGCTTATGATTTAAAAATTTATCGATACTGAGCATTAAATATCCTAATGTCCAGGAAACTTCTTGATGATTAATATCTCGTTTAGCAATAAGTCTGGTGGTATTGCCGGGAAAACCGAGGGCATTATCGCCTATTTTTTCATGACCTGTTAAAACTGCACTAAAATAGGCCAAATTAAAACATTGTTTTTTAAGCAAATCTTTTTTGTTCCTCAAAGTAGGTACTTTAGTAACAGCTTCTTTAAAAGTAACGTTACAAATATTATCACCGGCTTTTTTCAAATTACGAGCATTTATCGTATGAATACCGAAGTTCTCGATGAGAAAGCCTAAAGAACCTACTCCATAAAATTTTTGAGTAAGCTCGGCGAGGCGAGGCTGAAAAATGGGACCGATGCCGCAGCTATCACATTCTTTGCCTTTGAGGCTTAATATTTTCGCTAAAATAGCCTCTCGGCATTTATCAAAATTACCTGCTTTATTATTATCATGCCCCCATTCACAATATTCTTTATTTACTAATAATCTACGCGCTTCGTTCTCTCCTAAGTCACCGTAGCTATATGCATAAAGCGTCAATATTTTATTAGCTAGATTAATTGGGAATGCCTGTGATTGGGGTTTGGCTTCAGGCAAAAAAGCGATTTGAAACGATGCCCCGCCCATTTCAACTATTCCTATACCCAGATCCTGGCCCGCCAGGATTTTAGGTAGTCTATGCTCCAAGGCATTGACGTCTACCCAGGCAAAGGCCGCTTCTTCTTGACCAGAAATAGCTCGGGGCTCATCTGCTATGACAAAGCCTGAGCCTTCTAGCACCTCTTTGATTTTCGCCATTATTTTTGCATAGCCTTCGGGGTTTCGTTGCTGCTCCAGTCTTAGGCCTGCAGTAGCCGCAAAAAATAACGGTGTTGTTTTTATATTTTCTTCACCGACTATTTTTTTAGCGAACTTGATTAATTGGTTAAGATAACCTGAAATTTTTGGTATATGCTGCCCAAAAGATGTAAGCCCACCCTCTATTTTTTTGGTTCTTCCCGCAGGCAGATTAATATCTACAAGACTATGAGCAACTTTTTGTGACCAATCATAGATAAATACGCGAGTCCCTGTACTGCCAGCATCAAAGACTACGGCTTTACCCTGGCGTACTTCAGCGTGAAGATGAGAACTTTGAAGGGCAATTATCCCGAATAAAAATATTATTGCGTGCATTAAATATCATAACAACAGCCTGATTTTATGCTGCAAAAATTATCAAATTATCGAGAAAACAAATATTTTTGCGAGCTTAAGTAGGCTTAGCTTAGTTTCTTCTTACTGAATTGAGCAAACACGACGCTTTTTTGGCTTTCTATTCGATTGAACAGGCTGCTCGGGCTCTTGAGGTACTGAAAGAACCTTTCCACCGTTTAGGGCTTCAAAAATCCTTTCATTTCTCACTGCTTCAGCTACTTTTTTGTTGAGAAGCTTTTCTATAGTCTCTGCATCGTCAATTGCCAAAGCCATTTCTAAACCCAGCTCCAATCGTGCTTGCGTTGGGTGTGCTTCTGCGAGAATTTCTTCTAAAGTTAATTTATATTTTGTTTCTTGTGTTTCACCTAAATATACGATTTTTGAGTTCACAAAGCTCAGCTTATTATCCGAAAATCTCTTCCATTGCGAACCAAAAACTTCTAATCCCATTTTATGCAAATTGAGAATTTCGCCTTCGCTTGCCAAATAGGTCTCTTCACGGATGCATATGAGGCGTTTATAAGAATAGAATCCTAGGTGCTTAATAAATAGAGCTCTCACCTTGCTATTTAGATCAAGAAAAGAAGCATCGACAATATAATTTTCAATATAATCGCTATGACATCCTAATTTAACAGCGGCATCAAAAATATTTATCATGCCTTGCTCACAGGCAAATTGAATGAGGTCGCTCAGAACTGCATGAGGCATTTGATTAGCATTATTATTAATACTTTCAATGATAATTTGGATGAGATCCCTTTCTATAGCTGCTGCATCTATATAATGCACTGTTTTCATGACTTCGAGAAGAAAAGCCATGGGCATATTTTTCCAGTTCGTTTCGATAAGTCTTCTCACGAGTCCCTTGAAATCGTCCTCATCTCTTTTTAAATCAGGATTTTCATCATACATATAGAGTGCTGAATTAAGAATTTTAACAATAGCTTTAAAGCTATTACTACCGACTATCAACGGAATAATTGCTGCTGATGCAGCTTCAAAACCGCCAATATCAACAATCATATTATCTATAGTTTTTAATCTCGTAAACACTCTTTTATCTGCTCTAATAACCTCGATAGATTCATCGTTAAACTTGAATTTTAATTCAACATCATACCCATATATTATATTTGAAAATATAATAAAAAAAGCAAAAAATAATCTAAAACAAACAATTAACATATCCCCGCCCATAAAATAAAACTTTTTTATAAAAAAATTATTAGATATATCCTAAATATTTCTTCCAAAGTTAAAAACTAATACAGGACGGAGAGCACGCGTACAAGCCCGTCGGCAAATTCCAAATTTGGAGAATTATTAAAAATTTTTGCTTTCGTCTCACTCACTGAATTGAGCACTTGCGACGCTTTTCTTGCTTTCGATCTGAAGATTGAACAAAAGGCAATTGTTCATGCGTTAGTTCAAATGTTTTTTTATCTAAAAGCTTTTCTATCGTTGCTTGATCGCCTAATTCTAAAGCAATATCCAAAGCCATAATTAAATCGTTTCCCGTTATATTTTTTCGCGCGAGAATTTCTTGTAAAATTAATCCATGTTTTGTTTCATATGTCTGGTCGCTTTGCGCCGATATCAATATTTTTGGCTTAGTTAAGTCTTCAGCGCTACGCGCAGGCAAATAAAACATATCCCGCGCTGAATATCCTTTCTGCCATATCAAATCAGGCATGAAAATTTCGAGACCTATTTTATACAAAATTTCAAGTTCTTTTTGTTCCGCTAAATTTTTCTCATTGATGCGCATTAAGTATAAAAAATCTTGCAGTTCTATATGCTTAATTAAAAAAGCTTTTAAATCGTCATGTAATTTAAAAAAAGAAGGGTCAGTAATATACTCTTCATAACACTCACGTTCAACAGCAGCAGAAAGAATATTTTTAATTTTATGTTCATGGGCAAATTTAATAATTTCAACGAGAAGTTCTGGAGATAATTTTTTATTATGACATCGGATATTTTCAACGATAATTTTGCTTAGATCATTTTCTAAAATTGGCGCGTCGATATATTTTGCTGTTTTCATGGTTTCGAAATGAAAGCTTAGCGGCAACCAGCTCCAGTCTGTTTTAATTAGTTTCCCAATAACTACTTGCAAATTCCCATCGTTTTCGTCTAAATTAACATCTTTATCAAGCATATATATTGCCAATTTTAGAATACTAATAATAACTTTAAAACTATTATTCCTAACTCGCAAAAAAAAAGATATTTCTTCTTGATTCGCGATACCATAGCCACCAAGGTCATCGACCATGCCACGAATAAATCTTAGCTCATTAAACACTCTTTCATCAGCTCTTATCACTTCAATATTTTTATTATTAATAAACGTGAATTTTAAATCAATCTCGTTTCCGTGCACAACGAAACTAACTATTATAATAACACACACCAAAATATATCGGAAATAATTAATAAACATAGACGCCTCAAGATTTGATATTTCTTATTATTTTTTTTCAAGTTGCTCCATGAACCGATATAGGACGACGATCCTATGCGCAAGCCCGTCGGCAAATTCCAATTTTGCAAATATAATTTTAATATTTTATTAAGTGCTTGAAACTTCGGTGCGCTGATTCAAGCATAAAAAAAGAGATTCCGATGGAATCTCTTTTAAACAAACTTGGCTCCGCAAGACGGACTCGAACCGCCGACCCGGTGATTAACAGTCACCTGCTCTACCGACTGAGCTATTGCGGACCATTGGGTCCTGATAGAAAACACTACTCAGAGGCCTCTGTCAATAAACAGCGGCCTAAAAAATTAAATCATTGTGAAATTTAGCTTCACCGCGTGCTGAAATTTTACAAAAGCGCTATGAGCTCAGGCACTGCTTTAGCAGCATCAGCTACCAGTCCGTAGTCAGCTATTTGAAATATAGGTGCTTCGGGATCTTTATTAATAGCCACGATCACTTTTGAGCTTTTCATGCCTGCAACATGTTGAATGGCTCCGGAAATCCCAATAGCTATATAAAGCTTTGGGGCAACCACTTTGCCAGTTTGGCCTACTTGCCAATCATTGGGAACCCAACCTGCATCACAGACAGCTCTACTTGCGCCAATAGCTGCGCCTAGTTTATCCGCAAGAGGCTCAATTAATTCTTTGAAGCCCTCGGGGCCCTTAAGACCCCGTCCACCGGCAATAATTACTTTGGCATCACTTAAGTCAGGACGCGTTGATTTCACTGCATCAAAAGACTTAAAACGCATTTTGATTTCACCTAAAGAAACATCAAATGGTATTACTTCGCCTTTCGAAGCCAACGCAGCTTCAGGAGCTGGAAATTCGCTTACACGCGCTGTAATAACTTTTGTTGGTGTTAAAATCTCGATTTCACCACTGAGATCACCTGCCCAAATTGGCCTTAAGAATACAGATTCAGACTGTACTGCCTGGATATCAGAAGCCATACCAGCATTAAGTCTAATAGCCACGCGCGGAAAAAGATCTTTGCCTGCTACTGTTGCAGCTGCCCACACATGCGTTGCGCTGATTTTCTTAGCGACGTCCGCTATTACTTTGGCGTAAGGCTGAGCAAGCCTATGAGTAAGATCATCATGCTCACATAGATGTACTTTAGTGCAAAAAGCCGCAAATTGCTCCGCTACTTTATTAACGCCCTTACCCAAGACTATACCGTGTATATCACCGTCGATCTTTTTAGCAGCAGCCAAAGCAGAGAGTGTGGATTTTTTTAAACCGGACTCGTCATGTTCTGCAAAAATAAGATGTGTTGCCATAAATTCCCCCTAAAGTACTTTTGCTTCGTTTTTGAGTTTATTAACCAGCTCGGCAACGTCTTTAACGCGAAGCCCTGACTTGCGAGCTTGCGGGTAACTTAGTTTGAGCAGCTTCACCTGGGGCTTATGCTCAACGCCCAAATCACTAACAGCCCAAAAATCCAAGGGCTTTTTCTTGGCCTTCATAATTCCTGGCAAAGAAGCATAGCGTGGTTCATTAAGTCTTAGATCAGTAGTGACAACACAAGGCAGATCTACTTCTAAAGTCTCAAGGCCCCCATCGGCTTCACGCACGACGGTTACTATACGGTTATTTATAGTCACGGTATTAGCTTGAGTTGCCTGAGCGACACCCCATAACTCGGCGAGCATTTCACAGGTTTGATGATTATCGTCGTCAATAGACTGCTTGCCCATCAAAACTAAGTCGGGCTTCTCTTTTTCTACAACTTTCTGAAGAATTTTTGCAACATAAGTCGAATCCATATCTGACGACAAGCTCAGGGGTGCTTCAACCAAAATGCCGCGATCTGCGCCCATAGCCATAGCTGCTCGAATCTGTGCCTCGGATTCTTTAGTACCGACAGATACGATCACGACTTCGCCATCATGCTTTTCTTTGAGTCGCAAGGCTTCTTCTACTGCTATTTCGTCGAAGGGATTCATGATCATATTTACGCCTTCGCGTATAACATCAGTAGCTGAGCTTGAGAGCTTAAGCTTGGCCTCATAATCAGTCACCCGTTTTACGGTTACCAGAATTTTCATGATTGACTCCTGTTGTAAGCCTGTTATCCCCTTTTTAGGTAATTAAAAGCGCCTAACAAAAAAATGCCCTTCTTTAAGAAAAAAAGGGCACTAAGTTTATATTTAAACTTAAAATTAGCGTTTGGTATTATGAGCTTCTAGCTCAGCTTGGATTTTTTTAAGGGCATCTTCGTCAGGGGTATTTTTCACCACAATAGGTGAAACCCCCATTTTTTGCTTGAGCGCTTCCAGCGCTGCATCTGAACCAACGGTATTTAGTTTTTCAAATTTGGCAGAAAGCTCGTCAACTTGTATTTCGTTAGCAAGCTCAGTAGTTGCTTGGGCCTCGGCTTCCATTTGGTCGATTTTTTGCTCCATGCGTTCAATAGTATCCAAAGCGCTTATATTACCCATTCCCGACATGGTGTCAGTAATGGTCTTTTGTGCTTCAGCTCTTTTAGCCCGGGCAACAAGTAAATTCTTTTTGCGCTTGGCATCAGATATTTTATCGCCGAGCGTATTCAACGACACTTTAAGCTGCTCAACCGCTGCTTTTTGCATGCGCCATTGCTCTTCAAAACCCGTGGCATATTTATCATGCTCGGCTTTACGCTCTAAAGCTTGCTTGGCTAAATCATCGTGTCCTGCGTTAACTGCAAGCATGGCTTTTTGTTCCCAGTCACGCGCTTTGATTTTTTCATCTTCATGTTGCTTAAGTAAACGTTTTTCATCGGCTATCGCTACAGCTACTTGTTTCTTGGCTAAAATCAATTGCTCTTGCATGTCGAGAAGCATTTGATTGAGCATTTTTTCAGGATCTTCCGCCTTGCCGATCAAATGATTAAGATTGGACTTGAGCATGGTCCAAAAGCGCCCTAAAATTGCCATTGCTGATTTCTCCTGAAGCCTGAATTATTCAGCTTATTCATAGCACAGCCGTATAAAATATAAATGCTCATTGGGTATAATCGCGTACCTGGTAATTCGCTGCTCTTAGGGCAAATATTACCGCTGCTACAGCCATGAGGGCTGCGAATAACCAGAAAAAATCTTCTAAATTTAAACGGGAGAAGCGCGCGAGCACTGCCACCAACGCATTGCCTAAAGCAACGGTTAATAACCAAAAACCCATGACCGTCGATTTCATACGGTTAGGTGCTTGAGAATAAGCAAATTCTAGACCCGTTATACTTACCAAGACTTCAGACAGCGTAATCAAAAAATAGGGCACTAATTGCCATAAGACCGATATTTGACTCATATCTGCGTCTATACGCGACTGTAATAACGCAACAGCAACAAAGCTGGTAGAAGCCAAAGCCATGCCCAAAGACATTTTTCTCAGTGGCGTCATGATTATACCAATATAATTTAAAGCAGGTTCAATAATATAAGCCCAAAAGGGTATAAGAATCATGACGATCACGGGATTAAGCGAGGGTATCTGAGAAGGCAGCATCGTAACAGCACCTAAGAAGGGAAAACTCACGCGTAAGTTCATCATTTCGGCTTGGCGAATCCACGAAGAAGCATGTTGGTCAAACAGCGCCCAAAAAATACTCACCATGATAAAAACACTCATGATGCGCATGACGGCTTTGACACCTTCGACTGCTTCGGCCCCAAATTCGTCGTTGGCGCGTTGGGTAATCTGTCTAAATACCCTCATTCCACTACCGTGGGTTGCAGCCATGACGACAAAAGCACGTTTTTTATCTAAAATATCCATGAAATATTCGCGTATAATAAAACTAATAATTATTAAAAAACCGTCGTCTCGCTGAAGGCGTTGACGATAGGAAAATACCAATATTCCAGCAAGCAAGCAGCCAAGAGATACTACCAGCATAATCCAAAGGGGCTGATTCGCGGTAAAGAAAAATGAACCAAAAATCATGAATAATAAAGACGAACTTAAAGTATCTAATAATCCCAAATGCCCACCAGGACTTGGTGGCACATGGACAAATTCTTTGCGCCCCATCCAAAATAAAATAGTTGCGACAAACATAAATATGCCTGGGATAGCAAAAGCAACGCTCCAGCCAAACCATTCTTTAAACAAGGGTATAAACAGCGTCGCAAAGAAAGAACCAAAATTAATTATAAAATAAAAAATTTGATAAACTCTTTCTAAAAGATTCCAATTTGAACGACCAAACTGATCGCCTACGTTGGCAGAGACCGTAGGTTTAATGCCGCCAGCACCCATAGCTATAAGAGCGAGGCCAATGCCTAAGCCCAAAAAAGAGCCCTCGGTCAGCGATAATACTAAGTGCCCCAGACAGTATACCCAGGAAAACCATAAAATAGTCTTATATTTGCCCAATAAACGATCTGCCACTATGGCGCCGATCATAGGAAAAGCATAAACGCCTGTCTTAAACAAATGGACGGTAGAAGTTGCCATATCGGCAGAAGCTATTGGGTCCAAAGATTCACTTGCATAAAGAGAAACACAGTAAATATAGAGTATGGCATTCATGCCGTAATAACTAAAACGCTCGCAGCCTTCGTTACCAACGATATATTTTATTCCAGGAGGCCAGCCTTTTAAGTCATGATCCGGATGTTGTCGATATGCCAAATTTGCCATCCTTGCTCCTTTTCTTTATGCTTTTAATCTCAGTATCCACCAAAAGCCTAAACTTGATCGAGCTCTTTAATTATTATTTAAATAGGTGGCGTTTATGAGGCGCGGCGTTTACAAAGATTCTACTTTTGTTATCGTGATGCCACTATGATCGAAACCATCTTGGGTCACAGCCCTCTCATTCACGAAAACGCTTTTGTCCACCCGCGCGCTACTGTCATAGGTCAGGTCATCATAGAAGAAGGCGCCAGTATTTGGCCAGGAGTTGTTCTCAGAGGAGATATGGGGCTTATAAAAATTGGCCGAAATACTTCTATTCAAGACGGCACGCTATGCCATATGACCTTGGGTTTTTCTTCTACTATCATAGGCAACAACGTAACCGTGGGTCACGGCGTTATTTTACATGGCTGTATAATAGAAGATAATTGCTTGATTGGCATGGGTTCAATTATTCTTGACGAGGCTTATATAGGCCACGGGTCTTTTGTAGCCGCAGGGTCGTTGATAACTGGTAAAAAGACTATTGAACCTGAATCTTTTATGTGTGGCTCACCTGCCAAACGACTAAGAGCCGTCAATGACCGTGAAAAAGCCATGTGTTTAGCATCGACTCAAGCATATAAAGACGTGCAAAAATTATATAACAAATAATAAAGCCAGCTTTACTGGCTTTATTATTAACTTACAAACTTCTTAATAATTATAACCGCATTTGCGCCACCAAAACCAAAAGAGTTGGACATGGCAACGTTAACTATACCTGAGCGTGCTTTATTTGGTATATAATCCAAGTCACAATCAGGATCCGGCGTATCAAGATTAATAGTCGGTGGCATTTGATCAGTACTAACGCTCATGGCTGAAAAAACTGCTTCAACACCGCCTGCTGCACCTAAAAGATGACCCGTCATGCTCTTAGTAGAAGATACAGCAAGTTTATAAGCATGTTCACCGAAGACTTTTTTAATAGCCATCGTTTCAAAACGATCGTTAAGCGGCGTACTTGTGCCGTGAGCGTTGATATAATCTACCTGGCCTGGCTCAAGATTCGCACTTAATAAAGCCTGACGCATAGCGCGCTGGGCACCTTCGCCTTCAGGAGCTGGCGCGGTAATATGATTGGCATCACAGGTCGAACCATAACCGACAAGCTCTGCTATAATTTTTGCTCCCCGTTTTCGGGCACATTCAAGCTCTTCCAATATTAAGATACCAGCGCCTTCGCCCATGACAAAACCATCACGGTCTTTATCAAAAGGACGACTCGCTCGTGTGGGCGTATTATTAAAATGCGAAGATAAAGCATGCATATTATTAAAACCAGCCACAGCGAGCGGATGCAAAGTACTTTCAGTACCGCCAGCAACCATGAGATCAGCACGGCCTGATTTAATATGCAAAAAAGCCTCTCCAATCGCATGATTACCAGAAGCACAAGCCGACACTACAGTCCAGTTATCAAGACGCATGTTACGCCTAATAGCAATTTGGCCTGGCGCAAGATTGGAAATAGTACCTGGAATAAAAAAAGCGGAAACTCGTCGAGGACCACGTGAGATAAGAGCATCATAGTTATCAGTCAGCACTTCCATGCCTACCATGCCCACCCCTAAAACACAGCCCGCTTTGTTACCAAGAGCATCGTCTAGACGATCAGGCAGGGCAGCCATCTGCCATGCCTCGTGGCATGCAGCGAGACCAAGATGGATAAAGCGGCCCATGCGACGGACGTCTTTCTTAGGCTCAACAAAATCTTCGGCGCTGAAATTCTTAACTTCACCACCTATAGTCACACCCAGACACTCGTTAGCCCATTTCTTCTCGCACCACTGAGCAACAGTATCGATACCACTTCGGCCAGCAAGTAAATTAGACCATGAAGCGCTTACATTATTGCCCACTGGATTAAGCGTACCCAGCCCAGTTATTACCACTCGCCTCGTCATGAGAACTCCTCTTAGGTGTGGTTTTTTATAAACGTAATTACGTCGTTGACCGTACGAATTTTTTCAGCTTCTTCGTCTGGAATTTCAGTTTCGAACTCTTCTTCCATAGCCATGATAAGTTCGACTATATCAAGCGAATCGGCTCCCAGATCTTCAATAAACTTAGATTCTGGTTTAACTTCGTCTTCAGAAACACCCAACTGATCAGCAATTATACTACGTACGCGTTCTTCAATAGCTTGTGACATATTTATCTCCTTAGGTAAAAGTAAAAGCAAATAAAAAACTAAATATAAACACCGCCGTTTACCGACAAAACCTGGCCCGTAATATAGCTCGCGTCACTCGACGCTAAAAACGCCACTGCATGAGCAATATCTTCAGGCTGCCCTACTCTCTTAAGAGGTATATGCTCTATTATCTCGGGCATATTTTTATTTAAAATATCTTTGGTCATATCGGTCGCGATATAGCCAGGCGTTACGGCGTTAACTAAAATATTTCGTGAAGCAAGTTCTTTGGCCATCGATTTAGTAAGACCAACGAGACCCGCTTTAGCTGCAGCATAGACACACTGGCCAGCATTGCCCATTTGCCCTACCACACTCGAAATATTAATAATACGGCCCGATTTGTTCTTAATCATAAAACGACTTGCTGCTTTTGAGCAGTTAAAAGCGCCTTTTAGGTTTATGCTTATTTGACGGTCAAAATCTTCAGATTTAATGCGCATAAGCAGGCCGTCAACAGCAATGCCGGCGTTGTTTACCAAAATATCTAAGCTGCCCATTTCTTCGACTATTAAGTTTACAGCTTTAATAACTTCTTCTTCAGACGAAACATCAAAACGCATTATGCGGGAGTCTTGTGCGTCTGAGCCCATGAGTTCTAGAGTCTTTTGTGCTTCGGCTTCTTGAGACGTATAATTTATTACGACGCGCGCACCGCATTGAGCAAGCTTTATAGCAATAGCACGACCAATACCGCGACTAGCTCCAGTAACAAGCGCTACTTTATTTTCCAATCTATACACAACTAAATCCTATCTTCAGCACTATCTATGTTGGCAATAAATATCTGCGGGCGAATTTTTCTTACAATACCCGACAAAGTATTTTTGGGACCAAGCTCTACAAAACCCTGACCCAAGAGATTATTTATAAAAATAGCTTCTATACACTGAGAAAATCTCACGGGGCTCGCAATTTGCTCAAGCACCAGGCTTTTAATACGCTCGGCACAGGTCTCAGGCATCGCAGAAACGTTAGAAATTACAGGAATCTGAGCATCGCGAAAATTAATACTCGCTAAGACTTCAGCCATTTTTTGCTGCACAGGCTTCATGAGAGCACAATGAAAGGGCGCACTGACGTCGAGTTCAATCACACGTTTAGCACCCGCTTCTTTAAGACGCAAGCTCGCTTCAGCGATGCCGAGCTTAGTACCAGCAATGACAGTTTGGGCTGGGCCATTGAAATTCGCGCAAGCAGCATAGTTAGGCAAGTTCACATCGCTAAAATCTTTTAGTATTTCAGTGATTACCCCTGCCTCAAGACCCAATACTGCAGCCATTATGCCGCAACCTGCTGGGACCGCTTCTTGCATGAGACGACCGCGTTGGTGCACTACTGAAATTGCATCTTCAAAGCTCATAACGCCTGCCGCAACCAAAGCCGTATATTCGCCCAGAGAATGCCCAAGCACGCAGCTTATACTCAAATTATTTTCTTTGTTTTCACTCATGAAATATAAATAAGCGGCGTAAGAATGGAGTAATATAGCTGGTTGCGCAATGTGAGTTTGCGTCAAAGCGCTCTGAGGCCCTTCGAGCATGAGGCGCTTGAGGGAAAAGCCAAGTATATCTTCGGCTTGGCTTAAAAGCCGAGCTCCTTCTAATCTTTCAAAGAAACTCTTGCCCATACCCACATATTGTGAACCTTGGCCGGGAAACAAGAGTGCATACTGCGTCATAGCGTGCCTTTTAAAAAATCGGCGCGCCATCAAGCCATCGCCCTCTATTCTATACCGCTGCTTTGTCGCAAATAGGAGGCATATGGTCAATATGGTTTTAGGGGCAAAATTAGCCCCCTCCATCAAACAAATTATATAATATTATGTTAAATAGGCTCTTTTTCGTTATCCATGAGCCAAGGCTCGGCCAAATTCTTTCGCATCATCGTTGCGATCATGGCTCCGCGATGGCCATCAAGAAATCTATGGTCAATAGTGGCAGTAAGATCCAACATGGGTCTAATAACTATTTGGTCATCTATTACTACAGGCCTCTTACGAATTTCTGGAATGGTCAGATATACAGGCACACGCGCAAAAGGTGTTGGAGGAGCATAGCCTTCATCGAGGCCAAACATCCCCACGCTCGTAATAATACAAGAACCAAAAGGGAATTTTTGCAGACCCAAAAAGTCTAGACTAACGCCAAGCGAGCCCGCTAAAAATCCGCTTAACCATAAGACACGACGAATTATCCACGTAGGCATGGCTTTGATCAGCGCCTTGGGCTTCTCAAATTCATCGTCTTCACCCTGACGCAAACGCTCAGCACCCAGACGTAATTCGCGCGCAATCTCAACAGTGGTTTTGGTGTCTATTTGTGCTACTTTAAATTTAGCCAGATCTTTGCCACCCTCAAGCGACACCAAAAAAGCAATATCAACTGTCTTGTGCGGATAATATTTTCCCAAAAAAATACGGCCATTAAGATCGGGACATTCAGCAAGGGCTAACGCCGCAGCGCGTCCCACTATGTGAGTAATAGTTATCTTTTCGCCAGAGCTATCACGCAGATATTTAATATATTTTAATACTTTAGTCATATCGAGAGTCAGTTTACCGTAAATATTTCCTTCACGAGGAGCTGACCAAGAAGCAATCGCTATTTTTCTTCTCATCGACATATGAAACGACATTAATCTTTCCTATTGATAAATAAAGCTAATTTTTGGGCATCAAGCTCGAGCTCTTGACTAAAATCTCGCTCGAGGCTTTTTATTATGACGTGGTTTTTTAATATTTCGTTTTCGCCTATGACAATAACAAAGCGAGACTTAAGGCGATTAGCGCGCCGCATCTGTGCTTTTACGCTTTTTTTACTGAGGCAAAAATCAGCGGCTACGCCAAGCTTTCTGAGCGCATATCCCAAGGCAAAGACTCTTTCTTGACCAGCACCATCTGCCGCCACCAAAGAGAGAGCAACTTCTTGATTTAGGCGCTCTAAATTTTTTTCCTGCAAGAGCATCACCATGCGCTCAATACCGCCGGCACAGCCTATAGCAGGCATATCAAACTTATTACCTAAAGTTTGAAAAAGACCGTCATAACGCCCACCTGCAGCGACCGCGTTTTGGGCCCCTAAGCCTGAAGTTGCCACAAACTCAAAGACCGTGCGATTATAATAATCGAGTCCACGCACCAAACTATGATCGATTTTATAAGCGACGTTTTGTGCAGCAAGACCTTGTATTACTTGATTAAAATGCACGCGTGAATCCTCAGAGAGCGCATCTAAAATATGAGGCGCTTGTGCCGCTATTTCTTTGCAGCCAGGTTTTTTACAGTCCAATACTCTCAACGTATTAGTCTCAAGCCTTCTTTGGCAATCTTCGCAAAGTTGGCTTTTAAAGTTGCTTAAATAGTCTTTGAGCAAAAGTTTAAAACCCGCGCGCTCATCAGGCAGACCAAGCGAATTTATTCTAAGCTCTAAATCATCAAGCCCTAAGCTTTCAAACAAATGATTAATCATGACAATTATTTCTATATCGGCCGAAGCATCGCTTATACCAAAAGCTTCGATACCAAATTGGTGAAATTGTCTGAGTCGTCCTTTTTGGGGGCGCTCTTTCCTAAACATGGGGCCTATATAATATAATTTTTCTTCTGAATCATGGCTTAAATCCCCGCGTTCTATAAGAGCGCGCACTACGGCTGCGGTATTTTCTGGACGCATACAGTAATTATGCTCACCATCGGGCACTAAGAACATCTCTTTTTCGACTATATCGGTCGCTTCACCGATACTACGCTTAAACAAAGCGAGCTCTTCTAAAATAGGTGTGCGAATTTCGTCATAGCCATAGAGCGCAAAAATAGTACGAATAGTATATTCGATTTTCCGCCATAGCCATAATTCGGACTCAAAAAGGTCATTCATGCCCCTTAAGGCGCGCGCTACTACCATGGTTATTTTCCTTTATGTGCCTGAGCTTTTTGAATCAGACCCAAAGTTTTTTCTATTACTTCTTCCAACGTCATGTGCGAAGTGTCTATTACAACTGCATCGGGAGCCTCAAGCATCGGAGCGTTGACGCGGCTTTTATCTCTCAAATCGCGTAAGATAATAGAGTCTAGAATATCCTGATAAGAAGCTTGGGGCTGCTTATTTTTAACTTCTAAAAAGCGACGCTTGGCACGCGTTTCACTATTAGCTGTGATATATATTTTTATCGGCGCTTCGGGAAATACGACAGTTCCTATATCACGTCCCTCAAAAATAGCACCGTCATTAATTTTTTGAACTAGATTTCTTTGCAGCTTAAGTAACTTTTCACGAACTTCATGATCTTGGCTAATTACTGAAGAGAGCTTACTAATTTGCTCACTTCGAAGCTCGCTATCGACCACTTGGTCATTTATTTTAATAAAGCTACGATAATTGGCATGATCAATTTCGACTCTAAGTTTTGGGATCAGCGCAAGAACCTGCTTCATATCATCAGGTTCGATATGAGCCTGATGAACCAAAAGAGCTAAAGCCCGATAAATAGCACCAGTATCGACATAGACAAATTTCAATTTTTGCGCGAGAGCACGAGCTACAGAACTTTTCCCTGTTCCCGCAGGACCGTCGATCGCAACGATAAATTTCATAATAGATCCAAAATTAAGGCAACCAAAAAGGCCTTAGTTATCTGAATTGCCCTAAAGCTACAATGAGCTTTGTATTCACAAAATTTCTCTAAGTCCTTCGAGCAGTTGCGCGATTTCCTGTGCTGTTCCTACTGAAACTCTGGCATGGTGCTCTAAGCCAAAATCTTTAAGCGTTCTGATTACAACGCCTTTACGATAAAGAGCCTGGGCTATTTTAGTTATATCAGGCATAGCAAGATTAGGCTTGAGCATCAAAAAATTGCCCACACTCGGATAAGTCACAAAACCAAGATCATCCAAAGATCGTCTTAATTTAGGCAAAAACAAATTATTATGCTCAATACTTCGTTGAACATGCTCATGATCTTGCAACGCTGCAAGAGCAGCGCTTTGGGCAATAATATTTACGTTAAAAGGATCTCTAATACGGCAAAGAAGATTAATAATATTTTCGTCCCCTACCGCGAAGCCTATTCTAAGTCCAGCAAGACCATAGGCTTTACTAAAAGTTCTTAATACCACCGTACGAGGCCTGCTCAGCGCATATTTCATCGCACTGGAATAATCTTTTTTCGTCACATATTCAAAATAGGCTTCATCAACTACTAAAACAATATCTTCAGGAAGATGAGCTATAAAATAATCAAGCTTATTATTATTTATATAATCACCCGTAGGATTATTGGGATTAGGCAGAAAAACTAATTTAACAGGGGCATAATTAGTATATCTCACGGCATCGAGCATGGCGTCTAAATCAAAAGTCATGTCGCTTTTTAATTTAATAGCTTTTTCCTGGCATCCATGGATACGCGCAGCGATTTTATACATAACAAAGCTCGGCCAAGCATAAAGGACCGCTTGGTGGCTACTCAAAAGTCCTCGCACTAAATTAATAATAAGCTCGCTCGTGCCATTACCAAGGGCCAAGTTACTTGTTTTTATATTATAATTACCCAGATAACGGCATATTTCAGCCACGAGTTCACGGCGTTTTAAATTTGGATATATATGAATAGATTTAAGGCTCTTATTCACAGCCTCCAACGCATAAGGCGAAGGACCTAGGCAGTTCTCGTTAGAGCCGAGCTTGGCCCATGATGTTACCGACGAAGTGTTATCGATAGAAAGACCCGGCACATAAGGATCTAACGATAAGAAACGAGACTCAACGAGCTTGAGCATAGTAAGCCCTCCTCACTAATCATATTTAATTAGTGAGTTGTTGTGCTAAAAGCTTATAAAATTAAAAAAGCGGCACTATAGCCGCTATTTTTAATTATATCTTAGATCCTAGTAACATCCCATACCAAGACCGTAGCCATAATTTAAGCCACCGTAGCCAAGGCCGTAGTAACCCAAACCAAAGCCACCACAATAAGCACCGATTCCGAAGCCTAAACCACCACAGCCGAAACCGCCGAGGCCAAGACCGAAACCACCACAACCATAACCACCCCAGCCACCATAGCCCAAGCCGTAGCTCAAACCATAAAGGCCCAAACCGTACCAGCCACGTCCGATGCCGTAGAAGTTATCTGATGCGTCATCATTGAGATTCAATGAATTATCTTGATCTTGATCAACCGTGATTATTTCTTGAGTCACTGCATCATTGGTCGCTTCTGGATTCGCATGAACGTTGGCACTTAAAAATGCACTTGCAATCAACGACAAACTCAGCATCTTAATTACATTTTTCATATTTTACTCCACATGTTTATAAGCCAGTATTTAATCAAAAATTTGATTACAATACTGCTGTTACTATCTAATATTTATGCTTTGCAAAACAATGAAAAATCCACATGATCAAAACAAAAAAAGAGTCAATAACGACTCTTTTAATATTTTAATTTATAATTATTATTTTGATGCTACATTGCCAAAATAAGTCTTATAAATATAATCCCTACAACTATCATCAACACTTTTAAATTTATATTTTATCCCGTATTTATTTAATAATTCAAACTCCAATAAAACTCTATCGTAACAGTAATCCCTCGGGTCGATAGTTGTCCTCTCGTGTGTGGCTGGTGCATTAATTTGAAAGGTTTCATCCCAATATCCGTTTAGATTCCCCTCGATAGCATCATCGGCATGGCCTTCGTCATAGGATAAACCAAAATCTATAATAATTGGAATATTTTCATCGCCGACTTTTCTAGTCATAATATTATCTACTTTCATATCGCGATGAATAATTTTATTTTCAGCTAATTTAACTAACAGATCATCTATTTTAGATAAAATATTATTATTTTCTTCGGAAAGAGGAATGCTGATAAATTTGCTCGTATTTGGATTCAAACCGCGAATTCTTCCTATGCGCAGGGCTTCGTTGGCACGAACTAAGCCGTTTTTTGCATTGGGCAAATAAGTTGCACCGGCGTTAGTGGGATTAGTTGCTTTAAGACTGTTAATAAAATATGCCAAAGCTTTTTCTTTGGAGCCAAACTTATTAATAACATAGTCATTAAAATCTTTATTTAACAAATCAAAAAAAGTCGTATCAAATTTATCAAGAATTATGACCCCAACTTCTCGGGTCGCCCCTGTTTGATCATTTTTTATTTTGCAGGTAAAATTTTCATAGATATTTGGCGCTATGTTTTTTCCCGATAATTTTTTGAGAATATCTGCTTCTCTATCATGCTCGTTTCTTTGAGTTTTAAAACCAGGCAAAGAGCGCTGCACTTTGGCTGCATACTGACAATCGCCTTGGTCTTTCTTCGAGCAGGCTCGGTGAACATAGCCATAAGGTCCGTAGCCAAGGGTCTTTTCTTTTATCCAGCTATAATCTTTTTCACAGTCATAGTAAGTCTCGCCTAAATATTTTACTTGCTCCGCTCTTACTACAACTGTTGGTACCAGCGCTAAGAGAGCCAAATATAATATATTTTTAGACATACGAAACTCCCCAATATTATTAATAACTTATTTAGTTAACCACTTTATTATACCTAAGCAATGGCTGATCTAAATTTCATGAGGGTTTTCAAGAGACAAGCTAAAATTTTTTATTTATTTTATGACAATAAAAATCTTCTTGTTTAAACCATTTTATTTGCCTCTTAGCATATTGCCTGTGGCGTATTATAATTTGCTCTATCATCGCATCATAACTAATAATATTATCGGCATATAATAATACTTCTTTGTAGCCCATGACTAGCAATGCCCAGTGCTCAGACGAAAGCATGCTCCGCAACGCGCAGGCTTCTTCAAGTAAGCCCGCAGCAAGCATAGCTTCTACGCGTGCCCTAATTCGTATTTCTAATTTTGTCTTGTCGATTAAATTAAGAAGCCAATGTGCTTTAAATTTGGGTATTTTTTGAACAAAGCTATGACGCAAACTCGAAGGCTTTTCTTGCGTTTGAAAAGCAATAGCCAGCGCTCGCATGATGCGATATTTATCCGTGGCTTTAATATGCAGGGCACTTTCAGGATCTAATAATAAGAGGCGCTCATAAAGTTTTTCGAGTCCTTGTTCGTCACACTCTTTTTCTAAAAAATCTATAATACGCGGATCAGAGCGTGGCACATCACAAAGCCCAAAGCGCAAAGCGCGCAAGTAAAGTCCTGTACCTCCGACTATAATAGGTCTTACTTTGCGCTCTTGTAATAAATTCACCTGTTTTTTAACAAAATCTATGAAAAAACCAGCATCGATTTTATGAGACCGTGGGTCGACTATATTATAGCCATGATGAGGCACAAGGCTCATTTCTTCATCGCTTGGGCTTGCCGTACCAATGCGCATAAATTTATAAAACTGACGAGAATCCGCGCAAATAATTTCGCCGCCGTGTTTTAGAGCAAGCTTAAGAGCGAGCCCTGATTTACCACTGGCAGTCGGCCCGGCAATAACCAGAGGAGTTAAGTACGGTGAAACCATTTTTTCATCTCACCTGAGGAAAAGCTTTTAACAACCGGGCGACCATGGGGGCAATGAGCTCCAAAATCGATTTGATCGAGTTCTAACAAGAGCGCTGCTATTTCTTCTTTGCCTAGTCGTTGGCCCGCTCTAATCGAAGAATGACAGGCAATAGTTGCACACAGCTGATCATGAATTTGATGCAAACTATCAGCACGACCATGCTCAGCAAGCTCAGCTAAAATATCCTGAATAAGTACTTGGGCATTCTCTTGTTCTATGAAATCAGGAACAGCCCGCACGACCAACGTTGTTTCCCCAAAAGGCTCTAGATCTATCCCAAACTTCTTAAAATCTTGTAAATATTCTAAAGCAAGCGCTAAATCAGCGCGCGAGACTTCAAAGCTCATGGGAATCAAAAAAGTCTTAGTTATGAGATTAACATCACGCGCTGCTCTAATTCTTTCAAAACTAATACGCTCATGAGCAGCATGCTGGTCAATAACCACAAGGCCATCATGGCTTTGTAAAAGCAAATAAGTTGTCTGTACTTGCCCAATAACCCTGAGCTCAGAAAATTTTTCAGTGGGTAAAAGACTTTGAGCCCGCGGCAAAACTTGTTCATGTTCTTGAATAAATACACGCGGAGCTGAAAGCAAAAAATCATAGGAAGCCATGTGATTTTCTTGCGATAAACTCATGGGCCAACTTTGAGCACTAAGAGTTTCAAAAGCCAAACTATCAACTTTTTTAGTTTGAGTAAGCCAAGGCGTTTGCGATAAAAAATTCCCCAAAAGATTTATTATATGCGACAAAACCCGACGTTCATTGGCAAATCTTACTTCGGTTTTTCTTGGATGAACGTTAACGTCAACTTCTTCGGGCGAAATTTCTATACTTAAAGCACCAATAGGATGCCTGCCTACTTCTAATAAAGTCCTAAAAGAAGCTTTGATAGCGCCAACTAGTTTTTTGTCGCTCACCAAACGGTTATTAACAAAAATAACCATACCACGCCCATCTCGCCTTGTTACCATAGGTGCAGCGAGGGCGCCTTGTAGATTTATGAGCTCAGTTTTTGCACTTATTTCATGTAACATACCCTTGGTATCGTGCCCCAAAAGTGCTTGGGCTCGAGCCAAATTAGACATATTCGCTGGACTCGAAAAAACTAATTTTTCATCGTTAAAAAACTTGAAACTTACATCGGGCTGAATATAAGCATAGGCACGTAAAAGCTTGTCTATTGCTGAAGTCTCGGCCCTTTGGGTTTTTACGAATTTTAATCGGGCCGGCACGTTAAAAAAGAGATCGCGTACTTCTACTCGTGTACCGGGCGCAGCACGAGAACGAGATTTCTCGATGAAATTTCCACCTTCGATAACTACTTTGGCGCCATAATCTGACTCAGGCATTCGTGAAATTATCGACATATTCGAAATAGACGCAATAGAAGGGAGCGCCTCACCACGAAAGCCAAAACTACTTATAGCACACAGGTCATGAGCATTGCTCAGCTTACTTGTAGCATAGCGCTTGGTAGCAAGTATGAGATCCTCTTCATCCATCCCACAGCCATCATCATGCACGAGAATATAAGACAGACCACCGTCTTTAAGCCTTATTTCTATGTTTTTGGCCTTAGCATCAAGAGCATTTTCCAAAAGCTCTTTAATAACCGAAAGCGGGCGCTCTACCACCTCACCTGCGGCGATCTGGTTTGCAACATGATGACTTAGTTCGATAATGCGGCCCATTTTTATGCTTACTCTGATTTATTTTGGCAGGCCTTTTTGTACACAATTAATCTTGTTGAGCAACCGCATGGTCTCATGCGAAGCTTTTAATTAAATATATCAAGCGCTTAATTATAAATATCATAGATAACTCTTTATTTTTAATTTAAGCTATAATATAATACAAAATATGAAAATCTTAATTAAATCCGCCCTTAGGGCCTTTTTGTTTTTCTTTTTAGCAATCGCTTTGCCAATGGGCTGCCCCTCAGGCACGAATACTAATAATAATCCTATTGTCATAGCCTCACCACCTCTCATTACGCCTCAAGATGCACCCGCTTCGCGCTATCTTTCGGCTCAATCAACCGAGAATCTGAGGCCCCTTACTGCTGACAAAGGCGGCTATGATCCTGATTATAAATTATTAAACCCTCGAAGAATCGAAAAAATTGGTCCCAACTTGCCTTCGACTCACCCCAAACACATAGAAGGTTTGCGCGATAACCAACCCCAAGATCCGGCTTTTTATGACCCGCGCAAAGAAGTGCGTGTAATTCTTGCACCACCGGTGGGAAAAGAAGAGATTAGCTCACAAACACTGCTCGAAAATATGTTGAGCCATATCGATAATCCCCTCTCAAAATTTGAAACCGTGACACTCAAGCGCATAAACAATATGAGAGAAGCTGCTATTAAGAAAAATGGTCCAGGCCCTCGCGTCATCGTCGCCGGTATGGGACCCACAGGCCTTCTTACGATCTTAGAAGCCTATTCAGCTGGAGCGTCTATTATCGGCGTCGAGCAACGCTCCCAATATACGCGCCCACAGATCTTGAGGCTCACGCCCGACACGATTAATCGCATGGCGTTTTTTGCTGGACCTAAATTATGGAATTATTTTATTGGTCTTGGCTATATCTCGAATTCACCCAATTGGTCTTTTAATAAATATGATTTTAATAACCGTTTTCTTTATCCTAAAATTTATGATCTTAAAGAAAAAATCCGCACAACTAAAGATCAAGCCTTAAAACAAACTCTCGTGCAAGAAAAACAAGCAGAAGAGCAAAAAATCCTCAATCAATTCAAACCCGAAGAGACTGCGCAATTACAAGCATTTAAAAACCAGGGCCTAGAACTTGAATCGGTCGAGATTATTCGTATTAATCAGCTTGAGACTTTTATGGCGGCCCTCATCGAAAAACTTGCCAAAAAAGATCCCGAGCATATCAGGCTTTTTTACGGCAGCGTTATCAGTGCTACGGCCAATGCTAAAACTTTTGCTTTGGATCTCGAAATCTCTTCAGGCGACAGCAAACAAAAATTTCCTCTTGATGGCGATATTATTATTATTGCCGAAGGCGGTGGTTCTAAACTCGCGCAGGTCTTGGGATTAAAATCAAAGATTCTTTCTGACAAGCTTTACGGCTCCACGGTCGCTTTGCGCCTACCCCATGGTTTTGATATCACGCTCAGGCCTATAGAAAACTTTGATGGCACAGCCTCGGTTAAGGGCATTGCTAAAATAGATGATGAAAAACTCACGCAGCCGGGAAATCCTCTAATCGGCGCCAAGACCAATCAGCTCTATACCTGGACTATGATTAAAGAGCAGGATTTATGCAAAGAGCTGAATCAAGTTTTAGGCGATACTGCCATAGCTACCAATACTCCTATCGCAGGTATTCTTTTACCCTGTGACACCAAGAGCCCTGCTCTTGGCGCTCCGTGGAATAAAACCAATGGTGGTGAAAAATACTTCTTACCACGAACCCGTTACTTTTTTACGGGCGGTATTGCTTATCTTGGCGCCGAGCTCAACGAAGCCCAGTTTGCCATGTTTGAAAAGAGAAAAGACGCTGACAAGACCATAAGCGACGCGGCTCAGTTGGGGCTTAAGAAATATTTGCTGATTTTGGCTAAAAAACATATGCCGCGTGAATATATCGAAGGTCAAGGGCAAGCACATATGATTTCCCCAGCAGCACTTAATCCAGGAAATAATTTTGCTGCGGCTAATAACAATAGAGTAGCAACTGTCACTGAAGAAAAATATTCACTGAGTGATTTTCCTATTGAGTTAAAAAAAGCTGATGATTTTTTCATCAAAACCAAAATCAAAAATAACAACAAGCCAGAAAAAGACGTCGTGGTAGTCCAAATAGGTGACAGCTACGGAACAACCCACTTTTTCACCGGCAGCGGGGCCGTAAACGGCCTTCAGGCCGCTCGTGCTGTGGGAGAAGCGCTCAATAACGGCAATAAAGAAAGTGATTGGCAAAAAGCCGCGCAAAAAGTTTCTGTGGCAACCGATAAAATGCACAGCAAAGTGATGCAGGGGACCGACAATGCACCGCTTGATGGGCCTTTTAACAGTAAGTTATAAACCGCCTTTAATCTGCGAAGCAGAAGAAATAATAGGGGCCGGTCCCCGTGCCGGCCCAGCATCGTATTTGCCGTCACCATTGTTTTTTAATAACCAATAAATTTTT